>Ga0316204_10001968_pt1 | contig 50555 bp, 41 predicted proteins | sample 6monrhotite_MG_2_FD_205661 | JGI IMG/M metagenome (GOLD analysis project Ga0316204, IMG submission 205661) | Microbial mat bacterial communities from mineral coupon in-situ incubated in ocean water Damariscotta River, Maine, United States -... | ecosystem: Environmental > Aquatic > Marine >... | reverse complement strand
CATCCCGAACTCGGAAGTTAAGCCCTCCTGCGCCGATGGTACTGCAGGGGAGACCCTGTGGGAGAGTAGGTCGTTGCCAGATCTATGGGCCGGAAGTCCTTTGCGGGACTTCCGGCCCTTTTTTTATGGGCGAATCCCTTCGGGACTCGCCCTTTTTGCATTGGTTCTCAGCGCCGCAAGCGCTAGTGCCGCCCCCAGGTCCCAAGCAGGATTCGCCCGGCGGTCGCAGTCGTGCTGCTCCCAGAGCGGGGAAACCGAAGGTTTCACCGACATACCCCCGCGGTCCCGATCGCAGCCAGCGAGCCTCTCGAGCCAAGGCCCGGACGCGGCCTGTCCAACGGTCACGAGGCCCTGCGAAGCAACAACCCCTCAACCGAGCCTGGAAATCTCCAACAGCTCCGCCCGGAACTGCGCAGCAACTTCGCTGGGATTGAGGATCTCGGCAAACGAGATGCGCTCCTCCTCGGACTGGTCCGCCTTCCACACATTGAGCAAGGGCCGCTCGTCTCCAGCCCCGAAAACACCCCGAACGTCGAGAGTCTTGACGGCGGTGCACATCGCGACGTGGACGCACTCATCGATCTCGCGGCACGCGGCGTGGTCCTCCTCTTCGTAGGCGGACCGCAACTCGTCGCTGGCGTGCTCCATAAAAGCGGTGACTTCGTCCTCGAAAGAGACGTCCTCGTGCAGGGGGCTGTCACACGGCGACCACTTGAGTTGCAGGGCGAGGGTCTCGACGGGGGTCGCGGCGTAGCTCTTGCCCTGTTTGTAGGTCGCAACCGCCTCGGCAAGGCCGCGATCGCTGGAAGCGGTCGGGACCAAGTACTCAAACGCGCCATTCGTGTAGGGCCCGAACGTGTAGAGGGTGTGTCCGGGGAAACGGGTGCGGAGGGCGGAGTACGCAGATTCGAGGTTGTCGATGAGGACCCGTGTGAAGGTCTGAAAATCGAGCGCTGTCACGGCGGACCTCCTCCGCTGGTGAACACGAGCCGTCGCTCGCTGTCGGCGCAAGACCGGGCGGTGCCGATGCCACTTGCCGGACTACGCAGCACGTTGTCGAAGTCTCGGCCGAGAGAGCTACCGTCGTAGGACCCCCTCGCTGGAGCGAGGCCGGCCTTCCACGGCAAGGTTGCCTCGTGACCCATCGTCCGTCGTGCGAACGGGACCGGTCGTTCCGCTCCAACCCACGAGCGACGGCGATGGCCGCCAAGGTGCGCGTCCGCGTGCACTGCCAACATGATGCCGTCCTTGCTCCAATCGATCGAGGGGGACTCCGTCTGTGATGCTGTCCAATAGCTACTGAACACCCTGGCGGGGTCGCCGGGAGACACCGCCGCAGCGGTGGGCGCGACGCCGCCGTATCGGCGAAGGAGCGGCCAGACGGCGACGGTCGCGGCCGCGGTCCCCCAAAACTCGTAGTGATGCGAAACGCGGTCGAAGCTAGGAGATCCCTCGCTCGGAGGCGAGCCGCGGGCAAGAGGCCATCCGTGTCTCAGCGGAGCTGCCCGGCGTGTGTACGCCTCGCACGCTCGCCCCGAAGACGAAGCCGGACCCTCGTAGCCCAACGAACATCTGCGGCCTTAGAACCAACCGTCCTTCGTCGGATGGACACGGAGTTGCCCGTTCCCGGCGCTTGATGCTCTGTCCGCTTCCCCGCAACGCGGGAATACCTTCGCTGACTCTAGGTTACCTTCCCCGGGTGCCGGACATGCGAATCTGCGAGGAGCTCGGCGCGGGGGCGGTGGCGACCGTGTTCCGGATTGAGGATTCCTCCGGCAATGCGTTTGCCGGAAAGGTGCTGCACGAATCACGGCGCAGCGAGGACGACGCCGCGAGTCGTTTCGCTCGCGAAGCGGAGGTCGTCCGGTCCGTCGAACACCCCAATGTGGTGCGGGTTCACGGCCGGGTGGAAGTTGGCGGCGACGACGTTCTCCTGATGGAGCTGGTCGAGGGGCCGACCCTCCAGCACGTGGTCGCCAGCGACGCGCCCCTTGATACGGCTCGAGTCGTCGCTCTGGGCTTGGGCATCGCTCGCGGACTCGCAGCGGCTCACGACGCAGGCGTGATCCACCGTGACCTGAAGCCGGCGAACATCCTGCTCGCTCCTGGCGACACACCGAAGATCGCGGACTTTGGGATGGCGCGCGCAGCCTCGCTCGCGGGCGTGGACCGCAGCGCGCTGACTGTTCTGGGTACGCCGGACTACATGGCCCCGGAGTCACTCGACCCGTTGGCCGTCGATGCGCGATCCGACCTGTACGGGCTGGGTTGCATCCTGTTCGAGCTCGCGGTGGGCAATCCCCCGTTCTCGGGCGCGACGTCGTTCGGCGTCCTCGAGCAGCATCGAACGGCCCCGGTGCCAGCGATGCCCCTGGTGGAGCCCGGCCTCGCTGCACTGATCAATCAACTCCTCGAGAAGACCCCCGCAGACCGAGTGCAGAGCGCTTCGGCGTTGGGCGACATCCTCGAAGGGTTGCAGCGAGGTGAGACCGCGATGGTGGTGTCGTCCCAGGCGCTCGACCTGGGCCGCTGTGCGAACTGCGGGGCTCCCTTGGTGGACGCGCTACGGATCTGCCTGTCGTGTCAGACGCCGGTGCCGCGCGTTGTAGATGGCGATCACACGGTGTTTGTGACGGGCCCGGGCGAGGTCGCGAGCAAGCTGGACAGCAAGTTGCGCGCAGGATTGGTGGCGTGGCTTCGAGACAACCCGACGTTGGGCATCGACGTCCGGAAGCTGGAAAAGACCATCCCACGACTGCCGTTCGTGCTGCTCAAAGGCGTGGATGCCGAAGGGGGCAAGCAGCTCGTGGTGGCACTCAACACACTTGGCCTGGACGCGGTGGCTCAGCCGGGCGGAGCGATGGCTTTGCCCGCAGCCCGCAAGAAGGCGGTGGCCTTGGGGGGACGTGTCGCCGGGATCGTGGCGGTCTCCTTCTTCAGCATGGTGAACACAGTGATGGAGTCGTCGATGCTCTTCATGATGCTGATGCTTCCGATGCTGCTGATCGTAATCCCCACTGTGGCGGCACTGCAGACGCTTCGGCCCAAAGCCAAGCGAGTGGGCGGCGGAGCGTCACTTCCCGCGGCGCTGAGTGCTCGGATGGAGGCGGTGTCGACCGTGGCCGCAGGCATGGAGTCGCAGCGGCATCGTGAGGCTCTACGCGGAGTGGTGTCACGGGTGCTGGCTCTCCGCGAAGCGACGGGCAACGACGGATCGGTCGATGCCGAAGCCGTGGCTGCGATCGATCAGGCCGTGGTGGCCGCGGGCCGACTCGATGCGATCGACCACAAGCTCGAGGTCGCCGATTTGCAGCAGCCAACCGACGAGGTGCACGCGTTGATGCACGAGCGGGATACGTGGTCGGCGCGATTGTTGGACCTCGTGGGCACGCTGGAAGCACTCCGGGTGCGGCTTGCAGCCGCGAAGGGCCAAGGCGGAGCCAGCGACGACACGCTCGCGATTCTGCGCGCGAAGGTCGATGCGTTGGAGGAGGTACAGCGAGATGTCTGAACGAACGTGGCCGCCCTCGAAGCAGATCGCCTCCATCGAAGGTGAAGCGTGGCGTGTGGGCTCTGAGCAGCGGTGGTCGGTCCGCCTGCGCGACGGCAGCCTCGGTTTGCTGGCTCAGCTGCTGCCGGAGCTGCGCCGAGACGAGGCTGTGCGGCAGCGGTACGTTGGCGATCTGACCCGTGCGTCCGAGGCCCAGGTCCACGGTGTTGCGCCGATGCTGGATCGGAGCCCGGAGCGTGACCCCGAGCCCTGGCGGCTCCGCGCCGCGCCCGAAGGCGAGCTGCTAGAAACCTGGCTCGAGGCGCGTTCACCAGCCCCGGTCGACGCCGTCGCCGAGCTGGGCGCCGTGCTGGCGGACACCCTGCATACGCTCCACCAAAGGGGGGTCGTCGTACGGGACCTGCATCCGCGTGTGATCGTCGTGACCGATGCGGGCCCCGTGCTCACCGACGTCGGCCTGGCCCGGGTCGATCTTCTCAGCACGCGCACGGCCGCAAGCCTCGTGCTCGAAGGGACGCCCTACGCGTCGCCGGAGCAGCTGCGCAAGACGGTTGTTGATCAGCGTTCGGATCTCTACGGCCTTGGCGTGATCCTTTGGACGGCACTCACCGGGACACGGCCCTACGGCGACGACATCGCCATCCTCTCGGACCCTTCGTCACGGCCGTCTCTCACTGCCCTGCGGCCCGGGATCCCAGCGGCGATGGTTGCTGTGTTGGAGCAGTGTGTCGATCACGACCCTGAGCGTCGGCCGGAGACGGCGGCCTTTGTTGCGGCGGTCTTGCGCGGAGAAGCGGACGCGGGGCAAGAAGCCAAACGAGTCGCTTGTCAGAGCTGCGGCGCGACACTTCTGCAGGGGCAAAGACTCTGCTTGGCTTGCGGAAAGCTCGCGGTGGTCTTTGCTCGTCGGGCCCCGAAAGAAGGGGAGGGTCGCCGGGTTGTGCTCCGCAAGGTGTCCGAAGAGGTCGAGACACAGGACAAGCTCCGGACCAAGCTCGAGCCGCTCGTACGAACTGCGCTCCCAGAGTTGAACTTCATCCACGGCGACGCACGGATGTACTCGAAGGCGGAGCGCAAGCGCGGCATCACGATGCCGAGTCTGCTGTTCGGATCGCTCGACGAAGATGGTGCGGAGCGCCTCCGCGCCGAGCTCGACATCCCAGGCGTGAAGGTCGTTGTGGAGCGAGACCGAAAGAGCCTGCTGCCGATGGTGATCGTCTTCTCGGTTCTGGCGGCAGCGGTTGGCGCTCTCACCATCTTCACCCCCGTGCCGTGGTTCGTGTTTCCGGCGGCCCTTGCCCTCTTTGGGTTCATCGGTGCGCTGATCCACACCAATCTCAAGAAGCGGGAAGTGAAGCCCGCGCTCCTACAGCTCCGTGACGGTCCTGCGGCCCTGCCCGCGTCCGACCCCCTCGTCGCGCGTCTCGCCGCGCTGTGCCAGGACCCGCTGGCCGAAGACCTTCGTCAGCGTCTCGGCCAGCTCGCACTGACTGTGCAGCAGCTCGTCGACCACCGCGCGGCACTTCCGGAGGTCGAACGCAAAGAGGTGGAGATGGTCACGGAGCCGATCGCTTCGCTCGTTGGACTGCTGGAACTCGAGGTTCAGCGTGTTCGCGATCTCGATGCCGCACTGGCCGACCTCGATGAGGGCACCTTGGTTCGGGCGCTCGCGTCGGCGAACGCCACGAAGTCCGACCCGGAGGCCTTGCTGGGCGGGCTGCATCGGTTGCGAGACTTGGAGCAGTCCCGGGCGGCGGCGATGCACCGCCTCTTGGAGGCCAGTGCCTTGCTGCGGCGGGCCGCCGAACTCGGGCTTCGCGTCCGGGATGACGCCGCGCTCCAGGACCGCGAGGTGCAGCGTGCGCTCGCCGTTCTCGGTACCGCCTGATCCGGCCCAGCGGCGTTCGTATACGTCGGGCCGAGCTGACAACGCTCGGCCTAGCCCGCCGCTCCGGTGTTATTAGCGTTCGCATGCGAGGGCTCTACGCGATCGTCGACCTTCCGGAGCCGAATGGGCACACGGCCGCGGCGCTCACCGAAGCGGTCCTCGGCGGCCGCGGCCGCGGCGGGGCAGGAGCCAGCGTCGTCCAGCTACGCGCGAAATCTGCGTCGACGCAGCAGCGGGTCGACATGCTGAACTCGATGGCGCCGTTGTGCGCAGCGGCCTCAAGCCTGCTGGTGATCAACGACGACATCGATGCTGCGATCGCAGGTCCTGCCGGAGGACTTCATGTTGGGCAAGACGATCGTGGTGCAGAGGATCTGAACGAGCTGCGCGGCCGTTTGCGTCCCGGTTTGGTCCTCGGGCTTTCGACGCACGACCGAGGTCAGCTTCAGGTTGCGTGTCAGCAAAAGCCTGACTACGTCGCATTGGGGCCGATCGCACCCACTGTCTCTAAAGAGAACGCAGATCCTGTGGTCGGCTTTCCGGGCTTGCTCGAAGGTTGCCGTCTGGCGACCCGGCCGCTCGTCGCCATCGGGGGTCTCGATGAAGCGACCGGGGCAAAGGCGATCGAGCTCGGTGCGAGCAGTGTTGCCGTGATCGGAGCGCTGCGGCACGAACGCTTGGCGGAGGTCGAGGCTCGAGCGGTCTCGATGGCGGAAGCGTTCGAACGTGCCGCTGCTGCGCTTCCGTTTGAGGAGATCTGTGCGGCGATTCCGGTGTTCGCCCCCGAGCAGCTGCTGGAGATCGCCCGCTGGGCGGACGATCTCGCACTGCTGATCGGCATGGGCCTGCCTGCCCGGTTCCGTCCGAACCACGACGGGACCACAGCCCACTACCGGCCCTGCGATCTCTTCGACCTGCTGTATGTCCTCGACAAGCGGGCCGATGAATCGTGGGACGCGTGGTCGGAGCGCACGGACCGGGATGACGCGGGTGCCTTGGTCCAACTGCGAAAATCGTGACCGACATCGCTTCGTCGTCCGACCGCGGGCGGTGTCAGTCCGATGTCAGACTGCTCGGCTTTCCGCCTGGCAGCGATTTCCCGTTTGTTCTTTTTTTTGCGTTCCTCGATTCCATCCGTCAGGATGAAAGGGAGGGTGTTGGTTTGGTGAACAACGGGCAGACTGCAGCGATAGCGCGGGCGAGACGGGTCACCACGGGCCCTCTGCCGCGAGTGCCAGTCGCAGCGATGCGCCGCGCCCAGACGCTCGAATCCCGGATGCCGATGTTGTTCGGAGCCGCTTTTGTGGGCTTGATCGCCATCCAGGCTTGGCTCGCGCTCGGCTGAATCGGCATCTGGCTCGACTCTCCGCGGCCCCTGAGGGCTCGGTGTCGCCAACGGATCGACCCGTGAAACTACCAGCGGAGACAGTGCTCGTGAATGGCGCGGATCAGGAGCGTCCGCTCAGCTAGCGCTGCGGTTCCGCGGGGCCGTATGATTCCGGTACCCCTTGCACGGGTCTGGAGCCTTTCCTTGGCAGACGACGTTCCGCCCAAGCCACCCCGCCTGCCTCCCCCGACGCCCAAGCGCAGAACGGGGGAGTTGCCGAAGGCCGGCGGCATACGGAAGTCGGGCGAGACCCCGAAGGTCGGCGGCAAGCGGAAGTCGGGCGAGACCCCGAAGGTCGGCGGCAAGCGGGAGTCGGGCGAGACCCCGAAGCTCGGCGGTGCCAAGCGTGCGGCGGCGGACGCTCCGGCCCCACCCATGCCCCCGCCGGTCTTCATTCCGACGCCTCCGCCTCCGCCCCCGTCGATTCCGCGGCCCAAGCCCAAGGCCGCCCAGCCGAGCGCCGCAGCGGTGAGCACCGAGCAAGCGGCTGCGGAGCTCCGAGGCAACGTCGTGGCCCCTGTTGCAGGCGAAATGCTTGTGGGCGCCAGCGACGACGATCGCACCACGCTTCACAAGATCCCACGGGAGATGAGCCGCGGAGAGTTCGACGAGGAGTCCCATACGCTCACCCGTCGGGCCAGTGATTCCAACCCGACGATTCTCGAGGCGTACGCCGAGGAGGCACGTGCGGCGGTTGCCGCGTATGTCGTCGCGTTGAGGACCGAGGAAGAAGCCGACCGTCGGGGACGGCTCCACTTCGAGATCGCCCGACTCTCCGAGTGTGTCCTCGGCGACCTCGACCAAGCGTCGCAACACTACGGCGAGGCACTCGAAGCGACGCCGGACCGCCTGCCTGTGATCACCGGAGCACGCCGGGTCATGTTGGCGCGGGCCGAGTACGCGGACGCACTGGAGCTCTTCGATCGAGAGCTCCGAGTCACCGCGGACCGGAGCACCAAGGCATCGCTCATGTTCTGCAAGGCTCGGGTGCTCGAGAACCACCTGGGTCGAGCCAAAGAAGCACGCGAGGTCTACACCTCGGCCGGCGATCTCGTGGTGAGCGACGCCGTTCTGCTCAAAGCGATCGAGCAGACGGACTGGACGCTTCGAGACTGGACCCACCTGGCTGACGCGTACTCGCAGCAAGCCAATGCGGTGGGTACGGATGCGAAGCATCGCGCGGCGTTGGTCGTACGGCGGGCCCGGCAGCTCGAAGTTCACTCCGAAGATCTCGATGCCGCAGCTCAGCTCTATGAGGAGGCTCTCGACATCGATCACCGCGCTCCGGGGGCGGTCGAGTCCCTCAAGCGACTGCACTACGACCGTCGTCGCTGGCGCGAGCTGATTCGCGTGCTGGAAACCGAGGGCGAGCTCGCAAAGGACCTGGCCCTACGCATCGCCTCTCGGTATCGCGTTGGACAGATTCACGCGGACCGACTCGGAAACCGCAAAGAAGCGATCGCATCCCTGGAGGCTGCGGCCCGAGAGGCTCCGGATGAGCCGTTCGTGCTCGATGCATTGGCGCGTCAGTATGAGCGCGCCGGATCCCACCCCGCGCTGGCCAACACGCTCACCCGCCTCGCAGAATCAACGCTCGACCCACGTGAGCGGCTCGGCTATCTGCACCGCATCGGCGAGCTGTGCCGCGACGAGCTTCACGACGACGAAGCTGCGATCGGTGCCTATGAGGCGGCGCTCGAGATCGATCCCACCTACGTGCCGGCCCTGCGTTCGCTTGCGCCGATGTACTCCGGCAAGGAGAAGTGGGACCTCCTCGTGCAGATGCACGAGCGCGAGGCGCAGGCGATCCATGAGCCTGGCCGCCGAGCCGTGGCGCATGCGCGAGCGGCCGAGATCCTGGAGCGTGCGAGCCGGCGGGTTGAGGCGATCGCACACCACGAACGAGCGTTGACCCTCGATCCGGGGCTTGCGTCGTCGTTCCGCGCCCTTCTGCGGCTGTACGCGGCGACCGATGAGCATCACAAGCTCGTCGAGTTGTACGAGCGGTCGCTGGACAACGTCGACCGAGCTCGTCGCATCGAGTACCTGTTTGCCGTCGGTGATCTCTACCGCGGTCCGCTCGATGACGCGGAGCTGGCCGAAGCCGCGTACCGTCGCATCCTCGAGGTTGACCCCAAACACCTCGGGGCCGTTCATGCCCTGCAGCGCACTGCCGAGCAGTCCGCACGGTGGCGAAAGCTGGTGGATGCTCTGGAACTCGAGACACGCATGGTCTCGGACCGGACTGAGATCGTGGCGCTGCTCTACCGCGCCGGCATGGTCCTCAAGGACCACCTCGACGTCCGCAACGAAGCGGTGGCTCGCTTCAAGCGCGTGCTCGATCTCGACCCGCGGCACAAACAAACCCTGGCAAGCCTCGGTCGCATTCACCACGTCGAGGGGCATTGGGTCGACTTGGTCGAGGTGTATCGGCGGGAGCTCGACATTTGTGACGCGCCGAGCAAGGTGGCGCTCCTGCACAAGATGGGCGAGGTCTACAGCCGTTTCCTGGCTGACCCGACCAAAGCCGCGGGCTGTTATCGGCACGCGCTGGAGCTCGACCCACGACACGCCCCGTCGTCCCATGCCCTCTCCCAGATCTTCATCGACCGCGGCGAGTGGGCTGAGCTGGTCGCGCTTGTCGAGCGTGAACAGAAGGATGCACGCGATCCGAAGTCCGAGGCGGTCGCCGCCTTTCGGGCTGGAGAGATCTACGAGGAACATCTCGACGATGCTGCGAGTGCGGAAGGAGCCTTTGCTCGCGCGACGGAGCTGCGCCCGGACGACGATGCGGCCGCGGAAGCTCTGGCTCGGGTGCGAACCCAGCTCCAGCGTTGGCAGGCGCTGGCCGAGGACCTCGAGGCGCGGGCGTCTCGCACCGAGGACCCAGAGCGCGGCGTTGCCCTGAGACTCCGAGCGGGCGAGGTCTGGTTCGACCGCGTGTCCGAAGTTGATCGCGCGACCGCTTGTTACGAGGCGATTCTGGCGGCGTTCCCCGAGCACGTGGGCGCCTTGCTGGGGCTCGAGCCGCTGTATCGACAGTCGAAGCGGTGGGTCGACCTTGCCGACATCTACGCGCGACAGGTTCGGGTTTTCGCGGACCCAGGGGCAAAAGCGGGGGCGCTCACCGAGAGGGCGCGCGTGCTCGAGCTTCACGACGCTGGGTCGCTGGATGATCTCGCCGACTGCTACACGGCGATTCTCTCGCTGCGCCCGGCGGACCGGGGGGTGCTCGAGGGCCTCGAGCGGCTGGCTCTGCGCAGCGACGACCCTCGTGTCTTGGCCGAGGTCGACGCGCAGCTTGCAGACGCGACGTCCGACTCCGAGCTCAAGTCGGCCCACTTGACCCGCAGAGCCGAGGCGATGGAGACCTCGGGCCAGCCGCAGGCGCTGGACGTGTTCCGTCGCGGCCTTCGGCTCGATCCGGACAACCTCGGCGCGGTGCGGGGGTTGGCGCGGGTCGCGGAACTCATCGGTCACGGGCCCGCCTTGGTCGAAAGCGCCGAGGCGCAGGCTCGTCTTGCTCGGGACCCGGAAGAGGCTGCCAATCACTGGGCTCGTGCTGGTGCTGTGCAGCTCGACCAGCTCGAGGATCGTGCGGCAGGCGTGCGCGCGTTCGAAGAGGCTCTGGTCTTGTGGCCCGATCACATCGGCGCGGCGACCCAGCTCATCGAAGTGCTTTCGCGTGATGGTGAGTACGAAGTGCTGGCGGAGCGGCTGGGTCGAGCGGCGGCCGAGGCCAAGCAACCGGAGCGTCAGCATGCCCTTTGGGTCGAGGTTTCCAGGCTGCACGCACGCGAACTCGCAAACCTAGGCGCGGCGCTGTCTGCCCTGCGCAAGCTTGTCGATGTGCAGCCCACCAACGGCGCGGCGCACTATGAACTCGGCGCATTGCTGTACTCGGACCGACGTTTTGAGGAGGCGGTCGACGAGCTGACCGCGAGTCTCGAGAACGATCCCGGGACCGAGGTCGCACGCCAAGCGCACACGCTGTTGGCCTCGAGTCACGAGTCGCTTGGCGACAGCTCCCGAGCCCATCGACACTACGAGATGGCGCTGGAGCTCGCGCCCGAGGACCACGAACTGTTGCAGCGGGTGGTCAACCTGCAGATGGCCGACGGCGCCTACGAAAAAGCCGTCCCGACGGCGACGCGACTCGTGCAGGTCGCACGGAACGATGCAGAACGGTGCCGTGGCCTCGTGCTGCTGGCGCGAGCCAAGAACAAGAACGACGAGCTCGACGATGCGCTCGGGCACTTGGCCGAGGCGGTGGTCCTCGAGGGTCCCCGTGGCCGTGCGTACGCAGAGCTTCGGCGGATGGCAACCGAGCCGGACCACTGGAAGCGCTACGTCGATGCGCTCGGGGCCACCATTCGGCGCCGGGTTCCCTCCAAAGAGCTCGCTCCGTCGCTCTACCTCGAGATGGCGACGGTGCAGTGCGAGCGGCTCAAGGACGATGCGGCAGCCATGTCGACGCTCGCCGACGGACTGCGGTCTTGCGAATCCAAGCCCACGCTTCGCTTCGCGCTTGCCAAGCTGCTGCGAGAAGCATCCCGCAACGACGACGCCATCGAGCAGTACCAGTATCTTCTGATGGAGGAAGTCGATCACGCCGAGGCCTGGAGAGGTCTCTCGGAGACGTACGGCGTGCTGGGCTGGGACCGTCACCAAGGAATGGCGCTCGCGTCCGTTGCGGTGCTCGATGCCGCAAAGACCGGCGAGCGAGCGCTCTTACGGACATGGAATCCCAGAACGAGCACGCTTGGGACCGCGGTGCTCCGTGACGATGTCTTGGCGGAGCTGGTGGTGGCTCGGGAGCAGCAGCTCGCGGCCTCGTCCATGATCGCTGCCGTTGCCGAGGGACTCTCCAGGGTTCGTCCTCCCGACCTCAGCCGTCATGGCGTGAGTGCCCGCGACAAGATCTCCACGCGCTCCGAGCATCCGTTCCGCTCGCTGGTGGATCGGCTTGCACTTTCGTTCGGCGTCGAGGAGTTCGATCTCTACGTGCACCATGTCGTGGATCGTCCTGCGGTCATCGAGAACACGCCTCGTCCGTCCCTCATCCTGCCGAACTGGTTGGGCGAGCTTCCGCGCTCGGGTCAGGTCTTCATGGTCTCCCACGCGCTCCACTTGTTGGCGCGGGGCCTGTACCCGATCGGGCTGCTGAGCCATCGAGAGCTGGAGATCGTCCTGGCTGCGTCGGCTCGTAGCGTGTCGCCTCGGTACACCTCGCAGCACGCGAGCCCCGATACCTTGGACGACCGCCTTCGGCTCATCCTCAGGGGCCTACCGAGGCGTCGGAGGCGAGGGTTCGAGGCGGCCGCAGAAGCCTACGCTCGGAGTCGCCCTCTGGACTTCAACACCGCCACACAGTGGATGCAGCAGACCGCACGTCGTGTCGCGCTGGTCGTCGCGGACGACCTCGTACCCTCTCTCGCCACGCTGGCGCGCATGGAGGGTCTGGGAGCGGCGAGTGGGGAGGAGTTCGCACGTCATCCGGTGGTGGGGGATCTCATGCGGGTCTGGATTTCAAAGCCTGCGATGGTCGTCCGGCAGCGTCTTGGGATGTTGCCGCCGCCTCGTCGAGCTGGTCAGCCTGCGCCAGGACGTTGACAGTATTGTGGCCCGCAGCACCCACGATAATTCCCTGGTAGAAGCCGGGGGTGTCGGACCTGCTCGAGGGCTTCTGGGATGTCCGCCTGCAGGGAGACGTGCTCGTCGCCTGCAGGTCGGGGAAGCATTCCGGCGACATGGCGGGGTTCTTGCGAAGCTTCGATGGCTTCTACGCCGCGCTCGGTAGCGCTGACGCTTCGAGCTTCAAGCTGCTCATCGACCTACGTGCATCGGTGGGCCGCAACGATCCGGACTTCGAGGGACGCCTTGTCGAGCGCCGCCGGGAGTTGTTTCGTCGCTTTGCCCAGACGGCAGTCCTCGTGCGTTCCGCGGTCGGACGGATGCAAGTGCAACGGCACGTGGACGAGGACGGGCTCTCCGGGATCGTCACCGTGTTCACGAGTGAGCCCGAGGCGTTTGCCTGGCTTCAGTCCGAATAGACCCGGCGACGTCACGCGTCGAGCAGTGAGAGCTCGCGCATTCGCCTCCACAGCGTGGAGCGGCTGATCCCCAAGAGTTCGGCGGCATGACTGCGCTGACCCCCGGACTCACGCAACGCTTCCCGGATCCGGGCGCGCTCGTCGTCTTCGGCCGAGCCGGAACGTCGGCTCTGCAGCTGCTCGCCGCGAAGCTCGGGTGGGAGCTCGCCCGGGTCGATGATGTTGCCCTCGCCCACGGCGAACACGTACTCGATGACGTTCAACAGCTCGCGGATGTTGCCTGGCCAGGAGTACTCCCGAAGCAGGACCATCGCGGCTTCGGTCACCCCGTCCACGGTGCGGCCGTTCTGAGCGTTGAAGCGATCGATGAAGTGCCAGATGAGGGCTTCGACGTCCCCGGTGCGCTCGGATAGGGGCGGGATAAAGATCGGGACCACCCGGATCCGGTACATCAGGTCTTCGCGGAAGCGGCGTTGCTCGACCTCTCGCCGCAGGGATTTGTGTGTAGCCGCAAGGAGACGAATGTTGGTTGAGCGGGCAGTCACGCCACCGACTGGAACGAACGTGCGCTCTTGAACGACCCGAAGGAGTCGCGCCTGAATGTCCAGCGAGAGCTCCGCGACCTCGTCAAGAAACACGGTGCCTCCATCGCCCAGCGCGAACAGGCCGGCTCGTTCGGAGATCGCCCCCGTGAACGCACCTTTGACGTGTCCAAACAACTCCGACGCTGCGAGTTCTGGCATCAGGGTCGCGCAGTTGATCGGCTGAAAAGGACCGCTGCCGCGGGAGCTCAGCTTGTGCAGCGCGTGGGCAGCGAGCTCTTTTCCGGTCCCCGTCTCCCCGCGGAGCAACACGGAGGCGTCGGTCTTGCCTACGCGCTCCAACAGCCGGAACAGCGCGAGCATCTCGGGCGCCACAGTCACCATTCCGTGGAACTCGATCAGTTCACGCTCTGGCCGTTTGACGAGATTCACGCCTCTTTTGATACCGCAAAACCCGGCGTTCCGCGGGTGATCGCGCTCAGAACTGCAGCGGAAGTTCGGGCGGCACTTCGTCCTGAAGCAGTTCGAATGCCGCCCGGTGTTGGGTCGAGCATCGAAGCGTCTCGATGCCAGGGGCCCGCACCGCAAGCTCGCAGCCGGCGAGTTTCGAGTTGAGACAAGCTTTGTGGCCGCCCGGGGGGTTGAGGTACCGCAGTGCCACGAAGTCCCTGGCCGAGGCGCGAAACGTGGCTACGATGCTGGTGTCTGCGCCCTGGGTCTTGAACGACCAATGGAAGCCCTCGACAGAGGCTTTGGCGCGGAGCGCCTGCAGCATGCCCACCCGTTGCACGACTTGGTCCCCGACCCGAACCGAAGCGACGGTCAGCGGCGGCGTCCACAGTGGGCCAAATCGAAGCCAGACCGTCGCGGCTTCCAAGAACACGTCGGGGGCGTCATCAAACCCGGCGACCTGACCCCAAGCGTAGCGGTCGGTGTGTCGGCTACCCCAGTTGTGGTTTTGCGAGCCAACCCATCCGTCGATCGAGATCTCCCGCTCGCCGATCGAAAGCGTGCCGGAGTACCTCGCCAGCGGAGATCCGGTGAGCAGCTTCGCCTTGGGGAACCCGCCCGCGTACAGGCGCTCGGGCAGCATGAGCATCGGTGGCGCGGGGCTCTCGTACTGGAGCGACCACTGGACATCTTCGATGCTCCCAGTGCACCGCTTCAGGTCGAGCGTGGACTCGCCGATGCGGACATCGATGGTGTCGCGCGAGAAGCTGCAGTCCGCGAGCGGGAACTCGGCCTTGCGGGCGATGATCTCCTCGCCATCGAACAGGATCGCCCACAACTCGCCCATCGACGGGCGGCTAGGATCGGCGGGGATGAAGACCGTGTAGCGGATCCAAAACGCAAGGCGTTCGGTAGGGTGATTGGCGCGCTGGAACCAGCTCTCGTAGTGGCCCTGGTCCTCTTCCTGAAACCGGGCCGCACCCAGCCGGTCGCGTTCGGTCGGCATCCGTGGGTCTGTAACACGGTGTTTGCGTGTCTTGCCTGCCCCGTTTGTTAGGGTCTCTGCGTGCGACGGCCTGACGGGATCTCTCAGGTGCTCCGCCGCCTCCCCGAGCCGGCGGGTCGAGACACGATAGCTGTGTCAGTCTCGCCCCATGGCGCCGGAACTCGAGCCCATCCTTCGCAGTGCCAAAGCTGGCGAACTCTCTGATGTTTGTACGGCCCTGGACGCCGGGCTGCCGGTCGATGCCGCTGACGAAAGAGGACTGACCCTCCTCATCGCTGCTGCGACCGCCGGCCACGCCGAAGTTGTCACCGAGTTGCTCGGTCGCGGCGCCGATGTGGAGAAGGCGAACGAGGGGGGGCGGACGCCGCTTTCGAGTGCTGCGTACCGTGGCCGGGTGGACGTGATTCGCCTGCTGGCCGAGCACGGTGCAAGACTCGATTTCGTGGATTCGTCGGGGCGGACAGCGTTGATGTACGCTGCGATGTTCAACCAGCCCGATGCAGCCTGGGCCTTGATGGACGTGGGTGCCGACGCCGAAGCGAAGGACCCCCGCGGGCGGACGGCGCTGCAGCTGGCCCGCGGCGTGGGGTCGACCGGGGTTGTCGATGTGCTCGAGGGCGGCCAACCCCCAACCTGACCGCGGTATGGTCCGCCGCGATGCGTCTTGCGACCACCGCTCTGTTCGCTCTGCTCGCCCTCGGTTGCGCGGGCTCCCCCAGGCCGGCGGTTGCGGCTCCTTCCAGCTCCAAGGTTGCAGCAGAGGTCTCGCGCTCTGAGACCCTGACGGCCAAGGACGTCGTCTCGTTGGTCTCGGTGAGCGACGTCGCGATCAGCCCCGACGCAAAGACCATCGCTTTCGTCCGTCGCACCCCTCGAACCGAGATGGACGGCCGCGGGGGCTCGCGCAACATCATCTGGATCGTCGCAGCCAAGGGCGGGGAGGCAGTCCGGTTCACCGCACCCGACCGCAGCTCGTTTGAGCCGAAATGGTCCCCGGACGGGCAATGGCTCACGTTTCGTTCGTCTCGCAGCGGCGACGTGGGGGCGCAGATCTATCGAATCTCGCCACGCGGGGGTGAGCCGGAGCGACTGACCGACGTCGAGGGAGGGGTGAGCCACTTCGAGTGGTCGCCGGACGGCAAGCGCATCGGCTTCCTCGCGGCGAAGAAGAAGTCCAAGGCGGCACGGGAGGCTGAGGAGGCGGGACGCGACGTGCGGCTGACCGACGTCAAGGGGACCGCACGACGGTTGTATGTGTTCGAGCCGGATGGCGCGGACGCACCGAAGGCCGTCGGCTCGAAGGACCATCACATTGCCGGTTTCGCCTGGGCCCCGGACAGCAAGCGACTCGTCGTTCAGGCAAGCAGTCGAGCCGACGTGGACGGCGTGATGATGTACAGCGGCCTGTTCGTCACCGACGTGAGCGGCGGCTGGACTGCGCTCACGAAGACGGCGGGCAAGCTTGGCGCGCTCGCCTGGTCTCCCGATGGGACGCGCGTCGCGTTCCTGGGCGCGTCGGACATCAGTGACCCGACCGCGGGTGTCCTGCACGTGGTGCCTGCCTCGGGCGGAGTCGCGAAACCTCTGACCGCTGATTACCTGGGAACGGGCTCATCGATCGCGTGGCCCCGGGACGGGCAGATCGTGATGCTCGCCAACGAGGGCACGGCCGCGGTGCTCAGCGGTGTCGACCCCAGCACCGGGAAGCGCAAGCCGCTGCTTCGCCAAGGCCCGGTTTGTCGCAGCGTTCGTCTCGACGCAAAAGCGAAGTCCCTGGCCTGCGTGGGAAGCACGGGCACACACCCGAGTGAAGTGTTCACAGGCTCCTTCGGCAAGTCGTTGCGCCGAGTCACCGACTCCAATCCCTGGCTCGCCACGAAGACTCTGGGCAAGCAGGAGGTCGTCCGGTGGAAGGCCGCGGACGGGATGGAGATCGAGGGTGTGCTGATCCATCCGGTCGGAGCCACGAAGGGCAAGCCTGCACCTTTGGCTGTGCTGCCGCATGGTGGCCCTGAGGGCATCACGCTCGACGGGTGGGGCACCTATGCGGGCTATCCCGCGCAGCTGTTTGCCAATCGCGGATTCGCGGTCCTCATGCCCAACTATCGGGGTAGCCAGGGGCGGGGGGTCGCGTTTGGCAAGGCCGACCACAACGACCTGGGCGGCAAGGAGTTCGAGGATGTGCTCGCGGGCATTCAGCATCTCGCGAAAGAAGGCGTCATCGATGCCGACCGCGTGGGCATGGGCGGATGGAGCTATGGCGGCTACTTCTCGGGCTTGGCCGCGACGATGCACAGCAAGCACTTCAAGGCGGCCATGGTCGGCGCTGCGATCACGAACTGGATCTCGTTCTCGGGGACCACGGAGATCGAGCACGAGAACTCGCTCGTGCACTGGAACCTATGGCCGTGGGCCAACATGGAGCTCGCGTGGGACCGCTCCCCGATGGCCCACCTCGAGGGGGCCAAGACGGCCACGCTACTCGTTCACGGCGAGGCCGACACGCGTGTCCCCCCGGGGCAGGCCATGGAGCTCTACCGAGGGCTTCGGCACTTCGGGGTGACGACCGAGATCGCCCTGTATCCCCGCGAAGGTCACGGGCTGAGGGAGCGCGCACACCAATTGGACTTTGCAGAACGCTTTGTGTCGTTCTTCGAGAAGCACGTCGCTGGCGCCAAGTAGGCGGGGCGTCTGGCGATCACCCCGGCCCGACGTACACCGCGGGACCGGTCTCTTGGCAGACGGTGCGCAGGGCTTTCCACTGCGCGTCGGTCAGCACCGGCTTGGCTTCGCTGACGTAGTTCTCGAGCGCGCTCTTGCGGGTCTCGCCGCTTGGGTGCGTAGAGAGGAACTCGAGCGCACCGGGGATCTCTTGACCTCGGTCGCTGAGGCGGTCGAAGAACGCGAGCAGGCCGCGGGAGTCCATGTTGGCGGCGTTGAGCAGGTCGACGCCCGAGCGGTCGGCTTCGAGTTCGTCTTCCCGGCTGTAGTGGTTGACCACAGTGGACTTCACGAGCTCGGCCCCCATGCTGTCGTCCACGGTGAACAAGCGGAACACTCCGTAGCCCATCGCTTCGACCATGCCTCGCGCAGGGTGGCCGTTGGTGACATGAGCCATCTCGTGGGCGAGTACGCCCGCGATCTCCTCCGCCGATCCTGCTTCTTCGACGATGCTGCGGTACAGCACGATATGGCCGCCCGGAGCGGCGAACGCGTTGAGGAGCTCTTGGTCCGCAATGTAGACCCGGAACTCGTAGGTCCCGTCGGTTTGTGCGGCGAGTGCCTCGACCAAGATGTCGAGTGCTTGCAGCCCCTCGCTTTCCTGACAGAAGTCGGTTTCTTTGCCGAGCTCGTCGATCATCTGGGCGCCGATGGTGGCCTCGACCGAAGCGGGAACGAAGCGCGCCACGAAGCCCGACAGGAACGGAATCGCGAGGAACGAGAGCCCGATCGAAACCGCGAGGAATGTCCCCAGCGCGGCCAGCCTGCGCTTTCGACGTGCGTCGGGCGTCACGCCTTGCAAGGTAGGCGGTCCGGGCCGATCGGGCCAGTCCCACGAAGAAACCCCCACGAGCACGGGGCCCGCGGGGGTTTGTGGGGGGTTACAGGCGCCGGATGAGCAGGAAGACGCGCTCGGGACTCATTCGGGCTCCAGGTTGCTGTGCTTGTTGCGCGTAGGGGTTGCGACGGCCCTCCGCGCCAGCGGCGAACCAGACAAACGCACCCACGAGGATCAACAACGTGTTGCCAAAGAAGCCGGCAATGATGAAGGCAGCCGCGGCGGCCTTGCCGATCTTCACCGCGATGTCGGTTGCGCGTCTGCCTCCGATGCGCGTGGCGAGGAATGCTCGCAGGACGCGGCCTCCATCCATGGGGAACGCTGGCACCAGGTTGAAGAGCCCCAGCGTTAGGTTGGCGATGATCAGCGATCCGAGCAGCCCGTACGCGGGCAGGCCGACCAGGTTCACCAGGGCCCAAAGACCGCCGGCGATCGCGAAGTTGACCGCGGGGCCCGCCAGCGCGATGTGCAGCTCCTGCTTGGGCGTCCGAGGGTTGGCCTCGAGCTGAGCGACACCGCCCATCGGCCACAACACGATGCGTCGGGTGCGAATCCCGTAGTGCCGGGCGGTGAGGGCGTGTCCGAACTCGTGCAGGAGGACGGACCCGAAGACGCCGACGAGGAACACGACTCCAAGCACCGCCGCCATTCCCGTGCCGGCGCCTTGGTAGGCGGCCCAGGCCGCCCAAGCGACCAGCAGCAAGAACGAGGTGTGTACGTAGGCGTCGATTCCCGCGAATCGGCCGAGTTTCCAGGACCACTTCATGATGACCAGTCCAACCTGTGCACCGTCGCGGGTCTGCCAAGAGGCGGGGTTCGCGTCGCGGACGAGATGAGCAAAATGTCGATGTATTGCAAGGGGTTGAGGTGGCGCTCATTACCCGCGCTTTACGTCTATGATGGCGGTCTATGAGGTGCGCACGTTACCTCCCGTTGCTCCTGTTGGTCGGCTGCTCCTGCAAGAGCCCGGCACCCGAAACGAAGCCTGCGCCCCAAGCGGTCGCCGCTCCGACGAAGGCGAAGCCGCGCTTTGTGCCCGCAGCGGAGGGCAAAGCGGTGGCCGATGAAGTGCAAGGTGTCGTCGCTGCGTCGACGGACGAGCGTGTAGTTGTCTACGTTGGCGCGAGCTGGTGTGGCCCTTGCCAGGAGTTTCATGCGGCGCTCGAACGCGGGGACCTCGACGCTGAACTCGCCGGCGTCAGGTTCCTCGAGTACGACGCGGACGTCGACAACGAACGGCTCGAGAGCGCCGGATACGGTGGCCGTATGATCCCTCGATTTGCGTTGCCCGGTCCCGACGGACGCTTCGGGGGCAAGAAGATCGAGGGCGGCATCAAGGGCGACGGCGTGGTGAAACACATCATGGACCGCCTGCTTCCGTTGCTGGACGACCCAAGCTGAGCGGGTGAGTCCGTTGCTCCACGCGCCCGCTCGTGCGAGTGTGCAGCCGAGGCGCACCGCATGTTCGATAAGTTTCGCAGCGACTTTCGACGCCATGGCAGCCGGGTCACCGAGCCCGGCACCTGGGTCATGGCCGTCTACCGTTTCGGTCGATGGAAGAACAAGCTCCCCAAGCCAGCACGGTGGGTTGCGCACAAGTTCTACCGGCTCGGGTTCCTCGCGACCAACGTGACCTGTGGCTGCCACGTTGCCGACACGGTGGAGTTCGGCGAGGCCCCTCACCTGATCCACGCGAAGGACATCCTCATTCACCCCAAGGTGAAGCTCGGGGACCGCGTCGGCCTCATGCACAACGTCAGCCTTGCGACGACGGTCGACCGTCCCGGGGTTCCGTCGATCGGGAACGACGTGTTCATCGGAACGGGGGCTGTGCTGATCGGCCCCGTCAAGATCGGTGACGGTGCACGCATCGCGCCCAACTCGCTGGTGCTCAACGATGTCCCGGCGGGTGCGACAGCGATTGGCGTGCCGGCTCGGATCGTCCGGGCACCGAAACTGAAGGCCGTCCCCGAGTCCTGAGTCCGGGTAGGACGACTGCCTACGCGGGGCGAATCCTTCGTGGTTCGGCGGGCGGCGCTAGCGGGTGGGGGGTCTGGATTCTACCGCGCCTGTATGTCGTCGAATCCTTTGGATTCGACGCTGTGGGGGTAGAACGACTGCCTACGCTGGGCGAATCCTTCGTGGTTCGGCGGGCGGCGCTAGCGGGTGCGGCGCTCGAGAACCACGGCAGGAGGGCGAGTCCCGGAGGGATTCGCCCTAGCCGGTGGTCTTCGCAGCGTCGCTGTGGAGCGTCGCTGGTGGGAACTCGAGAATCAGGGCGCCGTCTTCGAGCCGCAGTCGGATGTCCTGCAAGAGCGCTTCGCAGCGGACCTGCCACAGGCCGGGGTCGATCTCGGCGGCCGAATCGAACCGTTCGCCGCCTCCGATACGCGTGAGGGCATCGTCCACGTGCAGCGCACTTCCGTCGATGCGCAGCTGTGGTCCGATCCCGTTGGGTGACTGCGAGAGCTCGAGGGTGAGCTTCTGTGAACTGGACGCCTCTCGGGTGACGTGCGCGATGAGGTTGACCAGCACGCGTTCCACACCGGTGCGGTTGGCCTGAACCCCGATGAGTCCGTCGGAGAATCCGTCGAGGTGGATCTTCGCGGTGGTGAGGGCGCGGAGTCCGGGCGCCAGCTCGCGGATGACCGGGGAGAGGTCGAAGGGGTGGGTGAGCCGGCTCGGGCCGTGCTGAGCGCGGTCGAGATCGTCGACGAGCCGCTCGAGCTGGCCGAGCAGGCTCAGGCTGGTTTCGTCGCTGTCGATGGTTGCCCGGAGTGCGCCGAGGAGTCGGTGGGCATCGATCGCGACGCCCGAGATCAGACCCCGCACTGCCGTGATGCGTCGCTCGTGTCGCGATGAACTGGTTCGGCGACTCTCGAGCTCTGCCTGGGCCTCCACGTGCTCGAGGGTGAGCGCGATGAGGGGGCCCATTCGATCGAGCGCGGCGCCCTCTTTGGGTCCCCACGTGCGCGGCTTGGGGCGGTCCATCATCACGATGCCGAAGGGTTGAACTTCGCGCTCGCGGCGGATGGGAAGAATGAGAACCGAGCGGGCTCCAAGCTCGGCCAGTGCGGGCGCTATCGGCCGCATTCGGGAGTCGGACTGGGCGTCTTCGAACGCGACGGGGGCGTCGGCGTTGCGAAGGTCCTCGATCAGCCGCGGTGCATCCGAGAGGTCGATGCGGATGCCATCGAGCGCAGCGTGGCTCTCGGAGCCGGCGCTGGCGTGAAACCGGATCGCCCGAGGACCGTCGAACGCACCGTAGCTGACGCGGAAGCTCGGGAAGGACCACGCCGTCTCGATGAGTGCGTCGAGAGCGGCCATCGGGGCGCGGGCCAAGCCACAGTTGGCGGTCGTGGACGTTTGGATCGCGCTCACGCCTGGACCACTGTGCAAGTCCCGTGCGACCCGGAAGGCGTCGTCGTCGTCCCAGCGATCCATACCCAACACTATCTACGATCTGCTGCGGTTGGTGCCCGTGAATCGCGTTTTTTGATTGGGGACGCTTCCTCCTGTGGGCTGGGTCATCTTGCCTCATCGGGGGTCGGCTGGGGCGCACGCGATCCTGCCGGCCGGATGGAGGCGACCCGGTCCGGTACAGGTGGTCGATCTTGAGACGGTTCACCGTCGTCGTCGGCCAGCGAGCAGGAGCCCGAACACGAACAGACTCGCCAAGCCGCCGGCCCCGCCGCGTCCTCCGGCTGTGCAACCTGAACTGCTCTGGATCGATACATCGTCGAGCACATCGTCGATCGCCTCTTCGACTTCCATGACGCCGGTGGCGACGAGTGCGTCGAGGCAGCCGTTCAACTCGGGCCCGGCCATGACGAACTCACCGTCACAGAACAGCGCGCCGTCGCCTGTGCAGGATGCATCGCAGTCGGCACGGAACTCGTACTCGCAACTTTCGAACTCCTCTTCCTGGCAGTCGGTCTGGCAGGTCATGTTCGCTTGGGCGCCACACGATCCGCCGCAGCACTCGACGCAGTGTTGGTAGCAGGAGCCGTTGACGGTGGCCGCACACTGGCTGTCGCACTCTCCGTCGCAGGTGGCTTCGCACGATGCTTGGCACGTCTCGGGATCGTCGGAGTCGGAGCACTGGGCATCACACGCCCCGACGCACTCGCCGAAGCAGTTGTGCTGACAGATGACGTTGACGCCAGCGTCGCAGTCGCTCGAGCACTGCTCGGTGCAGGAGTCCGTGCAAGTGGGCTCGGGGTCGAGCGTGCACGTGTCTTGGCAGACCAGGTGAAGCTGCGTCGCGCAGGCTTTCTTGTAGACGCCGAAGTCCTCGCAGCCCGCCTCGCACTCGAGGTTGCCTCGAATCTCGCAGCTGAATGCGTCCTCGAGCCGCATGCCGTTGCACTCGGGAATGCCGGCTTGGGCGGGGTTGGAAAGGAGGGCGCCGGTCAAGACCGCGGCGCACGGAAGCAGCCAAGTCAAAGGGTTCGTCATCATCAAGTTGTCCAAGTCAGAGGTAAGCGTCCGCGGATGAGAGCGAGCATCCTGTCGCGGGGAGCGGACTCTTCGGTAGTCCTGCGTGGGGCGCTTTGGATTCCCTCTGGCGTGGAAAAATGCCTCGCTGTCAGTCTACGAAGCGCACCGCGCCCTTGGTCTTGGCGGGCCATGTGGCCAGGACTGCGCCAGCGGGGGACATCAACCCATGTTCGGCCATCGCTCGTTTGGCGCCGATGGTGAACGCGTTCGTGCCGTCCATGTCGACTTCCTCCGGGAGCGTCTGTGTGGCGTTGACCCGAAGGGGACCGGCCTTGGCGGCTCCGAGCAGTGCGTCGATCTCCGCCTGCATCGCGGGGCTCTCGGGGTCGTCGGCTCGTACATCGAGACGGACCCACACGGCGATCGGCTGGTCCGGAGTCCAACCAGGATCAACGAGCGGAATCATCACCGCGGTAAAGGTCGAACTCTGCTGGTGGCGAGTCTGCGAGGTCGACCACGTCTTCGAGCCCAACAGATCAGGGCGGGGGATGGCGGTGAACTCCAGGACCTTGGCGTCCGGGTCCCGATCGAGAGCGGCCGCAACGGTGTCGAGCTGCTGCACCCGAACGTCCCGTGTCAGCGGGAAGCCTTCGCAGGCGACCGTGCTGAGCAACGCGGCGAGGAATACACGGCGGACCACATGCCGAGTCTACCAGTCGTCGATCGATGCTCTGCGCCGCGGCGGTCCGCTCTCCTCGATCTCCGTCGTCTCTCGCAGGACGCGCTCGAGGTTGGGGACGGGCCCGAAGTGGAGGGCTTTGGAGGGCTTCCACGACCTCAGCAATCCGGCCTTCTCGAGACTCAGCAGGTCGGTGCGTGCCGTCTGGTAGGTGACCGCGTGGTACGACTGATGCTCTGCGATCGTGTAGTCGGCACCCGGGTGACGGAGCGCGTGGCGGAGCAGCGCGGTTTGCCGATGGTTGTACTGGCTGCACGTCCGCAGTGCGCCTTGGAAAGCGCGCTGGTCTTCGACGGAGCGCTGGATGTACCCCCTGAGGTTTTCGATCGCCCGTGTGATCACGTCCAGCTGGTGGATGATGAAGTAGGTCGCATCGTTGTCGTCGGTCTCAGCGTGGAGAAACGCCCGGCCGTACTTTGCGGGCGCCTTCTTGATCACGCTCGAGATCGTGACGAACTCCAACAACCAGTACTTGGAACGAAGCGCGGACCAGTAGAAGAGTGCTCGGGCGGTTCGCCCGTTGCCGTCCACGAAGGGGTGGTCGTAGGCAAGCCAGAAGTGAACGAGGATCGCCCGCACGATGGGAGGCATGAACGGACCCGTTTCGCCATCGTCATTGGCGAACGCACACATCGCGTCGAGTCGCTCCTCGAGGGATTCCGCGGGTGGAGGCTCGTGAAGGACCTCGCCGGTGTCGCTGACCACGAAGATGGTCTCGTCGGGTCTTCGGAGTCTCCCTGCGTCCTCGGAGTCGTCGAGGGTGTCGACCGTGACGTGTCGGTGCAGCTCGAACACGAGCGCCGGCGAGAGCGGCTCGTCAACGTGTTCGCGGACCCACTCCATGGCCCGGTAGTTGTTGAAGATCATCTGCTCGTGTTTCGTTCGAGGCTTTCGCTTCGTCCGGAGCATCTCCTTCGCGACCTTGCGGGTGGTCGAGGCGCCCTCCAACTGGCTGGAGGTGATCGCTTCCTCCATCAGAGACGTCACGATGTATTGGTCCCGCGCTTGGCTGGAACGCAGCTGGCCACCCATCCCAATCGAGCCGTGGGAGTTGCTGTCGATGCTGTGGAGGCTCCGCAGCACCTGGTCCGGCAGACCGTAGGAGAAGGCGCGTCCTTCAGGGTCGAGGAGCCCGAGGGGCTTGGAGGCGCTGTTTCGTGACAGCTTGAACGCGCCCCACCAGGCTTCGTGCGACAGGCCCTTTGGGGGCGTCCGATGGCGAAGCTCGTCCCAGTGCAGATAGCGACCGCGGGAGTCGACGCTCGAAAATCCCGCAACATCAACGGGTTGGGACGCCGCGAGTGCCGAAAAGCACGCTTGGAACGCCGGTGGCCGCGCCGGGACCTTCATAACAACTACTAATATGTACTAAATTAGTAGTTGGTTGCAAGGACCTTTGTTCAGGTAGCCCGGTACTGCTCGATCGCCGCGTTGACCTCGACGTCGTCGAGGATGTGGTCGGTCTTCTTGGCGACGCCGAAGATGTGCTTCACGAGTCCTTCCTCGGGCTCGATGCCGCGGGACTTCAGCCAGTACACGACGTTGCTCTCACCCGACATGAAGCCGATCTCGATCGACTGGCGCTTGCCGAACCATCCGGCAGGGACCCCGGAGTAGATCTGATCCGCGAGGCCCTCGTCGCCCTTGTTGATCGCCTTGATGACGGCCGCCGCGTGCACTCCGGTTGCGGTGCGGAACGCGTCATCGCCGACGAGGGGGTACTGCCCGGGGATTGGGACGCCGACGGCTCGCGCAACGGTGCGGCACCACGGGACGAGGTTGGTGAGGTCGCGGTCGCCGAGCTCGCCCATGAGCTTGAGATTCATCAGCGTCTGGTCGAGGGCTGCGTTGCCCACTCGCTCGCCGATGCCCAGTGCGGTTCCGTGGATGCGGTCGGCTCCGGCTTCGATGGCGCGAAGGTTGTTGATGACTCCCAGGCCGCGATCGTTGTGTCCGTGCCAGTCGATGCCGACGTGTTCGGCTCCCATCGACTCCAGCAGCAGGCGTGTGAACGAGATCAGGTCCATCACGCCTTCGGGCGTTGCGTGGCCGACTGTGTCGCACAGACACAGGCGGGTGACGCCGTGCTCGACCGCGGCGCGGAACAGCGTGTCGAGCGTTGCCGGAGGTGTGCGGGTGGTGTCCTCGGTGACGAACGTCATCGGCAGCCCGTGCTTGCGGCACAAGTCGGCGGCCATGACCGTGCGCTCGAGCAGCAGGTCGGTGTGCCAGTTCTCGGCGTACAGCCGGATGGGGCTGCTGCCGAGAAACGCGTAGACGGTGATCTCCTCGCCGGTCTTCTGCGCGATGTCGGCGATCGCGTTGATGTCATTGGCGTGGGTCCGGCCCGCGCACGCGAACTCGATACCGAGCTTCTCCCGCTGGGCGTACTTGATCAGCCCGGTGACGTCCTTGACCGCTCGGGCGCCCGCGCCGGGAAGCCCGAGGTCGACGGCGTCGATGCCCAGGCTTGCGGTCAGCCGGAGGATCTCCTGCTTCTCTTCGATGCTGGGATCGCGGACCGACGGCGACTGGATTCCGTCGCGCAGCGTCTCGTCGAAAAACGACAGCTTCTTGCGCTGCAGCGGGGACAGAGGTCCTTTGCGGTTGCGCGTGTTCCAGTCGAAGATCAGGTCGCCGAGGTTGGTGTCGGGGGTGTCCTGGGCTCCGCTGTCGGCCATGGCCGGAGCGTACTACAGGGGTTCAGTTTCGATTGCGCACTTCGAGGCACCCCGTAGTGAGGACGCGGTCCTCAGGGCTGCTCGGCGGGTTTGGAGATCGCAGTTTCGCTCACGTTCGCGAAGTACTCTTGTGCCTCCGGAGTGGAGTCGAGCGAGAGGACACAACTGGTGAGCAGCTCGAAGAAGATCGTCGCCGGCCTTTTTAGCCCACCCGGCCCGTGCTCCGCCCTGCTCCGGATCAGCGTGGCTCGACGTGCGCAGTCGTACAGCCCGCGGCGTCTCGCATCTCAGTCGCCGCGAGGATGCATCTCTCGATCTGCTCGAACGCCCGCGGCGCGGCGTTGTGCTCGGTCCGGGCATCGGCCGCGCAACGGGCGGTGTCTTGGAGTTCGCGCTTCGCTTCTTCGGGGAAGTCCGCGTCGTCCCTTGCGAGCTTTGCCAACTTCTCGCAGACGGGCAGGAAGCGTTCATCGCCGCCGGTCTTGGCCATCGCAGGTTCAGGGTCGTCGAGCGCGCAGTCGAAGAACGCCTCCAAGTCCGAGGCGCCCGAGATGCACTCCACCTCGCGGTCAAACGTCGCGGGTGCCTGGGCTCGCTTGGCGCGCGCGTTGGTGACACAGGTGTCGACCAGCTCTTGCCGGTCGGCCGGGTCCGGATCGGAGCCCCGGCTGGCGACCATCAGCTGCGTGAGCTTCTCGCAGAAGCGCTGTTCTGCATCTCCGTCGTTCGTCTCGTCGCCTGGTCCCTTGGCGGTCGGAGCTTCGGTGGTCGACCCTGCGTCGGGGCCAGGTTGGTCCGGCGCTGACGGGCTCACGAGCGGGGCGGTCGGTCCGTCCGGGGCGGCTTTGCAACCGACCACACAGGCGAGAACGAGGAGGGGCCACGGTCGCATCCGGGGACGCTACTGAAGCTTGCCGAGAGCGTCCAGCGATCCGAGCGCCTCCGCAGAGCTGGAACCCGGCGTCCGAGCAACCGCCTCCACTCGATCCCGATCAAGACATCCCTGACATACCGCCCGACGCCCATGTCCGGCTCACGTCCGCACTTCAGTCGCTACAGGAGCCCGTTGGTCCCCTTCCTCTGGCACACCACGTGCACGTCTGCGGCCCATGCGACGCGTGCCCTCTCTCCTCGTGCTCGGCCTGCTCTTGGTCGCTTGTGACAGCGACTCGGACTCCTCCGAGCCGTTTGGCGACGGGGAGGTTCCCGGCGAAGGAGCGGGCGCGTCCGGGGAAAGCGGGTCCGACGGAGCTGGGTTCGACCCCACCGGCGGAGACAGCGGCGACGGTGGAGACAGCGGCGACCCCGGCGACACCGGCGAAGGCGGAGACTCCGGCGGTGACCTCCCCGGTTCCGGTGGCGGCGACGTCGAGCCTGGGACGCTGACCGCAGGAGTGTGGGACGACAACCTCAACTACGACCGGTTCTCGGCGTACCGGGCGGCGTTCCTCAGCGGTCAGGCCGCTGGCGCCCCGGCCTTTGAGACCTCGGAGCATGACAGCGCACATGAGGCCGGAGATCCAGGCGCGAAGCAACGCCTCGACGTCTCGCTCGTCATCGACACGACCGGCAGCATGGGCGATGAGATCGCCTACTTGCAGACCGAGTTCGATGCGCTCTCCTCCGCCATCGCGCAGCGATATCCGGATGCAGAACAACGATGGTCCCTCGTCCTATACCGCGACGAAACCGACGAGTACGTCGTGCGATGGTTCGACTTTCGCGACGACCTCCAGGACTTCAGAGACAAGCTCGCCGGGCAGGAGGCCAGCGGCGGGGGCGACTACCCCGAAGCCGCCGACCAAGGCCTCGAGATCGCCAACGAGCTGACGTGGCGAGCGGACGAGGATGTCGCCAAGCTGATGTTCTGGGTGGCCGATGCGCCACACCACGACGAGGACGCCGGGGCTCTTGCGGACACCGTGCGCGACGCACGAGACCAAGGCGTTCACATCTACCCGGTGGCCAGCAGCGGTGTCGACGAACTCACCGAGTTCAGCATGCGATCAGCCGCCCAACTCACCGCGGGTCGCTACATCTTCCTCACCGACGACTCAGGCGTCGGGGCTCCTCATGCCGAACCGACGATCCCCTGCTACTTCGTGACCAAGCTGGACAACGCGATCCTGCGAATGGTCGACATCGAGCTCTCCGGCGACTACCAGGAGCCCGACGCCTCGGATGTCGTGCGCGTCGGTGGCGATGTGCAGGACGGCGCATGCATTCTGGCCGACGGCCAAATGGTCACCGCGTTTTAGGGCGGCCTCGAGTGCGGCAGGCTGCGTGGACGTGCCCTTGTCCGTCCCCGCGGTCGTCGCCAGGCTTCGTCAGCTACGAGTTACGAGCGGCGGCGGCGGAACAGGAAGACTCCGAACAGTGCCCACCACGGCGCGCTGTCTTGCCCGGAGGTGCATCCGCACCCTGCCGCGTCGTCGTCGGCCCCTGGAAGTGATGGGCCACCGTCGGTTTCGATGCCGGAGTCCGGTCCATCTCCGCCGCCGGTGAGGCCGTCGCTCCCATTGCCGCCCTCTGTGGCCGAGCCTCCGTCTCCTGCGGAGTCATCGCCGGTCCCACCGTCCCCGCCCGTGCTCGAGCCGCCGGGCGGCTCAGGGATGTCGAGCATGTTGGTGACGATCATTTGCAGCTCGAAGGACAGGTCGCTCGAGCCGCCGCTGGACTGCTTGACGATCGCGGTGACGATGTTTTGCCCGGGCACGAAGAGGGAGGCGTCGATGTCGGCCCCGCTCACTTCGTTGTCCTCGGATTGCGCGGATGCCCACGCGTCGTAGCCGGTGCCGTCGTCGACATTGACGCCGAAGACCTGCTGTCCGTTGACCCAAACGGCGATGCCGTCGTCGTACAAGGCGGTGAGCTCGGCTGCGACGAAGTCGCCGTCCTCGGGAAGCTCGATGATCGTGCGGAAGTACGCGCTGGTGTAGTTGGGCTCGGCGTCGATCAGCACGGTGGCTTCGTCGTCCTCACCGTAGCCGAGCTGAGCCGGTCCGGACATCCAGGCGCTGTCGTCGTAGTCGAGGGCCAGCCACTCGTCGCCTCGGTCGACGCCGGTGTCGTCGTAGGTCCAGGTGTGGTCGAACTCGATCACGGTGATCGGGACCTGGCTAGAGATCGAGAACGGAGCGTTGCTCTCGTCGGCAGCGTTCGGGTCGGCGGCGTCGGAGACTCGGATCAGAGCATCGGTGGAGTCGACCCCTGGGACGGTCCAGTTGTACGAACCGGTGTTGGGGATGCTGTCTTCGACGCTCGTCCAGCTCTCACCGTTGTCGGTGGAGTACTCGATGCTGACGTTGGGCACGTTGCCTCCGGTGGCCCAGAGCACCTCGTGGGTATCGCCGGCCGCAAGGGGCTCGCCGCCATCCGGATCTGCCACAACAACGCCGTCACCCTTGATGATGGCGACTCGGTCTGTGATCGCGCCGTCGTCTCGCAGGTTGAACAATGTGAGGGTGTTGTTCTGTACGTCGAGGATGCAGGAGCCGTTCGCAACCTCGGCGAATGCCACCAGCGGGTGCACAGCGTCTTGTGACACTCCTGTGCCGCCGTGTCCGGCTACGACGTAGACAGCACCTTCGTTGGAGGCCAGGCCGGGGGGCTTGGTGTACGGGCCATCGCCCAGGGGGCGTCCGTCGTTTGCATCGTGCACGCCGGCGCCCGCGACCGAAGGCGTGTCGTAGGCACCATCGAGCAGGAACGTTCGCTCGTAGATATGGGAGTGCCCGCCGAGCACCAAGTCCACGCCGCCCGCCTCGAGGATCGGCAAGGCATTCTCTCGCATGTCGACCAAGGCACCCTCGGAGTCGGAGTCGTGGCTGCCTTTGGTGTAGGGCGGGTGGTGCCAGTACGCGACGACCCACTCTTGGTCGGTGGAGGCGAGATCGTTCTGCAGCCAGAGCAGCATGGGGTCTCCGACATCTCGCGGCGAGTCGTGGGAGTCCAGGATGACGAAGTGGACGTTGGCGTAGTCGAACGCGTAGTAAGCCTCGGTGCCCGATGGGAGCCCGCCCGCCTCGCCTGCGGTCGGGAGGACGTAGCCGCTGTAGTACGGACCCGATTGCGTGCCGGAGTCCGAGCTGCCGCCTTCGTGGTTGCCCAACGTCGGCCACACGGGGACCTGGCGAAGGATGCTCGCGTAGGGGGCGTAGAAGTTGTCGGTGAACTCGTCGTACGTACCATCGGTGTACGCCATGTCCCCCAAGTGCAGGTAGAGCTGCGGGAGGTGCTCTCCGACGTTGTTAAGCATCGCATCTCGAACGCGAGCCTGGGCTGAACCTCCAGTGCCGGAGTCGCCCACGACCCACGCCCGGAGTTTTGTGCGACTGCCTTCGGGAGGCGGCGTGACGAACGAGTGTTCTTCGTCGCCGCCCTCCAATGGGTCGCCATCACCGATGACGCGGTAGTAGTAGCGGGTGGACGGGGTGAGCCCGGAGAGTCGGACTTCATGCTGCGTACCGCTTCCGGCGCTGTTTGCTTGCTCGTCGAGTGCGTCGGGGGCAAGCCCGTATTCCACTGCGCCTGTTGAGTCTGCCAGCGTCGTCCAGACGACGACCATCGACGACGACGTCGCCGACTGCAAGTAGGCAGACCGTTCGAGATCTGCAGCGTTGGCAGCCGCGGGTACCAGGAGCAGTGCTCCGAGCAAAGAACCGATCGTGAAGCGTAGGGTCGTCATGGGGAGTTTCGGTGAGCGAGTGCGGATTCTGCTCGGGCGAGCATGAGCCGGTTGGACTGCGTCGGGCGCCGCTGGAGGTTTCGGTGGGCGAAGTACAGGGCGACCACGCGATGAATCAAGCCCGCGACCGGTTGGTCGAGTCGGTCGAGAAGGTCCGCCCGGATGAGGATCCAGTCAGGCCGTGTGGGGCTGAGCGAGAGGAGTTCGTCGACCTGCTCGAGTGCGAGCCGAGGGTGTCCATCCCGCCGCTGTGCGTCGATGAGTGCGAGCTGGACTGTGACCGCGGGGCCGAGCAGCTCGAGTCCCTGTTGGTAGCCGGCGACCAGATCGCCGAGCTCGTCCCGAGCATCGTCGAGTTGACCGCGTTCGAGAATCAACTCAGGCGTGGGGCTCAGAGGGATGGCAGAGTCGTAGTCTGCGCGCGCCAGATCCAACAGCCCTGCCTTGTGCCGCAGCCTTGCGCGAGCAGCATACGCCCGCCCCGACCCAGCGTTCGTGACCCCGTCGGAGAGGTACTCGGTCAACTCGCGCTCGGCTGCTCTCGGTCGATCGCGAGCAAGCCAGATCTCAGCTCGGATCCGGTGGACCTCCCGCTCCTCGGGGTCGAGCCGGTCGATCGCGTTTGCCTGTGCTCGGGCCTCGTGCAGGTGCCCCGCGCGCGTTGCCGCATCTGCGTATCGAACGCGGAGCGTCACGTTCTTGGGATCATCGTGCACCCGCGCATCGAGTTGCTGAAGCTCCGCTGTGGCGCCGGGATGCGCGGCCGCGGTCGCGGGCGAGAGAAGGCAGAGGGCCCCCGCGAGGCACCACCTGCCGGGCCGCGTTCTCCTCGTTCGGGTCCCAATCCCCACGCCGACGATGCTTACCTGCCGCAGGAGACAGGACAAGTGCATAGGCCGTACGCGCTGGTCCCGGTTTTTCGTCGACCGTGGCACGGCCGAAGCTCGGGGCTCAAGGATCGAACGTGGGGTCGAGGTTGAGCTGGTCGAGTCTCGCGTTGGCAAGGACGATCACCGGGCGAAACCCGAAGTGCTGCCAAACCTCGCCCGCCGCACCGCCCTGGACGAACCCGAGCGTGAGATCGACGATGCCGCGCTGGCGGAAGAAGGTGGCCAGCTCGCCCATGAGCCGGCGGCACAGTCCGCGTCCGCGGTGCTCGGGGTCGACCCATGCGTCGTCGACAACACCGACACGCGAGACGTCGCGGTCTTGTCGAATTCGGGCGGACATGGTGGCGACGGTCGCCGCCCCGTCGTTGAACAAGCGCTCGGCGACCCAAACGCCGACGTCAGGGTCGTTGATGCTCTGCTCAAAGAAGTCGGGCAGGCTTGCTTTTCGTGCCTCCGTCATGGGCCAGAGGTTGGGGTTCTCTGCCTTCATCGTGTCTCCGAGCGCACAGCGCATCCGGGCGAGCTCGATGCAGTCGCTTTGCACCGCCACGCGGACTCGATACTGACTTGCTCGGCTTGGCATGTCGCTCCCGAAGGATTCGCAGTGTCTAACCCGAGCTCGGGCTTCAGCTCAACACCCGGTCGAAGACGCGGCCCGCACGGCTGGGACGGTCCAACGTGGCGAAGAATGGTCACGCAGGGGCCGGGTTCGCCGAGCGCGACTCAGGACGCGAAACAGGCCCCGAACTGTTTGAGGAGCGCGATAGGGCCATCGAGGCGAAACTTGCGGATGACCAAAGCCCATACGGGGTTGCGCTCGCCGGCCAAGAACTCCAGCCACCTCTGCGAGTCTGCGGTCACACGGAGATCTGGCTCGCCGACCAATCCCTTCGCTGTCTCGAGGGTCCCTGCGTCGATCACGAATGTCATCTCCGCGGTTTCTCGGCCGGTGAATTCAAAGTGGTAGGTGGTGCGCGGAAGGTCTTTGGCGCGGCCACGCTGGAACGAAAGAGGGGCGCCGCGAAAAAATCCCCATACCGACGTGGGCCGCAGGTTGGAATGCACGACCTTGGTGGGCTTGTGGGGAAACCGCTTCTCGGCATGGTCCCGCGCGTCGCTATTGCCCAACACATACAGCGTCTCTTCCTTGCGGACGAGGGGGTCGAGCACACCTTGCTTCCAGGCCTTCTTCGATTCGAGGTACGGCGCCAGCACGTCCTCCCCCGCTGGGCACACGGCCATGCAATAGGCGGCCTTGTAGTTGGCGCCGAACGAGAGGCTCTGCCACATGCTGGCCGAGTCCGCGTCTCCAACCCGTCGTCGGTATTCGGCGCGGTCTTTGGACTCGACCACCTGCTCGACCCAGTCGGTAAACCCACCCATGAACTCACGGTAGTTGTGGACGTAGCAGGCCGAGAAATCGAACTCGCCATCGGGCTTGATCGCGCCCACCGGGCACGCCGCTACACAGAGCTTGCACTCCAAACACGGGTTGTAGTCGATCGGTTGTGATTGCTGCTCGGGCTCAATCTCGAGGTCGGTGATGACGGTGCCCAAGAGAATGAAGTTGCCCAGCCGCGGGTGGATGAGGTTGCGGTGGATGCCCATCTTGCCGAGGCCGGCGGCTTCGGCGATGCGTTTGTGGCTGACGACCCAGATCTTGCCGGGGAAGCGGTGCATCTCCATGGGAAAGCCCATGGCCGGGTTGAGTGCTCGACCGCCGAACTCCCGTAGACCCTCGATGATGCGGCGCGCGATCTCGTTGGTCTCGTCGCCTGCGTGGTGGAACTCGAGGTTGGCGACCGAGCGGGCTGGGGACTGAATCGAGGCGGGGTTCATGCTCACGACGAAGCTGAGCAAGGTTCGGGCCGTCGGCATCGCGGCGAGGATGTCGTCGCGATCGCTGTCGACCTCCACCCGGTCCAGCGCCACCACACCCGCGTCGGCTGCCCCCGCCTCGAGGCAGAGCGTCCGCAGCTTCTCGAGCGTAGCGCGGGGCCTGTCGGGGCTAGAACCGCGCTGGAGGACCCGGAGGACGTCCGGGCGAGACCCCAGGCGACCGAGGGACTTGGGTCGCGGGGTACGCGATGGTTCGGCGCTTTTTGACATAGTTGTATATGCAACCATTAACGCCAGGCCGCTGCCAGTGCTCAGGCGCCGTCTGGCAAACAGGGGTAGTCTGCAGGCGTGGGCACAGCGAAAACCCGACTCAGGCGGGCGGTGCGCGACGTCTCGGCCAACTGCCTCGGGCTCCGCGCCAGGGTTGTCGAACGCGTGGTGTCGAGCATCTTCGACCGGCAGCTGCGGCCGCTGGGGCTCCGCAACACGCAGGTCACCGTGCTCACCGCGATCGCGAAGGCCGAGTTCGCGACGCCGCGCGCGTTGGGGCAGGCGCTCGACCTGGAGAAGTCGACCGTGAGCCGAACGCTCGATCGCATGATCGAGCGCGGCTGGGTGGAGACGGTCGAAGTCGAGGATGCTCGCAGCTACGGTGTTCGGCTGACCTCCGCAGGCGAGGAAACCCTACTCGAAGCCTACCCCGCGTGGCGAACGGCGCAGCGAGAGGTGGAGGCTCTGCTGGGAGCCTCACTCGGCAGCGGATTGCACGACATCGCGGGTCGACTCAACCCGGGCCTGCTGAAAGACACCCCCTAGCTCGGTTCAGTCGAGACACGGGTGATGCCGGATGTCTCGCCGCCATACAGGTTGCGCTGCTTGGGGTCGTCGGAGAGGTACTGGATGAACTCGAACTCGAAGCCGGCGGGTTCGGTGAAGTAGACGGTCTTTCGGTGCGGGTGGTCGGCTCCGATTGTGGTCGGCTCGTGTCCCGCAGCCTTGAGCCTCTCGACAACTCCGTCGACGTCGTCGACCTCCATCCCGATGTGGGCCAAGCCGACGCTGAGCCCGCGGAGGTCACGATTCGGGGCCGTCCCGTGATCGTTGAGCGTGATGTAGTGGTGCGAGTCACCGAAGTGAAGCCACTTGCGCGGGGTGCCGTACCATTCGCTGTCGCCCTCTGCGCGGACATCCCACGACGGCAGTGCGGCCCGAAGAAACGCAAGCGTCGACGGAATGTCGTCGACCACCAAGTTGACGTGTTCGATTCGCATCTTCATGGAATCAACGTACGCGCGATCCGCAGACCGACCAGAGCCACATCCTCAACACACCCGTGAGACAAACTCACCGATGCGTTCGCACGACAATTTGGACCTCGCCGCGGCCGGAGTCTTTGTTGCGGTGGTTCGGGCCGGGAGTCTCACGGGCGCGGCGGAGCGACTTGGTGTTACGCGGTCCGCGGTGTCCCGGAGGGTTTCGCAGCTCGAGACGCATCTGGGCGTCCGGCTGCTGCATCGCACGAGCCGTACCCTGACGCTGAGTGAGGCCGGGCATCGGTACTACGAGCACGCTTCGGCGGCGGTCGATGCAACGCGCCAGGCTGAGCTGGCTGCGATGGAGCTCCAAGACGAGGCGCGCGGACGATTGCGTGTGCTCGCGCCGATGGCCTTCGGTCGGGTTCAACTCGCGCCGCGCCTGGGAAAGTTCATGCGGAGCCACCCCCAGGTGCGTGTGTCGCTGGTGCTCGACGACCGGAGCGGTCGTCTCCTCGACGGTGAGTTCGACGTGGCTTTGTGGGCGCACACGATCCGCCGGGACGCGATGACGGTACGGACTGTGGCCCAGCTCCACTCGGTGTTGTGCGCCTCTCCGGAGTATCTGGTGGGTCAAGACGCTCCTTCAACGCCAGCCGATCTTCAAGACCACCCGTGTCTTGCGTATAGCTACTCCGAAGAAGCGGTTCGATGGACGTTCGAGCGCGACGCGCAGGCGGAGACGGTCGAGGTCGCCGGGCCGATGGAGGTGAACAACGGCGACGCGCTGAGCGAATGGTTGCTGCAGGGGCTTGGGGTTGGGCGCCTGCCGACGTTTATCGCCGCGCCCCATATCGCAGCAGGTCGGCTCGTCCGGCTACTCCCCGAGTACGCCATGCCCAGCCGCGGACTGCAGATCGTCTTTGCCGATCGTGTGTACTTGCCGCAGAAGGTCCGGGCGTTTGTTGAGTTTGTCGTGGCCGAACTGGGAGGGGCGACCGCCCCGTGGGATGAGGTGGCTGGCGCCTGCTGAGGGCGGCGCAGCGTCGCTTCGGCTCAGCGAGTCGTCTCTGGGTGCGACGACCGCAATCGGTGCGACCCGCTGTTGTGCACAAGGAAAGGGTTGGCGCGGAAAAACTCGAGCTGTGATTCACGAATCCCGGGGCCGGGTGGTCACTCATGGACAGAACCATCATGGCTTACCGACGCTACATTCTCACCGCAACGTTGCTCGCCCTCGGACTCGCCAGCGGATGCGATCTTGGCGGCGGGGCCAACGATGGCAAGCAAGGACCCGGAAACGGCGATGACGGTGTCGCACTGCGTGCCGGCCAGATCGCCGTTTCGCCCAAAGGCACCAGCTTTCTGGCGCGTGTGGACAACGAGCTGATCCACGGTGACGTCGATGGCTCCTGGCGCACGCTGGACCGTCTGGAGGACCCGGAGCGTCTGGTGTTCTCGCCAACGCGCGACGTGATTTACGTGGCGACGGACGACCCCGGTCGGCTTCGCGCCCACGACCTCACGCGTGACGAGCAGCTGTGGAGTGCGGTCCTGCCTGGCGAGGATAGCTGGCTCGACTGGGACGATACGAGCGTGAGCGCGCGGCCGTGGCTGCATGTCACGTCTGACGACCGGCAACTGGTGGTCGTCACCGACGACACCGTGACCGTGTTCGATACCGAGTCCGGCGACAAGCTCGGCATGTGGAAGTCGAGCGAGTGGATCGTGGACATCGATCTCGACGCGAGCGGTGATGCTGCCTACGTGACCTTGCAGGAGACGTGGGACGACGAGGGCCCGAAGACGCCGTTCGTCACGCTGGAGCTCCCATCACTCGAGGCCACCTCCATCGCCCTCCCCAACTGCGCCGACGAGACCGTCCTCGGTACGGACGGGCGCTACGCGTTCATGGCACCCACGCAGTGTCAGCAGGACCCGGTCTCGGTCATCGACTTGGAGACGGGCGCGTTCGTTCGCAACCTTCCGGGCTTCGGTCCCGTGTCACTTGCGGCGGGTGGAGACCTCGCGGTGGCGTTCATGGACTTGGACAACCTCGACGAGTCTCTGTTTCTTGGCGGCGACCCGATGCCCGAAGGCGACCGTCAATACCACTTGATGCTCATCGACACTCGGACGCTCGAGTTCAAGACCATCGAGTTGGGGGACAGCCTGCCTCGCTATGCGCCGACTCCCGATGGCAAGCTGCTCTTGATCGATGCCGATGCCTGGTTCGACGACGAGCGCGTTCGCATCTTCGACCTGCAGACCGGCGAGCTGGAGTCCGTGCTCGGGCCCGACATCCGTCTAGACCACTTCGTCATGACCGGGGACTCCGAGTACGCTTACTTGATCGACGATGGTGCGTACGAGCTGTCGATCACCGAGCGCATCCTGTCGAGCATGCCGCTGTCGATCATTCCCACCAGCATCAACATCACGGGCGACGACCGATGGTTGCTGATGCAGGACGACCTTGGCCCAGTGCATGTGTTCGACCGAGAGGCGGACCGGGTGACCGCGGTCGTGGGTGGCGTTCGGGGGCGGTGACGTCGGACGCTGCTCGCGCTTGGATGGCGTCTCTCTACGCCGCGCCCCGGGTTGCCTCGGTGGGCGCGTCGTCGATGGCGAGGCGCCGCACATTGTCGATCGGATGTGTCGCCGCAGGGGCTCCGCCAGTGAGCCGCCTCCATGCCATGCCGATCCATGCAACGGGCGCAATCCAGACGCCGGCTAGGAGCACCGCGATGATCTCGAGGAAGCTTCGCTCGGGGACGCTCCGTCCTCTCAGTCGCCACAGGAGGGCGTCGAAGGTGTTGCCGTAGAGGTTGCCGAGCATGATGCTCTGCACGGCCGCGACGATGTTGGCCGCGGTTTCGGAGCCATACTCGGTCACGAGCCGTTCGACGGCATCGCGGGCGGGCCGCCCTTGGGTCTCTGCCCAGTGCTGCGCGAACATCAGCCCAGCGAGTTGCTCCTGGGGCGAGGACTCGAGCTCGCCGGCGAGCAATGCCCGGACCTCGGCGTCGTCCATGCCGGTGCGGAGCGCGACTGCGGAGTGCAGGTAGCTGCAGTAGCGACACCCGTTGACCTCCGTGACCGCTAGCATGAGGCGCTCTCGGAACGCCGAGTCGAGTTGGCCGGCGCGACGAAGCACGCCGTTGCGAAGGATGTCTCCTAGGGCATCGCGAAACTCGCGGTAGCCATACGTGCGTCGTTTGAACGTCTCGCCGAGGGACATGCTGCGAAGAACCGTAGCCCCAAGGCGACCCTCCGGTGCCGGCAACTTGTTCGCGTCGCGCCACCCACCACGGCTCGAAGCAGCGGTTATCGCGCTCCATGACCTGGCTTTCCGCGTTCGGCGTGGTGCGACCCACCGGGGGAGTGGGTATGGTCGGCGCCACCGTGCACGCGATCGAAAGCCATGAGGTGAGTGTTGAGGGTCAGCGTCTGCACTACCTCGAGGCGGGTGAGGGCCCGCCGGTGCTGTTCCTGCATGGCTGGCCGACGTCCGCGCAGCTGTGGCGACATGTTCTGCCGCGGGTCGCCCGCACGCACCGAGCCATCGCGCTCGACCTCCCGGGGTTTGGGCGGTCCGACAAGCCTCTGAACCAGCGCTACTCGTTCGGCTATTTCGAGCGCACCATCGACGGTTTTCTGCAGCAGCTCGAGCTCGAGCGCGTGGGTCTCGTGGTGCACGACTTGGGCGGTCCGGCTGGGCTCTACTGGGCCATCAAGCATGTCGAGAAGGTCCGCGAAGTCGCGATCCTCAACACGCTGTGCTTCCCGGAGATCTCGTGGGCGGTCAAGGCGTTCGTGCTCGCGACCTTCACTCCTGGACTCCGCCGATATCTCTCCAGCCCAGCCGGTGTCGCGCAGGCGATCCGGTTTGGCGTTGCGAACAAGGACCGCATCACCCCCGACGTTGCGAGGATCTACAGCGCGCCCTTCGAGGACCGGGATGCTCGCAAGGCATTGCTCAAAGCAGGGCAGGGGTTGAGCCCTCGGCGGTTTCGGGAACTCGGGCAGGGCCTCTCCAAGCTTGAAGGAGTCCCCGTGCGGCTGCTGTATGGAGAGCGGGATCGGATCCTGCCGGACGTCGCCGAGACCATGGCGCGGATCAAGCGGATCCTGCCCCACGCGGAACTCAGCTCGATCCCCAACTGCGGACACTTTCTGCAGGAGGATCGGCCAGACGAGGTCGCGGATATCCTGGCCGACTTCTTCGCAGGCAAGTGAACCGTCGACCTCGGCTCCTGCCATCATGGGCGCGGCGGCCGACGAAGCGCTTCTGTACAGGTCGGCGGCGTTTGAGCTCGTGGTCGAGCGTGACGCCGCAAAGCGCTTCTTTGAATTGTGCGGAACGGCGATCGCGTCCCTTCATGGCGAGGCGTCGTCGCCCACGGAGGGCGTTACGCCAAGCGGTACTGCCACCGTGGTCGAGAGTTTGACGGGCAGTTGGGGAACACTCAGTCACCGATGCTGAACGTGGCGGCACACGTTCCGCCAAACGCAGCGCTCGCGCCCTTGAGCGCCTTCTTCACGCAGTCGCTCACCTTCTTGGAGGACGCCTCGACTTCGACGGTCTTGATGCGGCCGCCTGCGGTCGTCCATCGAACACGAACATCCTCGGGCTTGCTGCCGCATGCCAACAGCCGCTTCTTGCGTTTGGCGATGCCGGAGATAGCCCCCATCGCACCTCCGAACAACCCACCGCCGCCTTCACGACGGCACTGAAGGTTCGTGGCCTGAAGACCGTCCACGCCGATGCTTCCGATGGACACATTGGCCCCTTCGACCGGTAACACGTTGGCAACGCGGGCACGTTCCACGGCGGCGTCGAGGGCTTTGAGGTTCCCGCAGGCTTCCGCGTCCTTGGCCTCGCATGCACGCTCGAGGTATCCGCGCGCCTGCGGGACGTCCTGCGGAACGCCTTCTCCCTTGGCGTGGAGGACACCGAGCAACCCGCATCCGATGGTGAGGGTGTCGGTGCAGGTCTTCTCCGCGAGTGTCTTGGCGCGCTTGAAGTCCTTGGAGTTGTACGCCTCGAGTGCGCCGGTGCGACACGTGAGGGCGATGCTCGGGTCCACGTCGGCGCTGCGGAGGCATGCCGCATAGGGGTCCTCTTCTGCGGCCTCGGCCATGGGGCCCGCGTCTGCCTTGTCGGTCTCTTCTGGGACGCGGGCAGCACGATCAGCGGGGCCCGTGGATGCTGTGTGGCTTTCGGTGGTCGGCTCCGAGTTGGTCGGAGGCGCGGGGGGAGGGCCGACGTCCTGTGCCTTGCCCGCGCAGCCCACACCGAGCGAGAGGAGGAGCAACAAGCTACACGCGCGGGATGAAGCGGAGGGCACGACGTTGAGACGGGCCGAGGCTGTGGTCGTTACGGACAGTCTTTGCGTGGATGCAGGCACAACGACTATCAACGTGCGTTGGGGCCGAGTCCCTCACCTGGGGCCGAGGAAAACGCGTTCGTGACCCGGGGACGGATGCCCGTCCGGTCCTTGCTGATATCCGACCTCGAGGCGCCTGAATGGGTCAGGGACTCGAGAACCGCTCCGAACGCAGTCGCTGAACCGCGCCATCGATCGTCACCTCGATCTCGATCGAGAACGCGTCCCCGCCTCCATTGGGCAACAGGTCGATCGTCCGGGAGGTCCCGTTCACTTTTGCAAGGGTGAACATCGCGGAGAACTCAGACCGGGAGGGGGCGTGTCCGTCCCAACCGGCGTACGTTGTGGGGTTGAGCTGGATCGAGGGGTCTTCGGCGGTCAGCTCGGAAACCGGCTTTCCGTCGTCGAGGAGACGAACTGAGTTCACGGCGACGACAGCACCTTCAGGGCAATCGACCAGTGCCAGCTCAATGTACGATGAGACGCAGGTGTTCGCCTGCTGCATGTTGATCGGCCGACCATCACTGGGTGGCGGCTCCATCCCGGGTGGCACGGGCGGACACCACATGCCGACGTGAAAGGACGTCAGGCTCACGTTTTCGGTGGCAAGAATCGCGGGACTCGCGTGGGACTCCGCGGATGCCACGGGGGGCTCCACTGGACTGCTGACGCACGCGAGAGCAGACAAGGCGATGGCAAGGGGCGTCACGCGTTCCAGCATTGAACTGTTGTACGCGCGGAATGGGGTTTGGGTCCATCGGATGGTTTATGTCCGAGCCGGGGCTTCGCTCATCCGCACACGAACCGGGAGCCGTCGAACACCTCGGGCTCGCTGGCCACACCCTCCGAGCTTACGCACCGGATGTCACATGCGCCCGCGTTGCTGCAGTCCACCTCGCAGGGACCCTCGCAGTCCACGCTGCAGCTCCCCACCGACTGACAGTCCACGCTCGAGGCATCGCCCACCACCACGTCGCAGTCGCTGGCGTTGCGGCAGCTGTATTCACACCGTTCGCCGCACTGAGCCTGGCAGCTCGACAACGAATCGCAGTCGATATGGCAGTCGTCGGTGCACGCTACGTCGCAGTCATCCAGATCCGTGCAATCGACCGCGCAGTCGTTCTCGCAGGTGGCGTCGCAGACGTTGAGCGCGTCGCAATCAACCGCGCACCCCGCTCCCTCGCAGTCCACCTCGCAGATCTCGGCACCGGCACATCGACACACCCCCTTGTTGTCGCAGATCGAGTCTGAGTGTCCGTGGCACCCCGCTGCCAGCGTGATCAGAAGGAGGAAGAGGGAGCGTGACCAAGCCACGCCTACAGCGTGGACCCGGCGCGACGCAAACGGATGAAAAAAACGCCTGCCCCGCGGGAGCATCCGCAGACCCATCACCCTTTGAACTCTGCCCCCACGCGCGTGGGGATTCGAGGGGCGGCCCCACGAGGGGGTTCACTCGCGGCGAATCAGGGCCCTGTCAGGAGTACTGTCGGTACTTCCAGAAGCGGGTCGTCCGCCTCATTGTAGACAACCTCTGTTGCCCCGCCGAGGACGCGACGCAGGACTACGTGCTCGAATGTCTCCGATGCCCGCCCGAGCTGGAACAGGTTGCCGCAGCCGTCGAGCGCGCTTTCATTCTGGTTCGTGTCGAAGCCCTTGGGGGGCGCTGGGTACGTCCCTCGAGCCGTGGCCACGCCGTCGCTACCGACGTGCCACAGCTCCGGCCCGCCCCGGGTTCGCATGACCAGGAAAAAACCGCCCGCAGGATCAGACCGAATCGTCAGGGGGTTGCCGACGCGCAGGCCAACGATCGGGCTCGCCGAGGCACCGCCAAGTTCGATGACATGCGTCGTCGTTAGCGCCAAGCCGCCTTCGCCCAGGTGACGCAAGCCTCCGTACTCGCCCTCGTAGATCGGGTCCCCGTCCTCGTCGTACCAGGTGCTTCCGAAGCACTGGTGGCGGTACGAACCGTCGGGCGCGATGAGAACCGCCAAGGCGCCGGGTCCGCCAGCTTCACACGTCGTCGGGAGGATCGTGTCGTTGTCTGTCGGCGAGGCTGGATACTCGGCAAGGCTGGCGATAGGACAGACGTCGCAATGGAACTCGCGCAGCTGAGCATGGGTGACGCTCGTATAGAGCAGTCGCCCGTCGGTCGGCCGGATACTCGGTGTCCGGTCGAACATGTCGCACGCAAACCCGGAAACGGCGGAGTTGGCGTCACTCCAATGCGCGACCAGCTGCGAGATGCACTCGCCCTGAAACGCACCGACGAGATACACCTCCGAGGGCACGAGCACATCGGTGGTCAGCGCTCCCCCGTCACACCGGACGGCCGGGGGTGGGCCGGTGGTCGTGTCGCCGCCCGTAGTCGTCCCATCTGTCGTCGACGTCTCTTGCGAACCTGAGCTCGACGTTCCGTCGACTTGCCCCGAGCCGGTCGACGTAGGCCCGATACCTGAACTCGATCCTGCCGTCGTCATCGGCGCAGTGTCGGTGCCCGTACCCGTGCCCGTGCCATCGGACGTGCTCCTCGCACCACCACACCCGAGGAGCACGGACATTGCCGCGAGTTGTGTGACGAGCGCCCGATTCACAGGCCCACTCTTCCACACCCTCGTCCGAGTCCGCGAGCGCGTTGCCAGTCATTCGTCTCCGGCCCTGCGTCGATGCCGCGGCCAGACTTCCTCTGCAAGTCTCCCCTGAGCGCGGAACGACACGGCTCGAAGCTCAAGTTCCGCCGCGATACGCCGTTGTCTGAGTGATGGCCGAGCAAGGCGACGACCAGCGCGTTATCGCGCAACTCCGCGCCGAGCTGGAGTACTATCGCGACAAGGCAATCAAGCTCGACGAGCGTGTGTTCCAAATGCGGGCACTTCTGCAGTCGGGAAAGGGCTTCTCCGAGATCCTCAATCTCGACGCGTTGATGCAGGCCTTCATGGCCGTCTGCCGCGAGCGATACGGTGTTCGGAACTCGGCCGTCTTACTCGTCGATGACCTCGACGCGGACAACGTGTTCTTGCGAACGCGTGCCTACCACGGGCTTCCGCACACCTTCATCGGCCGCGACGGTGAGTGCGAGGAGATGCTGCTGTACCGGATCCCCCAGGATGACGGCTTGTTGTGGCAGATGATCAAGCAGGGCGAGGCGTTCAGCGTTCGCGACCTCGACGGCCAGCCCAGGTACACGACGGCGAACGAGCGCTGGAACCTCGAAGTGTTCCAGTCGAGCGTCTGGCTTCCGCTACTGAGAGGCGGTCGCGTGCTCGGGATTTTGACGCTGGGCGAGTGCGAAGACGGCTCGCAGATCAACGAGTGGGACTACCACTTCCTGGACGAGATCGCGGCCGTTGCTGCGACCAATATCGACTCCACTCTCAAGTACGAGAAAAACGAACGCATCCTCAACAACCTACGCACCCTGTACGACGTCAACCAACAGCTGGCCAACGTCAACGACTTCAAGCTGCTCACGATCGAGACGCTACGGACTGCCGTCGAAGCGCTCCACGCTCAGAAGGCCAACTTGATGCTCTACGACACCGACCGGAAACTGCTGGAGATCAAGGTCGTGTGGGGAAACATTCCCAAGCAGACGCGCGACGCGATCAACGACGGGCGTCTGAGCACCAAGAGTTTTGCCATCGGGGAGGGCGTCGCGGGCCTCGCCGCCGAAACCCGCAAGCCGGTCCGTCGCAACGACCGCCAGAATATCGAGCAGCTTGGTCGCAATACCGTGCACTGCATCATGAGCGTTCCGCTGCTGTACGGCGGAAAAATCATGGGTGTGATGACGCTGACCAACCGCACCAGGACCGACAAGGACGGGACCGAGGTCCTCAACCCCATGGGCAGGTTCGACGCCGAGGACCAGCAGCTCCTGCTGGGGCTTGCCGACCAAGCGGCGGTCAACCTGCACAAGGCGCGTCTATACGACGCATCGATCACCGATCGCCTGACCGGGCTGTACAACGCGCGGCACTTCGAACAGCAGATCGCCGACGGAGTCGAGACCGCGACCTACTCGGACGAACCGCTGTGCCTGGCCATCATGGACATCGACCACTTCAAGCGGTTCAACGACACGCATGGACACACGGCAGGGGACTTCGTCCTCGCGGAGACGGCGACCCTCTTCAACGCGACGCGCCGCGAAGGAGGCAAAGACGCATGCTTCCGCTACGGCGGAGAAGAGTTCTGCATGGTCCTCCCCAATACGACAGTCGCCGAAGCCCTCGAACTGCTGGAGGCCTTTCGCGAAGACGTGGCCAAGGCAACGTTCAACTTCGCAGGCGAAGACCTGCAGGTGACCGTCTCCGTGGGCGTTGCGTGCTTCCCCGACGACGGCACCACAGGACCCCTGCTGTTCAAGCAGGCTGACAAGGCACTCTTCGCCGCCAAGGAAGCGGGCCGCAATCGCGTCATGCACCTGCCGGCGAAACGTTGCGTAGCCGCGGTGTGATCCGGGGGCCCTCGCCTCGGGCGAGGGCTCTTGTCATCACTCCTTCATTCAGCCAGAGGCGGAGAGATGATCCAGAACTCCTGGACTTCGGACCCCGCGCGATAGCCGGTCTCGAAAGACAGCCGCGCCCGGTACAGCCGGGGCTCTCCTGCGACGGCAGGGACGGCGTCGGAGTCGACGGTCACCTCGTAGTTCAGGTTCGTGTTGGGAATGACGTTGCGGAAGACGCCTTCGTCGAGCACGACCGTGGGGGCTCCCGGAAGCGGTGGCGCGTCGGCTTCGATGGCGGTGACGGTGAGGAATGATGCCGAGGTCGTGCCGTCTGGGAGCGCGTCTCCGGAGAGGGAGGCGGGCTCGCCTTCGAGCGAGGTTGAGACGTCGGTGAGGAGGTAGTGGATGAGGGCGTAGAAGTCCCTTGAGATGTTTCCATCGGTATCGTCGAACGGGTCTGGCCCGAGTTCGTAGCTTGACCCGAGGGGGCAGAATTCATAGAGGTCTGTCTCGACCCCATCTGTTCGGTTGAGGCAGCAGGCTTCCTCGGCACACCCGCTGGGGCGTCCAAGCTCGGGATGGGTCCAGGCCGCAGCGGGGACCCGAGCGCCGGTGTCGGCTGCGACCTCGAGGAGCGCGCGAAAGATCCCCAGGTTGAGGGAGGCGCTTCTGATCGTCTGTCCCATGTGGACAATCTGCGCTGCTTGCAGCGCAGACACGGTCTCTGAAGGAGTGTGGGCAACGGAACTCGCGATGCCGGACATCGGTTGCAGAAACTCGAGGCCCGAGTTCAGCTCGTCGTAAACCGTGGAAACGATCACGGCGAGCGAGTCTTCGCGAAACCCGACGCCTCCTCGCGCGCCGGCGTTGGGCTCGACGTGGGTTGTACCGGGTCCGTCGAGGCCAACCCCGGTCGCAATCTGGTAGAGCGCCTCGCCGAACGAGCCGAGGTCATAGAGGCAGCCAATGGGGTCACCGAGCAAGGCCGGAGCGAGCCCATCCTCGAGCTCGGCTAGGTTTGGGGAGATTTCACTCCACAGCTCGAAGGGCTGGTCCCCTTGTCCCTCTCCGCAGCTCTCTTCCCCCGAGCCTTGAACTGGGAATGCGGAGAACCGGCCAGACCCGAATTGGACGTCGACGCCCTCTGCCTGGAGCTGAGGAACGATCAGATTCGTGACCCGGTCATGGAACGAAGGAAGGAACTCCTCCCCGGCGTAGCTCACCGTGTCGATGAGGAAAAAGACGTCGATTTTGTCGATGACCGGTCGAAAATCCAGTTGTCGAGGCGGCGGCTCAGAACTCAGGTTGAAGAGCTGCGGTGCGTAGGCACCTTGGGTCCGAACGCTGACCACCGCGTGGGCGTCGGCCGAGAAACCATCGAGCGTGGCTGTGACTTGTGTTTGCTCGAACACGGGAGCGTCCGACTCGGGACTCGTCAGCGTGCCCACGTCGATCTCGCCCGGGCCCTCAAGCGACCACTGCGCCATCGCGGTGACGTCGATCTCGTTGCCTGAATCGGTGAGCGCGATGGCGGTGAAGTCACGCGCCTGCCCTCCCGTCGCACTGTCCAGAATTGCGTACACTGGCTCTATGCGCAACGCACGAAGCTGAGCTGTGGGGCCGCTTGTCGCCTCGGTGCTGGCCATTTGTGCGGTCGCTTCGCTACCCAAGGTCGTGGTTACTGATGACGTCGAGGCATCGGGGCCAGTGGTGCTCGCCGTCCCTGCGGCTTCGCCCGCGCCGCTTGAGCCGTCAGTCCCGTCGCTCGCAGCGCTGGACGCCGCAACCGTCGGTCCGCAGGCCGGTAGAAGAGCGGCCAGGGACAGGAGTCTCGCAGCGAGCCTTCGCATCTGCAGCCTAGGAACCACTTGCAAGGTGCGGTGTCAAGCGAGGGCGCCGACCCCTGTCCCCTACAGCCGTACGCAGGGCCAGGACGCTTGACGATGGAATGTTGGAGTTGCTATGGGCTGCTCGCGGTCCGTTCGGGTGCTTGGACGCCGTGCATCGAAACTGCGGTGTTGGGGCGACGGGACCTCAACCCTCGACGACGTACGGCTACGATCTGCTTGGCCGTCTTGAGACCGAGACCGACCCGGCCTTCGGGACACGCGCGGTCACCTACACGGCCTTCGATCAGGTCGCCGCAACCGTCGACGCTGAGGGACAGGTGGTGTTCTCGCACTACGACGACCTCGGTCGAAGGATCTCAGAGGTTTCGCCGGAGGGCTTCTCAAGCTGGTCGTTTGATAGCCCCCGGACTGGCGCGCTCAGAGCCTCGAAGGTCGCCAATGACGTGATCCGCATCTATAGCTACGATGATTTCGGGCGGCTGAGTCGTGAGCAGACGGTAACTCCTTCAATGGGCAATCAAGCTGGCGAACTCGCGGGCCAGGACGTCACGGTGGACTACGAGTACGGACTCGGAGATCGTCTCTCCGCGATCGAGTTCGAGGAGGACATGGGCCTTCGGTTTTCGTACGACGCTGCCGGCTATCATCGGTCCACGCAGTTCTACTGGCCGACCGCCTCCGGCGGCGTTGCGGAGGAGCTGGTCTGGGGGTGGGAGGCTTCTGATGCCAACACTTCGCTCGCAGTCGAGGCATTCGGCACGGCACCGCTCCCCGCGGACAGAACTCGGACGGAGCGATTGTACGACCCCGCAACAGGGCGCCTCGAAGCATCGACGACCGCAACAGGAGGTTCCAACGTTCAAGCGTACTCCTTCGGCTGGACGCCGGCGGGCGACCTCGACTGGCGGCTTGATTCTCACAACGGTCAGGCCGAGGAATTCGAGCACGACTCGCTTCACAGGCTCATCGAGTCTGAGGTCGCGGGAGTCGTCCGTGACTACACGTACGACGCATTGGGCAACTTCACCACGAAGGATGGCGTTGGAACCTACACCTACGACACCGACGGGACGCGGCTGCTCTACACCAGCAACGGCACTACATCGACGACCTACCACCACGACAACAACGGCGCGGTCGAACACTTCGGGAACACCGATATCCAGTGGACGTCATTCGGCAAGGTCGAGGAGATCACACAGGACGCCGAGACCCACCCCTTCACATACGACGCCGATGGTGCTCGCGTGGCCCGACAAACGAGCGAGGGGTTCACGGTCACGCCACATCACCTGTACGAACGGAGGTTCAGCTACAAAGGCGAGCTGCAAGAGCTTCGGGTCAAGGCTCCAAGTGCGAGCGGGGCCGTGGTCGCTGAGTTCCGTTTCGAGCCAGCACATCCCGAAGCCAAGGTCGATTGGTTTCGCAAGCAGACCCGCTACATCCACGACGACCATCTGGGTTCCGCTGGGCTGACGACCGATGAGACGGGTGCGGAGGTTGAGCGGGTCGCGTACGACCCGTGGGGCCGTGCTCGAGATGCGGACGACTGGAATGCGTATCTCGCCGACGATGCGACGGACGAGCTACCGATTGGGTTCACGGGGCATCAAGCCGAGCTCGATGGAGGGCTGATCAACATGCGCGGGCGGATGTACGATCCGCGGCTGGGTCGGTTCATGAGCGTGGACCCGATCATCGAGAACGCGACGAACGTCCAGACGTGGAACTCGTACTCGTACGTACAGAACCGACCGTTGTCGGCGGTGGATCCGTCGGGGTTGGGCGCGGGGGACAGTGGTGGTGACGACGGGGGCGAGCCTTCGATCGGCGGTAGCGGGGACAACATTGACTGCGGTCAGGATGAGTCAACCGCATCCGGCTGCCAGCGAACGATCACGGTTCACACAAGCTCCGAGAGCATGAGTGGTGGTCCGGGGAACGACGCGCCGATTGGCGGGAACTGGGGAGGCGGAGATGGTTCCGGGGCCGGGATGCGGGGCGGGAATGCGCTGGAACTCATAGGGAATGAAAACCTAGCGGCTCCAGGCCAGGCCGAAGATGAACTCGCGTACCAAGAGATGGTTCGTCAGGTCTCCAAGAGCGTGACGCTTAAGGGCCTGCGTCACGTTAGCGACTGCAAGGACGATACGTGCCGTGCGCTGGAGTCGATTGGGTCCGAGGGCGGGACGATCAAGCTGCCTGCGGCCGCGACGGCGGAGACGGATGCTGCTCTGGAGGATGCGCGGCGGGAGAACAAGGGGCGTCCGGCGGCCGAGGGCCTGGCGACCTGGGTCTCGCGGTTGATGTCCGGTGGAACGGAGGAGTTGATCCTGCTGACGATCGAGGGCGAGAGCATTAACCCGCTGGACCGTGGCCCGGTGCCGCTGATCAAGGGGCCGAAGCAACGGAACAAGCCTCCTGGCCCTGACCCGAACGCTGGGGGCAGACCTCATTCTCGGGTGGAGCGCCCTGGGCGTGACGGGCAATACACGACCCACTACGGCGACGGATCCTGGAAACAGTATTGGGGTTCTGGTAAGGCTCATGGGAACATTCCTCGCCCGAATGTCAAAGAAATGAAGCTCCACCGTGCCCCGGACGGAAGGACGTTTCCAGGCAAGCCAAGAGTCCGGCCGCCAACCGCAGATGAGATTCCTTCGCCATGAGCACACTCGACCTTGAACTCCACGACTACCGCCGGTGGAAGCATGAGAACGTCGGCAAGCGGTTCTCACTCTTCGACTACGTCTACGGCGTCCTCCGGACGAAAGAGATCTCTGCCGATCTACTTGTCGGGGTCGCGGACCTGTTGCGGCCGGACTTTGTCGTTGAACAGGGATCCGTTTTTCTTCGTAGCGAATTCGACAACGCTGTTGTGGGCCAGTTGCGTTCACAGGCCGGCAGGCCTCAAGATGTCGAGTTGTGGGCCAACATGTTCTGTGTTGATGGCATATTTCATCAACTCAAAGATAGTTCAAAAGCGGCTGTCGAGTTTTTGGCTGTCCGAATCCGGGACTCGTGGGCTGCCAAACTTCGCCTCGATTTTCCCGAACGCACGTTCGAAGTTTCGGTCTATCGAGACAACGACGTTGGAGACGTGTGTGTGTCCTTCTATGAGCAACATGGGTGAAATGGGATCCGCGGATTCCCCGTCCGATCGTCGGCCAGTACATGCGCCACCGAGGCCGAACTTGACCGCGGTGGATGGAACCAGTCTGGAAGATGTGTTTCGTGCAACAGCGTTGGCCCACGGTCGACTGCTGTTGAGCAATGTCGAGCCCTCGAAACCTGTATCCTGACACCACGCTGTACATCACGGTCCGCGCCGTTCACCGCAGCTACCGCCTCGTCCCCAAGAAACGCGTCAACGAGGTCATCCGGTATGCCTTCGCGGTCGTATCCTCGAGGTACAGGGAAGAGTGGGGCATGGAGTTCTACGAGTTCGAGTTCCTGTCGACGCACTACCACATGGCGGTCTTCGACCGGTTCGGGCGGGTCACTGACTTCCTCAAGGATTTCAATGCTGTTGTCGCCCGCGAGCTGAACGCGATTCGTGGTACGAGCGGCAAGTTCTTCGATGGTGAGCCCGGCATCCAGACCGTCCTTGGCGACGAGAAGGTCCTCGAGCACTGCATCTACACGCTGGCCAACGCCGTCGCTGCGGGCATCGTGCACAAAACCGCCCATTGGAAGGGCTTCAACTCGCTGCGGATGCCGTACGGCAAGGAGTACATCGTCGCCAAGCCGCGCATCGGGATCTGGTCGAAGAAGAAACAGCACAAGCATCGCCGGAGTTCCCAACGCTCCGGCCGGGCGTGTGCGTTCGGGTGAGTGCCCTTGACAGCGACGCGGAGCGGAGCGGAGCCGGCCGACTCAGGAGGATTCGCGGCGTGCTTTCCAGCGGTGCGGCATCATCTCGGGCACGTCGACACGGCGGATC
>Ga0316204_10001967_pt1 | contig 50620 bp, 44 predicted proteins | sample 6monrhotite_MG_2_FD_205661 | JGI IMG/M metagenome (GOLD analysis project Ga0316204, IMG submission 205661) | Microbial mat bacterial communities from mineral coupon in-situ incubated in ocean water Damariscotta River, Maine, United States -... | ecosystem: Environmental > Aquatic > Marine >... | reverse complement strand
CAGCTTCTTGTCCATTATATAAATGCAGGAAACCTCTTACTTTTTGTTGGATATATACCGAAGCTAATTTATCTTCGAACTTACGCCAGAACAGCATGTCCTTATACCAATTAAGATATGTTTGTTTTGTGACTTTCTTCATTCTAATAGTTTGTTTGTAATTCTTTCTTATAACGCAAATACGTACAAAAAATTCTAAACAAAAATAGTTGTTTTATATAGAATAAAAAAGATTGGGTGATGTAATTTAAAGATAACGATTTCGTAGAATCGTTATTTATCTTTTGCTATTAAAAGTGTTGCTTTAGCGCCAGTTGCAAGATTCCACTCATTTGAAGAAATCAAGTTGCCAGAATCATCATATACCTTAAACCCAGCCGTATTAGGTCCGGATGTACCTTGATTTAGGGCTTTAAAGGCAATTTTATTAATTCCTTTTTGTAATGGAATTGTAAATACCTGATATGATCTTCTTAATGTAATATTATATACCACAGGTACATTATTTACAAGTATGGTAATCCTATCTCCATCTGGGTATTGGAAATCTCTACAGATAATCCTAACACTTTTTGATTGCGTCCTAAAACTACCAAGATCTTGATCTATTACGGGGTATTGTCCATTTATTTTTTTGAAGGATTTTAGGAAACGCTCTTCTGCTATCTTAGCTTTAGAAAGAATTCCTTTTTCTTTAAGATCTCTTTCGCGCTTCTTTTTAGCTTCTTCCTTTTTAGCTTTATCATACGCTTTTTTAAACCCACTAGTTTTATCCTTAGATTCTAAAACAGTTGGTTTTTTAATTTCTTTACTGGGAACAGCAGTGATACTTTTCTTCGTGCCTTTTTTAATCTTGCCTTTAGAATCGTCTACCTGTGCATTTACAGCTAAGCCTAAACACATAAAAATCAATAAAAAATAATACGCTTTTTTGTTCATCTTCGAATAATACATACTAAATCTAATTCAGCAAATATAGTGCCGATATCATATAATGTCGTTTACATTGTGTTAAAACTTTCAATGTCAGAGGATTTAAATTGCATTAGGAAAAATGACTAATCCTACTAAATGTGTAGTGTGTACGTAATAACACGTAGGGAGTGGACTGAATTTTATTATAATATTGCTCAGTTATTGTAACACTAATTTTAAAGTAAAGGGCATGGTGAAAAGCAATACTTTTTCTCTTTTGAGATACTTTTCGTTCTCTCAAAATTTTTACACAATTGGTATTACTGATATTATTAATGAGTTAAGTTTAGTACTGGTGTTTATCAATACCCCTCAAAATTCAGTGGTTTTAAGCCTAGTAAGAGAATAATTATTGGAAAAGAATATTCCATATTTACAATATAACAACATGAAATTTATAATCAAATTATGCCTACTAAGTGTTTTCTTCTTTTCTTATACAGGTTATGCTCAGGATCCTTTTATTTTCAAGGTTGAGATTCCACCTATAGGTGGCGATTTTACAATTCCTATTAACTCTGACTATGGTTATAATTATACAGTAGATTGGGGAGATGGTCAAACAAGTACCAATGTTACATCAAACAAAAAACATTCTTACTTCAATTCTAATTTTTTCAACCCTAGAAAATTCACGGTTAAAATTTACGGAGATTTCCCTGCGATAGATTTTAATAGTAGTCATAGTAATTCTACTAATGATCACCGTATAGTTGAAATTGTGAGTTGGGGTAGTATAGAATGGGAATCGTTTAATGAAGCATTCTATGGTTGTAAAAACATGAAGATAGCCTCTGATGCCGGTGTGCCAGACTTAACAAATGTTAATGATTTGAGTAGTATGTTTTATGGTTGTTCTAGTTTTAACGGAGACCTATCTAACTGGGACTTAAGCGCTGTAACATCTGCAGAAGATATGTTTAATGGAGCAACCAGCATATCGCTGACTAATTTTGATGCTACAATTTTAGGTTGGGCTACCGATATTACAGGAACAAATGATGGTAATGATGATATCCCTAATTCTTTAGATTTAGGAACAATAAGTCCCGAGATTTGTTCCTCGTCAGATGCTGTTATTGATTTAATTAACAATTACGGTTGGACTATCGAAGCAAGTTTTTCAAGTGATTGTAGTAACGTTTTTTCATTTAACATAACAGTTCCTGATGGAGGATCAGATTTTATTATTCCAATAAGTACCTCATCATCATTGTCGTACAATTATTATGTCGATTGGGGAGATGGGACTGTTAACACAGAGCAAACTTCTGATGCCTCTCATACATATGCAAACAGTACAGGTGCAGATGTAGTTTATAATATTAGTATTTATGGCGAATTCCCGGCAATAGAGTTTTACAGTGATAGCAGTGATTCTACAAATGATCATATGATTACTCAAATTACTAGCTGGGGAGATATTGAATGGGAAACTTTTAATCAGGCTTTTTGGGGATGCTCCAATTTAACAATAGCTTCAGGTGCAGGAGCACCAGATTTATCAAATGTTTCATCGCTCTTTAGGACATTTAGAGGATGTTCATCACTAAATTCTGATGGAGGATGGGAAAATTGGAATACTGGTACAATTACTACTATGGTAGAAACTTTTGATGGATGTACAAACTTTAATGGAGATGTTTCTAGTTGGGACACCAGTAACGTAACCAATATGGTTTCTTTGTTTTTAAGTTGTCACAATTTTAATCAAGATATAGGCAACTGGAATGTAAGTAAAGTTACAAACATGCAATATATGTTTGCACAAGCTTACGCTTTTAATCAAGACATAACTAGTTGGGATACTGGCGAAGTAAAAAACATGTACGAGACCTTCAGAAATGCAGATAGTTTTGATTACAGTTTAGATAACTGGGATATTACCTCAGTTACCGATATGCGTAATATATTTTACCAAAATGATGGAATGTCTGTTACCAGTTTTGATGCTACAATAATTGGTTGGGATACAGATGATAGTGGTGTATCCGGAGATGGAGTTGATGATATTCCGGAATATGTAGATTTAGGTATTTTAGCATTATACCATTGCTCTTCGGGGGATGCAATCGCAGATTTAACTACAAATTATCATTGGATAATAAATTCTAACTTTTCTTATGATTGTGGTTTTACTTTTGAAGTAACAGTACCTCCTGGTGGGTCTCAATTTCCAATTATAACCAATCCAAATTACACCTATGATTATGATGTTGATTGGGGAAATGGAGTAACTACTTCAAACCATACATCAGAAACTGGAACATATTTTGCAAATAGTACTGGCACAGATAAAATGTATACTGTAAAAGTAATAGGAACTTTTCCCGCTATATATTACAATAACGACGGTACTTACAATAAAATGATCTCCAAAATAATTAGTTGGGGAGATATCAAATGGGAAAGTCTTGAAGGTGCTTTTTACGGTGCTTCTAATCTAACCATTGATGCTGGTGCTGGAGCACCCAACTTGACCAATACAGCAAGTTTATATCAAACATTTAAAGGTTGTACTTCCTTAAATTCAGATGGCGACTGGGAAATTTGGGATACAAGTACTATAACCAATATGCAAGAAACATTTGCGCAATGCGATAGCTTTAATGGAGATATTTCTAATTGGAATACGCGGAATGTGACTAAAATGAGAGAATTATTAAATGATTGTTCAGCATTTGATAAACGTTTAGAATATTGGGATTTAACCTCTCTTACCGATTTGTATGATATATTTAATGGTGTTTCAACAATGTCTGTAGATAATTATGATGCAACGATTATTGGATGGGCTATTGATAGTAGTGGAACAGAAGGAGATGGAATTGATGACATACCAGAATTGATATCATTAGGAACACAAACTCCTAAGCTTTGTGATGCTGTGAATGCCGTATTAAAATTACGTAATAATTACTTTTGGGCTTTAGACCCTACAAATACAAGTTCAGATTGCGATAATGATCATACCGCTTTTATTTTTAAGATTAAAGTGGATAGCACGAATGACACTTTTACAATTCCAGTAAGCCCTAACCTAAGCTATCATTATTTATATGAAGTTGATTGGGGTGATGGTACTGTTCTTTTTAATGAAGAATCTTTTACTCATACATATTCTAATTTAAGTGCTACCCCAACTGAATTTACAATTAAGATTTTTGGCGTATTTCCAACAATTGACTTTAGTGCCAATGATAGTAGCGATGATAATGACGCAATGATTACTGAAATAGTAAATTGGGGAACAATTGAATGGTTAGATTTTAGTAATTCTTTTGAAGGTTGTATAAATTTAACTATTGCATCGGATGCTGGAGTACCAAATCTTTTAGGAGCCAAAAACTTGAGTAATGCTTTTTACGGATGTACATCTTTAAACTCGGATGGAAATTGGGAAAATTGGAATACAAGCACCATTACCAATTTGTCAGGGATGTTTGAAGGTTGTTCAGGTTTTAATGGTAATATTTCAGGATGGAATATAAGCAATGTTACTGATATGAATTCCATGTTCTCTGGAGCTTCTGCTTTTAATGTTGATGTGTCAGGTTGGTCTACCAACAATGTCGCAAACATGAATTCTTTGTTTAAAGACACCAATGCGTTTAATTACAGTTTGGAAAATTGGAATATCAGTTCAGTATCCAATATTGAAGGAATGTTTGAAAATGCAAATGGATATTCTACCAGCAATTTTGATGCAACGATGACAGGTTGGTATTCAGGAAGCTATCCATCAGGTTTAAACTTAGGAGTAGTTACTCCAACATATTGTCTAGCAAATGCCATCATTCTTGATTTAGTAGAAAATCATGGATGGAACATACAAGCCAATCTTTCTAGTGATTGTGATGGAGTTTTCTCATTTGATATTGTCATTCCAGCTGGAGGAGCAAGCTTTACCCTACCAACACTGACCAGTTCATATACTTATAACTATTTTATAAACTGGGGAGATGGAACTTTTGTCAATAATGCAACCACTCAACTTTCACACTCGTTCAGTAACGATACAGGAGCAGACCTTACTTATACAATTTCGATTGAAGGAACTTTTCCAGCAATGGATTTCTATGCAAACAGAAGTGTCACCAACCCATTAATGATTACCCAAATAAATAACTGGGGAGATATGGAATGGGAAAGTTTTGAAGGAGCCTATAGAGGGTGTTCTAATTTAACCATTTCACCAGATGCGGGAGTTCCAGATTTATCTAATGCAACATCTTTAGAGTACGCATTCTACGACTGTGCATTCTTAAATTCTGATGCGGGATGGGAAAATTGGGATGTGAGCACCATCACAAATATGACCGAAACATTCTACGGAGCGACCAATTTTAACGGAGACATCTCAGGTTGGAATGTGAGCAATGTGACTAATATGAGTGCTTTGTTTAAAAATACAGATGAATTTGATCAACCCTTAGAAAATTGGAATATAGGCTCTGTAGTATCTATGTTAAATATTTTCGAAAATGCCAATGCATATTATTTTGAAAATTTTGACAATGCGCTAATTGCTTGGGCAGCTGCTACAACCATTCCCACAAATATTGACATGGGAACTATAAAACCAGAATATTGTGACTCTGCCGATGCCATAACAGAATTAACAACTAATCATGGTTGGACCATAAATGCTACGTATACCGAAAGATGTAACAATTTTACAATAGATGGGTTAGATGGATTAGTATTTCAACAATCCAGTAGGGATTTTAGTTTGGATCTTTCAGATGATTTTACAGCGTATGGTGTAGGTATAGGAAATGTTGAAATCACAATGGACTATACTGTGACTTCAGACACCTATGTAGTATCTGGTGATGTGACAACTTCATTTAATGGAAATGACATTGAAACATCTATGACACTTATTGTTGCCAATAAACAGGTAGTTAGCTTATCGTTTGGAGTTACAGGGACTTTTGAATTGTACTCACTATCTTTTGAACCAGATGGTTTGACTTTTCAATATGACTTGACCAATGCATACTTTGAATTGTATGGAGGAGCTACTATTTCTTTTGATGGGAATTCAATAGATATAGTTTTAGGAGATGAAGACAATCCAGGTATCATTATAGAAAATGGAGATTTACAACAGGTTATTGCTTCAATTACAGCAGATTTTACCATAAGCGAATTAGGTTTTGCTCCGGACGAATTGACCTTTGTTTACAATGTTGCAGATCAACTTTTTGAATTATATGGAGGTGCTACCATCGCTTTCGATGGAAATGAGATCGATCTTGTTTTAGGAGATGAAGACGATCCTGGTATCGTTATAGAGAATGGCAGTCTAAGTAGTATCAATGCATCTATTACAGCAGATTTTGAAATTTTTAATTTAGGGTTCAGCCCAGAAGATTTAACCTTTGTGTACAGTTCTGATGATGATTTGTATGAGCTATATGGATCAGCTTCAGTTTCTTTTGATGGGAATACGGTTTCTATTGGATTGGGAGATGAAGATACTCCAGGCATCGAAATCCAGGGAGGTAGTTTACAGTCTTTAGATATTTCAATATCTGCCGATTTTGAAATTGCAGATGTTACCATCTCTCCAGATGATTTGACTTTTGTATACGATAAAGACAGTGCATACTACGAAATGTACGGATCTGCAACATTTACTGTGGACGGAAATGACATCAGCTTAGATTTAGGAGATGATGATAGTCCGGGAATCGTATTTTCTTCTGGATCTGTAGACGCTATCGACGCTGCAATAACTGCGGATTTTTCTATGAAAAATATTGATTTTAATATAGATTCCATGGGACTTCAATACTCTAAAGACGATAGTTCTTATGCCATTTTTGGAACTGCAAGTGCAAGTTTTGATAACGAAAGTATGTCCATTACTTTGGGAACATCGGATGATCCAGGTTTCCAATACTATAATGGAGCTGTGCAAGAGATCGATATCTCAATCACGGCCGATTTTTCTCTTAAAGAAATATCAATTCAACCTACAGATTTGACCTTTGAATATTCGAAAGCCGATGATTATTTTCAAATGTATGGAAGTATCAGCATTACAGTATTTGGAGATACATTTGAAGCCATCTTAGGAGACGCTTCCGATCCTGGAATGATCTATGAGAATTCTGCTATAAAACATGTGAATTTTGGAGTTACTGCAGATTTCAGTGTTAATGGACTTACCATTGACGTCAATGATGTAGGAATAGATTGGACAAGTGGTGGCACTTTTCATCTTTATGGGGATGCAGGATTGAGCATTGCGGGTGATTCTATTGATGCTGACTTCGGGACATTTGATAGCCCTGGAGTAGTAATTGAAAATGGAGATTTAGAATCTTTCGATGTTGATATCAATAGCGATATCAAACTAGGTAATTTGGAAGTAGAAACGAAAAGTTTAGAGGTCAAATACAGCAATGATATATTTGAAGTTACTGGAGAGCTGGAAATCAAAGAGGTGTTTTCATTAGCCGTAATTCTGGGAAGTGGCTCTCAAGGTGGTTTAGAGATTGATGTGAGTGGCAGCGAACCCAAATTCAAAATTGAGGATTTGACTATCGATATTGAGCATGCAAATTTAGGAGCAATAGACATAAAGCAGCTTAAACTTATCTTCAATAGTGTTGGAATATTGGAGTCCGATTTGAAAGTTGTTTTTCCTGAAGGATGGGAAATAGATGCAACTATGATATTCAAAGATATTAATGGGAAAGCAGAAATAGATGAAATTAGTTTGGCATATCGTGCGGATAATCTAGAAGATGCAATTGAGATATTCGAAGGAGTACAGCTTAGTTATCTTTCAGGAAGTGTAAGTAATCTTACAAATCCGTCGCAATTGGAGGTAAGTGCCGGTATAGGGACTATTTATGGTGGTGGATTTACACTTGGTAATGAGTCTGCAACCTTCTTGCAAATGTCAGATAATGTAACTATCTCAAGTAAAGAGTTTAAAATTGATGGAGATGTGAATGTAGGAGCTTATAGAACAGGAACCAATTCATGGCATAGCTTATTAGGATCGGGAAGTATTGATCTTACAGCGTATTTCCATCATTATATAAAAGCCGAAGTGAATGCAAAATATCCTGGAGATCCATTAATTGAAGCCGACCTTAGTGTTTATTTTGATAATCATGGACACTTTGATGGATTGCTAGACGTAGAATTTATTGTTCCGAGTTGGGTACCCTTTATTGGAGGAAAGCATTTTGGAAGCGTAGACGGAGCGGTTAGATACAAAAAAGGTGATCTAAACAATAGTTTTGGAGCAGCGTGGGTTAAGATTTGGACATTTTGGCATACCTATCATGAAGGCGCTAAATACAATTTTGGATCGAGACATATTAGCTCTATTGGTAGTGGAAGTATTGATGATATTGAAAGCACTATTAACCATGATGAAGATAATAGAAGTACGACCACCGCTACCAGTAAAGTATTTGATTTTGAAGTAGTGCACCCAGCACCCGATTTAATGCTTATTGATATTGACTGGGATGAAGCGGTGGATGAGGCTCTGATAACAGTCACAGGCCCACAAGGAACTTATGAGTTAACAAAAGCAGTTATTGTATCCCAGAATGCTATTGATGAGCTTCCAACAATGAGCTACGAAGAAAATTTGACCACGGTTGCACAGGATACGGTTACCACATTTTTATTCACCAGTCCATCAGCTATTAATCAAGATGATATTGTTCAGCCTAAGTTGACGACCGGAAGCTATCAGTTGGTTGTTAGTTTTCCAGGTGTCGAAACTGAAATTGATTCTGTTCAATTCAAGCCAAAGTGGCAAATACCTGAATCAAATATGATTGTAAACCAGACATCTCATAACAATTTTGAACTAGAGGTGGATTATTGGTCCTCTTTACCAGATTCAACGCTTGTTTCGTTCTATGTGAACACTCAAAATTCCTATGACGGAGGAAGACTAATTAACCACTTTAAGGCAACTAATTTTGACAACTCAGGAAATGGAACAGAGACGATAACGTATCAACCAAAATATTTTGAAGAGAATATAACCGATGTTTATTTCTATGCAGTGATAGAGGATGGAGTAAACCCGCCTTTCAAATCTGTAATTAGTGCTGCTTATACTATTGAATTCGATCTGGTTGGGACTATTGTGGTAAATAATCCAACTGGAGAAGTCGTTGCGGAAGGACTTCGGATCTTCATAGATCTAGATAATGACGGAAGTTTTGATACAGATTCAACAGGAGATTTGGAACCTTTCTCTCTCGTAAATGAACTTGGAGAATTCTCTTTTCAAGATCTTGACGTTGGAACCTATAATATTCGAGTGGTCTTGCCTCGTGGATACAGATTAGTTGGAGGAACGGATAATTTGTCTTCAAAAACGATAGTCTTTGATGGCACACCACAACAGTTAAATTTACAAATTGAAACCTATTAAGATGAGAACACATATAAAATATAGTATTGTTTTCTGTTTTGCTCTAGTAGCAAACACGGTACTTTCTCAAGAATTGATACCGCATGAAGATACAACGCCCATAAAAAATGGACTGATAGGAATTTCTTCAGCTGTTTCAGGAGGTTGGGCAGTTGTTGCTTCTCCACAGAAAGACTCGGGAAATAGAAGAGGAGTTGGAGGTGTTACATTTTATCAACTAACAGATGGTCAGTGGAAAATATTTCAACATGTGCTGCCTGAAGATGCAAGTCAATTAGGCAATTTTGGAACAAGCGTGGCAATAGACGGTACTACGGCAGTCATTTCTTCGATTGGAGATCATCAAGGAAAGTTATTCTCTGGAGCTGTTTATGTGTATAATTATGATTTTTTACTAGGGAGCTGGACACAAACCATAAAATTAAAAGCATCTGACTTAGGTATGGGGAAAAGATATGGGCAATCCGTCGATATTTTAGGAGATATCATTGTAGTTGGATCTTACAATGCAGATGGATTAGCCATTAAGTCTGGTGCAGGATATGTATATACGAAGGTCAATAATGTTTGGCAGGAAGAGCAAAAATTATATACAGATGTAGGAGTATCTAATGATTATTTCGGACATCATGTAAAAGTTCTACATGAGAATTATATCGCCATCGGTGCGTATAACGCAGATGGAGCGGAGGAGCGTTCAGGAGTGGTGTATATTTTTAAGCGGACAGAAGAGGGCTGGAAACAACAGACAGCTTTGTATGATATTGAGGGTGAATCTAGCGATCTGTTTGGATATAGCTTAACGTTTGTACCTGAATTACCAGATGCTACCAATACAGGAAGATTTTCAGGAATACTTTTTGTTGGTGCTCCTGGTGCGCAACATGAAAATAAAAAAACAGGTTCGGTATACCTATACACTGAGGAAGCCTCTGGTTGGCAGCTAGGATTGGAACTTATAGAGCCCGAAACTGATCATAATGACCATTTTGGTGTTTCAATTACTGCTAATAAAGGAGGAGGGCTCTTTGTGGGAGCAAATAGGACCAACAACGATTTAGACTTAAATTCGGGAAGGGTTTACTATTATCAAACACTAGTTGGAAATGGTACTTCGGTATCAGAAGGTGTGCACTTATCCGAAAGTTTTGTAAGTGCTTATGATCAGTTTGGGACACATGTGACTTCGGATGAGGAAAACGTAATTATCGGATCTCCTTATGCCGATGTTAATGGCATTACGAATTCAGGTGGAATTAATTTTTTTAGGATAAGTGAACTGGTCGACGATGATTCGAATTTGTCCGGGATTTATTCGCTATCACAAAATGTACCGAATCCTTCAGTTAGCTCAACAGTTATTGAGTACGAACTAAAGAAACCTGGAGATGTAAAAATCTCGCTATTCAATATTAATGGACAATTAGTTTCCGTACTCGTTGATGAATACAAAAACTTTGGTTTGTATAACCTGAATATAAATAGTTCTAGGTACGCAAGTGGAGTATACCTCTATAAGTTAGAGATTAATGATTTTACGGCTACTAAAAAAATGATTATTGGTCAGTAAATTATAACTCACTTTATTCAATAGGGAAATTAAAGTAAGTTTCTGGAAAAGGCTCATTTTTTAAAGTAAAATGCCACCATTCATTTTCATATGGTTTAAATCCGTTAGACAGCATTAATTCACGTAAATGCAAACGATTCTTCTTTTGTAGTTCATTTATACCTTCGTAAAAGGGATGTGATTCTTTTCCGAAAAAATCATATGGACTTCCCATATCTAATTCTCTCCCTGTTTTACTATCAATAATGGTAAGGTCAACCGTACTTCCTCTAGTGTGTCCAGATTTAGCGGCAATAAAACCTTTCTTGAATAAATCTTTTTTTGCTACATCAGGATAGTATTGGGCTTTCATCAATGTATCATTTAGCACTTTCGCCCACCTCACAAAATGATCTACTGCCTGCTGAGGTCTATACGCATCATAGATTTTTAAACTAAGACCTTCCGAAGAAAGTGCATCTTGAACCTTGGCCAGTGCCTTAGCAGTTGGGGCAGTGACAATAATTGTCTCTTTCTTATATCCATCAATGGGTTCTCCGATAAAGTTATTGTTAGAAAGATAGCGAAGCTCGGTTTGTATAGAAGGGGCTATATCGCTTAAATAAACAAAGCTCTTTGGTAGTTTTGAACAACCAAAACTTAAAAAAATAAAGGCTAGGAGCGTGGCTTTAAATTTCATAAAAAAACGTACTTAAGATTTAATCTATCAAAAGTACGTTTTTAATGTGAATATATATTCAATTATTTCAGAGCAGCCATTGCTTTTTCAATATTTGCTGTCTTATCTTTTGGAGCCATTTTCATTGCTTTTTTATACATTTTCATAGCTTCTTTCTTATCACCGGCATTGGTGTATCCCCACGCCATAGCAGTATAAGCTTGATAATTTTTAGGATTGTTCTTGATATTGTGCTTTAAAGCGTTAATACCTGCGGTATTATCCTTAGCCTGAAATTTAAAATAAGCATATCTGTTTATTTGATTTATTGTTCCCATTCCGAATGCTTCAGTAACTAATGGTTGCGCTTCTGTAGATCTGTTTAGTTTTTCTAGTATCTGAGATTTTAACATGAGGTTTGTAAAGTTCTTGTTATTTTGAACAGATCTGTTAATCCAGGTTAGTCCATCTTCTAAGTGAGTGTTGTTGGTCAATGTATAATTGGCAGCATTATATAAACCTGTCCAACCCCAAAAAGGTAAAGAGTTGATTTGTCTTTTTAAACTCGCAACAGCTAAATCTTTAGTATTTACTTTTACCTTAAAAGAAATCATAGTTTTATCCCAAGCTAAGTTTACAGTTGCTTCATCAGAAGATACATCTGTAAAACTATACGTAAGCAATTCGTTATGATCTGTACTTTTAGAAGCTACGTCTATTCTTAACGCATCTCTTTCTTGGGTATAAAAGTAACTTCCCCAAGATTCATTATCCAGATTAAATATTAAAGTCCAATTATCTTTATTAGGGATAGCATGGAATCCATATTTACCAGCTTTTAGTTCTTTTCCGTTGATGGTTACATCCGTAGAAAACTTGATCACTGTATTTTCGTTGGCACCAGTTCTCCAAACTTTTCCAAAAGGAACCATTTTTCCAAAAACTTCTCTGCCTTTTACTAATGGTCTATGATATACAACAGCGATATCTGTAACACCTACTTGTTGATATACCTTAGCTTTTTGACTTGCATTTGGTAATTTCACAGGGTGCTCAAATTGTGCATGTGTTTGAACACTAAAGGTCAGGAAAAGTGCAAAAATTGATAGTGTAATTATTTTTTTCATTGTTGATTATTTTAAAGTTGCAATAAAAGTACATTCAAATCGCTACTTAGGGTGTTAACAATATGATAAAAAAAAGCAAAAGCCGTCTGTGAAGACGACTCTTACCAAGTAAACTAATAAAACCAAGTATTAGTGTGTATATTAGAGTTAGCTATCTAATATGGGTTCAATTTTTTATTGGTTGATGATGGTAACTTAATACCCTTTTCAACATCCATTTTTTGTTTTCTAAGATCCATAAGTGGGTGAATAGTGCACTTACAGTTGGTTTCGTTTTGTTTTCTTCTTTCAAATAAAAATTATGAGTTCCTTTTTGAACAGCTCCATAGAGTTTACCATTTTTATATAATGGAAATACCTGAAGGGAACCCGCAACAAGTTCTCTGTGCGGTTTGCTTTTTGGATTACTACATATATTTTTTTTGATTGAAATCAAAAACGCTGTTTTAGTATTTGTAATTCCTCCTTGATCGTGATAGAACTCAAAATCTTCACTTATCAAAGGTTCAACATCTGCTATTTTGCACTTGTTAAAAGAGGATTCGAATATCAAGCTATCATTTTTCTTTAGCTGCTTGTATAGATCAGAATTAGTGTCTACCTGGGCATTTGAAAATAAAGAAAAGAAGAATGATATGATCAACAATATGATCTTAACAATACCGTCTTTTAAAAAGGTTATAATCTCGTGTATCATTATAATGGTTGGTTAGTTGTTAGTTGGTTGGTTATAAATGATACTATCCTTTCGAAACACTACCTCCTGATGAGGTTTTTTTATTGACATTCTCTGGATTGCCTCTGTAATCGATATCTCCACCGCTACTAGCTTTTGCATTGATAGATTCTGAAGCATGGATATTGATGTCCGCACCACTGCTTACTTTCACAGTTACATTTCTACTCTTTAGAGCAAAAGCTCTTATAGAACTTCCACTACTTGCACTGCTGTAATGGGTATTTGCTTTTCCAGAAACTCTCAGGTCAGCTCCACTGCTTGCGCTAGTAGTAATGTTATCTGCATCTACCGTAATATTAGCATCTGCACCACTGCTTACTGAAAGCTCAAAATCCTTTACTTTTAGTGTGTTTTCGGAATAGGCATCACTTCCGCTCGTGACTTTTAATTCTTCAAGATCAGTTACCGTTAAATACACTTTTCTAGCCTTTGCTCTCCAAATGTTTTTTTCGGAATAGATTTTTAATCGTCCATTATCTACCTCTGTGATAATAATATCATGTAGGTTCTCATCCGCTTCAACGGTTAAAGATACTTTGTCTCCCTGTCTGATATATAGATCCAGACCAGTGCTTACTTTTACTTTTGTAAAATCTTCGTGAACTTTTCTTTTTTGTGTAACTACATTTCTGTTTCCGTCAACTCTATTAAACATATCAATCCCGCAAGATGATATAAAGACTGATAAAAATAGGACTACACTTAGTTTTTTGATTGTTGTTTTCATGGTTTTATAATTTTGATATCAAATGTCTTATAATAGACGCTGTATCTAAAAGTTAGGTTACTGAATTGTTGTTATTTATGGTTGAATTGTTTTAATCGTTTGTGTTATCTATATCTTCTTCACAGTCCGTGCAATCTAGTCCGTCGCTGGTCATTAAGAAATAATGTGTTGCCATATCTCTATCATATCTGCTATCAACATCATAGATGCCGTGTAAAAAATACTTAGTTGATTCGTCAAAATAAACCGTGCTATCTTCAGGAACGTAAATCGTTATATAAATAATTTCATCTTTATAAATGTTCTGAATGTTCGATAAGAAATAAGCATCTAAGGTTAGTGCATTACCGTCCAAATTATAGGCATACTCTATTTCGCCAGCGGTTTTGTTTGCATGATTTCTATTACGACCTCTCGATGTTTTTCGAATACGCATCGTATAATTATCAGATTTACTTTTTTCAATATCTACTTTTATATAGTTTGAATAGGTTTTTAAAACGCCATTATCATATACTTCTTCGGTGTCAGAACTTCTTCTGAGTCTGCTCTGGAAATATAGATCATCATCATTCACAAGTTTAAGGTTTAGCGTATCCTTCGGTTGAACGTTTAAGACTTTGTTTTCAATCTTATTTCCTTCAACTGCGTAGGAGGTTCCATGTTCTATTCCGGTAAAAATGACCATTAATAATGCTACTAGCCAGATTCCAAATAAGGTTAAAGAAGTTGTTTTACTAAACTGTCTTACATTACTAGATAGAATTCTAAGGCCTAAAATAAATAGGATCAAGAAAGGAAAACCAGCTAGAATAAATACACACAATGCTAGTAACCATTTAGGCAACATAGATTCATTCAAGAATGGAGGCATTTGTAGGATCTCATCTTCAATTCCCAGAATTTCAAAACTTCCTATGGAAAAGATACCTAGAATAAAAGAAATTAATACGGACGCAGAAACAATGATTAAAATAACACCAATGAATTTTCCGATGACCTTAAAGAACGTAACAATAATACTACCTATTGTATCTAAAAATTCTTGAAAACCCGATTTGGCCTTTTTAGAATTTTTTTTAAAACCTTCATTCACTTTTTGAGTAACCTCATTGGCCCCATCTTTTATGGTTTCTGTCATGGAGCTGAACTCCTTACGGATTTTTTTTTCGATGTTATCAATATTTACAGGCGCTCCTTCCATCTGTAATTTTTCAGCCGTGGTCTTTGCTTCAGGAAGCAGTATCCATAAGATGATATACAGTAAGAAACTAAAGCCTCCACCAATGAAGAACAAAATGAACGCTAATCTGATCCAGATTACATCTACATCAAAGTAGTGCGCAATACCAGCAGCTACACCTCCGATGAACTTATCATCTCCATCTCTATATAATTTCTTTGATGAAGTTTGTTTTCTTTGATACGTAGGACCAGCTTCAGCATACCCCTCTTCGGTTTCTGCATAATCTTCTGGTTCTCCCATTATTTTTATAATGTCACTAATGTCTTGCTCGTTTACCACTTGCCTGGCATCTGCAATCTTCTCTGACAATAACTCACTGATACGCATTTCAATATCAGCGATAATTTCATTTTTACCCTGAGGGTCATCACTTAAAGATTTAGAAATAGCATCTAAATATCTTCGTAACTTCTGATAAGCAAGCTCATCTATATGGAAAAAATATCCTCCTAAGTTTATATTTATAGTCTTATTCATCTTTAGTTTGTTTACTGGTTACTTGGTTAACTGCGTTAATTAAATTACTCCATGTTTTGTTTAATTCTTTTAAAAACATGCCACCATTTTCCGTGAGCACATAATATTTACGTGGTGGTCCTGAGGTAGATTCTTCCCATCTGTAGGATAATAAACCGGCATTTTTAAGCCTGGTTAGTAGAGGATATATAGTACCTTCTACCACAATCATCTCAGCACTTTTCAGCGTAGAAAGTATCTCAGAAGTATAAGCATCACCATTTTGTAAAATGGATAATATGCAATACTCTAAAACGCCTTTGCGCATTTGTGCTTTTGTGTTTTCTATCTTCATGTATTGTGGTTTATAATTTTTATTTAATAAACTTTATAGTAAAAGGATATTTGTACCCTTCACCTTTATTTGCTTTAACAGCAGCTAGTATAATTAATGCCAATTGTATGAGTCCGATAATACCAGCAAATGAAGCAAAGCCAAAAAGACCAAATAAGTTTCCGATTCCTAAATCTAGATCCAAGTGCCAATCGTAATCATTAAAATTCCAGTGGTTTTTGAATATTCTTCCTAAGAAAAATGGAACAGCTGTAATGGTAATGATAAACATATATAAGGTGTAACTGATATTAAAATTAACAGCTTCCTTTCCTTGCTGATCTAAAAATTGACTTCTGTCCTTTAAAGATTGCCATAATACCAATGGAAGTATAATACTACCAAACGGAAAAACAAACCCTGCTAAGGCAGAAATATGTAGTAAAAAAGCATTGGTATTTTCGTTATTGTGTTTCATTTTTTTATTTTATATACTACTTGACTATGCAAATATATGTATAAAAAAAGGTATTATGCAAAACATAGTACTAAAATTTAACATATTTTAACATTTCGAGAACCCATAAAATATGCTTACATTGTGGTCTAAATACTCGATAAATGCAGATTACACCTAGGAAAATCAATTCTTTTATGTTCTTTAAATTACCGCTCGCTTATATTGGAGGTGTACGGGTAAAAAATATCTCAGAGACAGATTGCACAGTCAACATCAAGCATAAATGGTTGAACCAAAACCCATTTAAATCGATGTTTTGGGCTGCACAGGGCATGGCAGCAGAAATGACAACTGGTGTTTTAGTCATGAAAAATATAGCGGCATCGAAACGTAAAGTTTCCATGCTAGTAACTAACCAAAAAGGAACATTTACCAAAAAAGCTACCGGTCGAATTCAATTTATCTGTAAAGATGGAAATAAGGTGTCAGAAGCGATACAAGAATCTATAAGAACTGGGGAAGGGCAGACCGTAATTATGTTGGCAGAGGGGTTTAATAAAGACAATATCTCAGTATCTTCTTTTGAATTTGAATGGAGTCTTAAAGTAAAAGGTTAATATTAGTTGAGTTTCTTTTTCTTGGTATGTAATACAAAGGTAGCATTGAAACCAAAATGAAAATTACCATCTTCAAAATTAAAGTTATTTGTGGTTCTAGTGATAAAAGTATCCTCAACGAAATTTCTTGCATTGGTAACATGGAATTGTAGCATTAGATGACTTAATTCCCAGTTAACACCTACTACGAATGCATTGTAGGTGTCTATAGACTTTACCGGATTGGCAACATAATAATATTCCGATACAATAGACGCATGACCCCCTATTTTATGCCTTCCACTAAAGCCAATAGCAAATTGGTTACTTGGATCATTACTGGCTACAGCTGCATTTCTTCCTATGTATGTTGGAGAAATTTGGGCAGAAAATTTAGGATTGAATTTTCGTGCAATCAATACTTGTGTGGTAAATGCATAGTTACCTACAGTTTCTGCACCAGGATATGGAGCAAGGCCTTCTTCTTCATTTCTATGACTAATTCCTTGAAAAAGGGTAACACTAACTGGCGCTTTCTTTGAATTAGATACTTGTCGAATCAATCTATATTTAAAAAATCCATCCTTAATTTTGTCAAAATTGGTGTAGCCTCCTCCGAATGTAAATCTATCTGTTAGTGCGTACTCCAGCGCAAATCGTGTGCTTACCTTATCCGCTAAGAAACGCTGACCGTCAAAATTGGGAATGTTCCAATACCTATTAAACATGGAGATTTCTAGAGCTCCTTTGTTTCGAGTTTCAATAGAGTGACCTATAGCAATTCTGGTGGTCTTGAAAGTCGCAATTTCGTATTGTTTTGTTTTAGGAAATTCCTTTTCAAGTTTGTCTAACAAGCTTTGAGCGTTCAGAGATATACTACTTAAGAGTATACCCAAAATGCAGCTAAAAAGTATATTATTCTTCATAAGGCTTGTATTCAAATTTGAACATGACGTTTATGGTTTTAGCAATATTACTTGCTAAAATAGGAGGTATTTTTATGTCGAAATCTTTTACAACAACATCGAAATCTCCAGAGATCATATATGCATCGTTTTTAGACTCAATTGTCGCTTTAATGTCCATTTCTTTAGAGATGCCATGAATGGTTAAGGTACCTTTAACGATTCTTGTTTGTGGTTCTTTTAAAGATGGGTCGAAGTCAATAATTTTTCCATCAAAATTAGCTTTTGGATGAATGTCCGATTCTATATAACTTTCATTGAAGTGCTCATACATTAGTGCTTTTTTGAAAACAAATGCACGCATTAACATACTGATTGCAATTTCGCTATTTGAAATGTCCAGTAGACTTAAAACCTGATTATTTTTGGCTTCAATATTTTCCACAGGAGTGTAGGAAAAAAAAGAAACTTGTCCTTGATTGGCTATGAACTGACTTGATTTGGAATCAAAATCAGCAATAAAAGTCATTAAAAATAAAAACGTAAAAATTTTATTCATTCAAATTTGTTTTCATTAGCAAACAATTAAGTATAACGACATCTTTCAAAAAACCTTTACAAACCCCTTTAATGGTAACTTTTTGATTTTTAGAGAGACTTTTTATTTCTTCTAATTGATTTGTGTCGAAATCGCAAATAATACCTGACGTTGAATTTTGCCCATACAATATTACGGTATTTCGATTGTTTAAAAAAGTGACTTCTTTTACTCTTCCCGTTATTTCAACAATTTTACCAGAAAACATTTTATCAGCTTGCTCTTCATTATTCGTAAAACTAGCCACTAGCTTATTGGAAGTAATGTTCAGCTCGGTAGAAGTATTTTCAATATCAATATAGTTTTCTGCTGTCAGTTTCGAATTTATATAAATACAAAAAGCGATGAGCACAGCGCTAAAAACCAAGAGAACTATATTTCTTTTTTTATTCATTAAAATAACAAGGTAGTACACCGAACGTATTATTATACAACCGGCCTAACATTCTATATACAAAGAAAAGATATTATAATGACCCTATTAAAAAAAAGGATGTGAAAAGGAAAAAAGAACCCTGAAAAGGAAAATATAGGGTTGAAAATCTATGTAATTTTTATGTTTTTTTTGAAACAGAGTTAAGATATTATTCTATTTTCGCTTATCGGAATTCAAAATATTTAGGCACTACCATGAGAAAAGATAGATTGTATTTCTTAACGTTTCTTTCTATTGCGATCATTTTTTTAATAATAGCTTCTTTTACCGTTCGCTATTTTATCAAGGTGAGCGCAAATCAATTAATTGAAGTTCAGGTAGAGTCCAGTAAAAGAGAAGTAAATGAAATTGCAACGCTTGTAAATGCACAACTGGAAAATGGTCTGAGTAAAGAGAGCATTGTAGAGAACCTTCAAAAAACCATTGAAAAAACAAATTCAGATAGCTGGTTTATAAGCATGATAGACTGGTCTGGCAAGGAAGTATGTCACCCGAATAGGACGGAGATAGGCCAAAAAACGAATTCCAATCAAACGCTTTTGGCATCCTTAAATGAAAACAATAACTCTGATGCATTGTATGATGTATTGGTCAATAATAGTTCCGAAGCTTCTTCAGAAATCATTTACATTTCACCTATTAAAAATGCTGATTGGATTGTAGCGGCTCATGCAAACATCCCTAGAATATCTGGTCAGATGCGAGATCTAAAGAATAATTTCTATATTATTTTTTCATTAATGGGTGTATTAGTTATACTGCTGTCATTCTTAGCAGTGAGACTTATAGGAAGTAGATACGAAAAGCAACTAGAACTAAAAAACACAACGTTAGAGTCAGAGGTGCTAAACCTCTCAAAATTGAACGTAGATCTTGTTACCTACAAAGAAAGAGTGGTTGAGAATGTTAGTGAAGAAGAACAAGAAAGTAATTCAGACACTAGCAAAACGAGAATCTTGACATATATCAGAAATGAACTGGTTCCTGTTCGCATTCAGGACATTGCTTATATCTATACAGAAAACACAATTACGTATGTGGTTTGTTTTGATGGTAAAAAATCTACTAGTAATGTGAGTCTAGATGATATGTTTACAAATTTAGATTCATCTTTATTTTTTAGAGCGAATAGACAATTTATTATTGGTATCACTTCTATTGATAAGATCATTCGATATGGAAACAGTCAGTTAAAGATACTGGTACAGTCCAATACTTCAGTCGAGATCATTATCAGTAAAAATAAAGCGGCTGAATTTAAACAATGGTTAAACAGTTAAGTCTTTTTTTTCCCTTTTAACGAGAATTTTTTCCCTCTCGCTCATTTTAATTTCTTTTCAACCTATTAATATATGTTACTTAGCAGTATAAATGCTGAAACAAATTTTGAAGCATATATAAAGATTGAAAATTTTAATGAGAAAACTAATTATTTGTTCCGCTAGATTCTACAACTGCAAGAAGCTCCATGAATTTGGAGTGGACGTAGAAACTACGGTATGTATTTCAAAGGAGTTTACCTAAAGCTATTTAAATGATAAAAAAGTTTTACAAATCTATGTTACTGTTTTTGGGGAAATAAAACATGGATTTTAACATCTCGAGAACTTTTTAATTAGTTGAGGTTAATATGAAATACGAAAAAAGCAGCTCCATAATTTTATTTTGGTTGATTTTAATGGATTTATGCATCTCGGAGCTGCTTTTAATTTTAGAAAAAAATGAAAAATATGTTTAAAAGAAACTATACAGTAAAAGGAGAAGATGTAAACGATTTTATGGTGATGCAAAATTTTGCGTACCTCAAGTATACCTCAAAACTCATTGAAATCTTTTTATTGGATAATGGTTTTTCTATGCTGAAATTGAACGACCTTAAAATAGGTTGGCAAAAGAATAATGATCAGTTAAAAAACTCAAGAAAATTAATGTTTATGGAAGCTTTCTCGGCAGTAATGGAATTCCATACATCCAAAACCATTGAAAATCATATACATGTAGTTGTACGCTTTTACAACTCGAAAAATGAGTTGTGTTCAACTGTAAACACAGAACTCAATTGGGTCAATTACAATAATTGGGAAATTATACACCCTCCAAAAGGAATCATGAAGTATTTTTCAAATGAAATACAACACCGAAGAGCTAGTTAACTTCTTTCTCGTTTTCTTTAATTTCAGAAATAAATTTAGTCAATTTCTTTCCGTATAAAGATGCTTTAATCTTTGGACTTAAAGAAACATGTATGGTATCTAACAACTTAATATTAGCATCAACAAGATCCGTTAAAGCAATATATGGTGATGCTTCGTAATCCGCATTGTTAATAGCATAATTCGCAGCAAATAAGTATCTACGCTTGATTAGGTTATCGGATTTCTTTTGAATCTTCGCAACCTTAGTTACGTCTTTATCTTTTCTTGCTGTTAAATCTTGTTCAATTAAATCTAGGCGTTGATCCTGAAACCTTGTGGTAACCTTAAAATAATCATTCATGATCTTTTGATTTTCAGAACCTTCGATGGTAGGATTTACCCCGAACTTTTCAACATTATCATTAATAGTGATAATACCCTGTTCTCCAAAAAACATGATTCTTTTTTCAGTAGTATTTCCATCAAAAGTTAAGAAGTACATTTCTGGAGAGTTTACGTCATCAGATAATTTGAATACCTCTTTCCCATACAACGAAACTGAATCTACATTGAATAAAACAGAGTCATTCATTTTTTGTAGATATAAGGTTCCTTTCTGTAATCCTTTAATGGTGCCTTGTACTACCATGTTTCCTTCTTTTTTAGAAGAACAAGCGGCAATAACAGCTACTAAACATATGATAAAAACTCTCTTCATTTTATTTCAAATTTTAAGGCTACAAATATGCTCATTTTTATTTAAACAGGAGCGGCTAACTCCAACAAAATGGTACATCCTATTGCCGCAATTGTACCGATAGCATACCCAAATACAGCTAAGAGTACTCCAACTGTAGCTAAAGATGGATGAAAGGCAGAAGCAACGATAGGAGCAGAGGCTGCGCCACCTACATTAGCTTGACTTCCAACTGCCAAAAAGAAGTATGGAGCTCGAATCAATTTCGCTACTAAAATCAATAGTCCTGCATGTATTGTCATCCAAACAACGCCAATTACAATAAGTCCCCAATTATCGAAAATCATACCTAAATCCATTTTCATTCCTATGGTAGCCACCAAAATATAAATGAAAACACTTCCTAGTTTACTCGCTCCAGCTCCTTCATAGTTTTTTGCTTTTGTGTATGATAATAAAATAGCAATAATCGTAGAAATGCTCACCAACCAAAAGAATGGAGAACCTAAGAACGTAAATATATTTCGGATAATCTCCGAATCTATGTTCGCAACTAAATCACCAAAAAAGAGACTTATATGTTTTGCTGCAAAATGTCCAAATCCAACGGCTCCAAATGCAAGTGCCAACATAATCATTAGGTCGGTTAGCGTTGGATTCTTTTTCACTCTTTGTGTAAAAACTGTCACTTTTTCTTTGAGTTCTTCAATAGCAGAAGTATCAGCTTTTAACCACTTATTAATTCTATCTTTTTTTCCAATTCCAATCAATAAGATGGCCATCCATACATTAGCAACAACAATATCTACAAATACCATCCCTCCATATTTGGCCGGATTGTATTGATAAATTTCTAGCATTGCAGTCTGGTTAGCACCACCACCAATCCAGCTTCCAGCTAATGTAGAAAGTCCTCTCCAAACGGCATCAAAATCAGCGCCTCCAACAGTTTCAGGAGAAACTAATGAAATCAGGATAATGGCTATGGGTCCACCAATAATAATACCGACGGTTCCGGTAAAAAACATGATCAACGCCTTAGATCCTAAATTAAAAATAGCTTTTAAGTCAATGCTTAATGTCATTAATACGAGCGCTGCCGGAAGTAGGAATCTACTTGCAACATAATATAACTGGGACTTTCCTTTTACCGCTTCTCCAGCTGCATTGACAGTTTCCCATTCAGGAGCAATAGCGCCAGCGGTAGTGAAAATTGCTGGGATAAAATATGCCATGAATAAACCTGGAACTATTTTGTAGAATTTGGGCCAGAAACCTGAGGTTCTTGATTCCGTGTAGAATACAAATCCTAAAGAGACCATTAAAATGCCAAATACGATAGCATCGTTGGTGAAAAGTGGTTGTTCCATGTGTATGATTTTGGTTTCCGCTAAAATATAAAATTAAAGACAGAAAAAAAGCGGAGTAAAACTCCGCTTTTTATTTTAAAACTTTTTAACCTCCTTAAAAGGAGAGATACTTATATTTTCCACTTTTGTTTTATAAGCGGTCCAGTCCTTATCAAAGAATGCGTTAGTCTTTGTAATTGCATCCTGTAAGGCATCTTTAAACTGCTTCATCAACTGCTTTTCAGTAGCTGTTAAATTACCTTTTCTGCTAGATACATATCTTCTCGCATTCCCGAATCGTTGATTAATCGTTACTTCTGGATTTCTCGTGATTCCTTGTCTTCTATCTACTTTACCTAGGAAAATGGCTACCAAACCGTCTATTTTCTTAACAATATCTTTCGACGCTTTAATTTGATCTTTGTATTTCTTTTTATCCTCTTTGGATAGTTTAGATTTAAAGCCATTCGCAGTATTCTTACTTTCTGCCAATTGCTTTAAGACATCTGCCATACGTTTCTGATCTTTTTCCATATCCTTGCTGGCATTGTAGATTTCATTGATGGCTGCAGCAGACATTTGTAACCTTGGATCATAGGCAACTGTTATGTTTTGTTCAGAGACTTGATCTCCGAACGACATTTTTAATCGATATGTTCCAGGCTTAACACGAACTCCCGAAGGCTCGTTACGTTGTTTTCTAATAGTTCTGCTTGGTCTTGCTACTCCTTTTTCGCGCATAAACCAATACATTCTATGAACGCCATTCTTTTTAGGAGCTTTTCTTTTTAAAGTACGAATCAGTCTGGAACCATCAAAGATATCTAACTTAATTGAATCATATTTTACAGTCGACTTTTTCTTATCCTGAGCTTCCTTCTCATTCTTTTTCTTCTTTCCTTTTCTTTTCTTTTTGCCTTTAGGAGCTTCCTCTTTTTTCTTTTCAGGTCTATGAATATAGTAAGAGATCATAGCGCCAAATCGTCTGTTTTCACCGTTGTACAAAGCATCTGCCCCGAATCTACTTCCTGTAGGTTGCTGATATGCTGCCTGATATGCTGTTGGCGGTTCGAACAATGCTAAGTTGGTTGAAGTTGTTCCAGTTGCCATAGTTCGCAGTGGTCTGATATCATCTAACACCCAAGCTGCTCTACCAAAGGTTCCAATAATAAGATCATGTTCTCTTGGATGGATTACAAGATCTTTTACAGATACTGTTGGGAACCCTGCGGTCCATTTTGTCCATTTGTTTCCTGCATCTAAAGAAACATATAACCCGTCGTCAGTTCCTAAGAATAATAAATTAGCATTTACAGGATCTTCTACAATACTTAAGGCATAACTTTCTACATCATTATTATCAACAATTCTGTTCCAAGTTTTACCATAATCTTTTGTTCTATATGCATATGGAGTATAGTTAAATCGTCTATAATCATTTGCAACCATTAGCGCTTCACCTTTATTTTTATTAGATGCTTTAATTTGAGCGATCCAGCTTCCTGCCGGAAGGTCTTTCAATCCATTTGAAACATCCGACCACGTTGTGCCCCCATTTTGAGTAATGTGGATTCGACCATCATCGGTTCCAGCCCACATCATATTTCTTTCTAAAGGAGAAGGTTCTATAACCAAAATAGTACAATGATTTTCAGCACCTGTAGCATCCATAGTTAAACCGCCACTCTCTCCTTGTTTTTGTTTTGCCTTATCATTTGTGGAAAGGTCAGGAGAAATAACATTCCATGTCAATCCCTTATCCGTTGATTTATGCACAAACTGACTTCCAAAATAAAGCGTGCTATTGTCAAATGGATCTATATTAATCGCTGCATTCCAATTGAAACGTAATTTCACTTTTGGATCCGAGTGTGTAGGACGTACAGTATAATTATTTCCAGTTAAATAATCGTACCTACTTACAAAACCTTGTTGACTCATAGACCATCCATAACGTGAATTATCTTTATCAGGTACTACATCAAAACCATCACCAAAACTTATCTCTTGCCAATACGAATTTCTAATTCCTTGTGCTTTCCACACATAAGCTGGTCCTCTCCACGAACCATTATCTTGCATTCCTCCATATACATTGTATGGAAATTCATTGTCTACATTAATATGATAAAATTGAGCTACTGGTAGGTTTCCTACAAATCGCCATGTTTTACCTCTGTCTTTGGTAATATTCATTCCTCCATCATTACCATCAATCATAAATGAACCATCCGTGGGATGCATCCACCACGAATGATGATCTGGATGTACACCATTAGAAACACCATAGGCTGGCATTAACTGACGGAAACTTTTTCCTCCATCTTCAGATACATTCACATAGGTGAAAATTGTATATAGTCTATTCTCATTTTGAGGATCTACATAAATCTCAGAATAATAAAACGGTCTGTTTCCAATACCTCTTTTACTATTGATTTTTTTCCATTTAAATCCTCCGTCTTCACTCTTATAAAGCGCATTCTTTTTTGCTTCTACTAAAGCGTAAATAACATTTGGATTACTTCGTGAAATAGCAACACCGATTCTTCCAAGTTCACCTTTTGGGAAACCTTCCTTATCAGTCATTTTTTTCCAGTTATCACCACCATCATGAGTTATATATAAACCACTTCCTTTTCCACCAGATTTAAAGAACCAAGGATCACGTTTATGTTCCCACATCGTTGCAATCAATTTGTTAGGATTAGAAGGATCCATCACTAAATCGGCAGCTCCAGTCTTTATATTATTGAATAAGATTTGCTTCCACGTTTTTCCACCATCTATTGTTTTATAAACACCTCTTTCTTTATGTTCTCCCCAAGGAGATCCAATAGCTCCTACATATACTGTGTTTGGATTTGTTGGGTCTATTACAATTCTGTGAATATGACGTGTTTTTTCAAGTCCCATAGACTTCCATGACTTTCCGCCATCCAAAGATTTAAAGATTCCATATCCGCCATTCAAACTATTTCTAGGGTTTCCTTCTCCGGTTCCCACCCAGATAACACTTGGGTTCGATTGTTGTATAGCTACAGCTCCAACAGAGGCAGTTACTTCTTTGTCAAAAACAGGGGCCCATTTAATACCTCCAGAAGTAGACTTCCAAAGTCCACCAGAAGCAGTTCCAACATACATAATGTCAGGATTGGACTGTACTACATCAATAGAAGTTACACGTCCACTCATACCACCAGGACCAATGTTCCGAGGTTTCATGTTCTTTACAAGGTCCATTGAAAACTCTTGAGAAAAAAGAGTGATCGAAAGGAACAATAACAGAAGGGTTAAGATTTTTTTCATGTGTGAATTGTTAGTTGATTTTAAAAAGCTTAAAGGTACAAGTTACAGCTTTTATAAAATCTTAAAGAAATCTTAAAGAAAGTGAGAATTGTTATTTGATTTTTGTGAGAAGTACAGGACTTTCATTATCTCCTTTATTTGACAGACTCCATCGAGTCCCGTAAATATCTTCATAGATAATGTCAAATTCTAAATCGCTTGAATTGAGGTAATCGCGAAATATTTTTTTTCCTGTAGCGCTTTTAATAACTATTATTTCAATAACCTTATCCGCAGGTAACACATATCCACCTTGAAAAGTACTTGTTGAAATAGGAATGCTATCTAATCCTGGAGTATTTTGTACAATATGTCTAACCAAACGATCTGTATTATCGAATTTAAGGGTGTCGTTTAGGGTAAGTTTTACTTCTTTTATAAAGGCTGGCCCAACACCTTTATTCCCAAAAACAACCATAAAACCTCTCGGTGTATCCGAAAACCATTGGCTTAAATGAGGAAGAACACTAGCACTCTGTTGTTTTCTTATCAGGTCATTTTCCTCATGAGCCAAGCTAAGTTGATAAAATAATGCAATTAGAGAAACCAATGCAATGATTAACGCAGAGGTACTCATAATTTTATCGGCAGTCCAGTTGATCCTGTTCTTTTTCACTTGAGGTTGTTCTGACATGTAGATGCGATTTAATGAGGTAAATATAAAAAAGAAAGACGAGTAAATTTACTCGTCTTTCTTTTTAGGTTCTCTTTTGGCATCTTTTAGCGATTGCATGAGCATCCATTCGATCTGCCCATTGGTAGAACGAAATTCGTCTCCAGCCCATTTTTCAATGGACTTGAGCATCTCTTCATTGATGCGTAGTGCAAAAGCTTTCTTTTTTGCCATGAATTATTTCTTTACAAAATTTAAAATAGAGACAATCAACTCATCAGACATTAAAAAACCGGGTGTACTATAGGACTTTAAGTTATCCGAGTCTTTTTCTAGTTCTATTAAAATATGATTCATTCTATTTATAATTGCTAATGTAGATGTTGGTTTTGCTTTATGTAAAGCTTTTGCATCTTCAACTTTTACTTGTAAATCTTTATTTCCATTAATAATTAGCGTCGGTATTTTCAATTTCTGAATTTCTTGAATAGGATCAAATTGCATCCAGTCTCTTAAAAAAGCAAAATTTTGCTTAGCAAAAATAGAAGTTAAATACGGATTTACCTCTTTTACATTTCCCGTTTCTTTAAGTTCTTTAAAATGTGCCATTGTAATTGGCTTTAACATGGGAGCATTAACGCCTATTTGCTCAGTAATCGTTTTATCAATAGAAGATGAAGGTCCAGCAATAGATATATACTTGTCTGCGTCTTTTGAAATGAGCATCCCAATTAATGACCCTTGACTGTGCCCAGCAATTATAATTTCAGAAAATCGTTTACTCTTTTTAAAATGATTAACAACTATTCTTGCATCTTCAACTAAATCTCCAAACGATGTACCCATTAAGAACTTCATATTCTTAGGGTTTGATGTACGTTTATCATAACTGAAAAATGCAATCTTGTTTACATTTATGGCTTTGCGAAATTGTTGAATATAACTAGCCCTGACACTCTTTCCTTGATTTCCATTTCTATCTACATTTCCAGATCCATGTACCCAGATAATTAATTGAGAATCTCCTTCAGAATAGGTTAAGGTTCCGGGTAATTCTATGCTGTCATTTTTGATTAATATAGTCTCAGATTTCACTTGCGCCCAGGTCAAGGCAATTCCGAGAATGTATGTACTTATAAATGCGATAACTCGTATCATGATTATTTGTTTTTAAATATGATAGTAAACATTGTGATCAATGTAATTCCAGTGATTGTTAAAATACTAGGCAAGATCCATTCAGAATACTGGAAAGTACCTTTAGCACTTTCAATAATGGAGTATACAACTATACCTTGAACCATACTAAGAAAAGGCATATATATAGCAGCGGCTCTAAAGTTTGCCATCTTAGTTTTGAGTTGAATACTGTGAAAAGAGGTTGCTTTAGATAAGTAGAATAATCCTATGTTTAATAGGGTGAGCAATCCCATTACAAACCATAAGGTATTCTTGCTTCCATGACCGTCTATTTCTCCGTTAATATTAAAATGCATAGGGATTTCTACCGGCAATTCACTATACTCAATGATTACATATAACCATGAAAATAGGGTCAACAAAAATGCTACACTGATAATTATATAATCAATGGTTTGAAGTTTTATGTTGTCTTGATTACTCATGATCTTCTATTTTATTTTGATAGGTCTCTAGTACTCTTTGTGCATCGTATTCTTTTTGTGTACCAATTAAAATCTTTTTGTTGCTAATAAGCTCCAGTTGAATGCCTATGTTTCCACTAACATTAAAAGCTCGACCCTTTTTTCGACGAAACCCGCCTTTTAAACCCCAACCTCCATATTCAGAAATGGCATCATACTTTCTTATAGAAGCAGATTTAATTTCAGACCAATGGATCGTTCTAAATTTCCCATGAAAAGGGAAGAATCTATAGTGGATCCCTTTTTCATCGATTCTTGTTTTCAACTTAAAGAAGAAGATGGCTGTGGTAAATACAAGCATTAAAAGAAGTGTTGAAACAAACTCTATAGTACTCATATTAGTTCCATCTTGAGTGAATTCTCTTATAATTAACCCAATAGGAACAAGAATACTAATGGCCATTATAATGACTAGCCATGTTTGTGTAAAACGTTGTTCTTCTTGAAATACTCTCATTGTTACCTGTTTTTATTTCGCTCAAAAACTATTCTAGCTGTATTCTCAGCAATATGTTTTACAGTCCAACCTGCTTTTGCATATTGATTCAAAGTATCTTCTAGCCTTTCATTGTTTTTGGACAATCCCATTTTCCAGTTTATAACTTTATATTCTTTCATTGTTTTTTGTTTTGTTGTTGACTAAGAACTAGTCCTAATACATAACCAACTCCTGCACCTATAGGTAAACCTAATCCAGTTGCGTTAAAAATAATACCAATACCGGCTCCAAAAATCATTCCCAAGATTGCGTTATTTTTTTTCATACTTATTAAAATAATATAGCTCCTAGTGTTAGAAATACTAAACAAATAATAAATAATACTGTTATTACTTTTTTATTTTTTATTTGAATTCCTAACATACTAATTCTCTTAATGATTTAATGTTCCTGTGTTCAATACAGGAGACGCTTCTTTATCCCCACATAAGATGACCATAAGGTTACTTACCATAGCTGCTTTGCGTTCTTCGTCAAGATCAACAATGTCTTTTTTATTTAGTTCTTCTAAAGCCATTTCTACCATACTTACCGCACCTTCCACAATTTTATGTCTTGCTGCCACGATTGCTGTTGCTTGCTGACGCTTTAACATAGCATTCGCGATTTCCTGTGCATATGCCAAGTATCCAATTCTAGCTTCTAGTACTTCAATCCCTGCGATAGATAGTCGTTCTTCCAGCTCTTTTTCTAAGGCTTCGCTTACTTCATTTACGCTCGATCTTAAAGTAATGTCTTCTTCATGTTCTTCATCTGCAAAATTATCATATGGATACATACTTGCTAACTTTCTTACCGCTGCATCCGTTTGTACTCTCACAAAGTTTTCGTAATTGTCCACATCAAAAGCTGCCTTAAACGTATCGGTAACTCTCCATACTAAAATCGTACTGATCATTACGGGGTTTCCCAGTTTGTCATTTACTTTTAAACGCTCACTGTCAAAATTGCTAGCTCTTAGCGAAATTTTCTTTTTAGTATAAAAGGGATTTGCCCAGTATAGACCATTCTGTTTAACGGTCCCAACATATTTTCCAAATAGTAAAACCACTTTCGACGTATTTGGATTTACTAGAATAAAACCAAACAGCATCACAATAGAAAGGACGATCGTAATAGCATATATAGGATTTTCAAATCGTATAAGAGCAGCGATGCTCCCAAAGAATAGGATTAAAAAAACTAATAGCATTAGATACCCGTTGGCTGGTTTGATGATTCTCTCTTCTTTCATGATCGTATAATTTAAAGTGATATTAAAATGATATCACAAAGATATAATATTATTTTTCTCATTTCCAAATTTTTAAACACTTATTTTCATAAATTAGCATTTTATATTAAATAATACATAAGCATGAAGTTTCGAATTTTAGCCCTATCAATTTTTTTGTTTCTTGGGTATTCAACAAAGGCGTCCGAGATTATCTGGGGGCAAACAGGGCATAGAACTGTAGGAAAAATAGCAACGAGTCATTTGACTAACAAAACGAAACGAAAGATTCGAAAGTTATTAAAAGGTCAGAGCTTAGCTTTTGTATCTACGTTCGCAGATGAAATCAAATCAGATAAAAAATATAGAGAATTTTATACTTGGCATTTTATTAATATGCCGTTAGATTCGAATTATAAGGATTCGAAGAAGCATCCAAAAGGTGATTTGGTCACAGGTATTAATAAGTGTATAGAGGTTATAAAAGACAAGAGCAGCTCTAAGAAGGATAAAGCATTTTACTTAAAAATGTTGGTACACCTAGTGGGTGACTTGCATCAGCCGTTGCATATTGGACTTGAAGAGGATAGAGGAGGAAACAGGTTTAATGTGAAGTGGTTTGGTCAAAAAACAAATTTGCATAGCGTGTGGGACACTAAGATGATCGAGGGTTTTAACATGGGGTACATAGAATTAGCAAAGAATGCTGAGGAGCTGTCTAAAAAACAGGTTAAAGCAATTCAAGAAGGAACAGTGATTGACTGGGTAGATGAAACTCACGAACTGACCAAGAAAATATATGCATCAGCTAAAAAAGATGAGAATCTACGTTACAGATATTCTTATGACTACTTAACAACGGCCAGAAAGCAATTACAAAAGGCTGGTATTAGATTGGCTAAAGTGTTAAATGATGCCTTTAAATAGTAGTTGTTAACATTTAGTTAATTGTTTTATAGACATTTATCTAATTTGTAAATTTACATTCATGAGGAACTCCCTGTTGATTTTAGTTCTAACTTTATGTGTAGTTTCCTGTAAAAAGGAAGTTACTGAGGTTGCAAGTTTTAATTATGATGAATTAAAGCCGCTTCTACATGCACAAGATGACAAAATCTACGTCGTTAATTTTTGGGCTACTTGGTGTGCTCCATGTGTAAAGGAGCTTCCCTATTTTGAGAAGATTAACAAGGAGTATAAAGATAAGAACGTTGAGGTTTTATTGGTGAGTTTGGATTTTCCAAAAAAAATAAATTCAAAATTGATTCCGTTTATCAATAAGAAAAATATCGAGTCAAAAGTGATATTACTCGATGATAAAAACGAACAGTTTTGGATTGGCGATATTAGTGAGAAATGGTCTGGAGCATTACCCGCTACATTAATCTACAATAAAGATAAAAGAGAATTTTTTGTAGAACCACTTACCTACGAAACCCTCGAAAATACGATACAATCATTTTTAAAATAACCTATTATGAAAACAATTAAAATACTTAGCGCTATTGTATTATTAGTAGCTATATCTGCTTTTACCATAGTGCCTGATAAGGGATATAAAGTTGGAGATGAAGCTTCAGATTTTGCTTTAAAGAATGTAGATGGGAAAATGGTGTCTATGGCAGATTATACTAAAGCTAAAGGCTTTATTGTGATTTTTACCTGTAATTCTTGTCCATATTCAGTAGCCAATGAAGATAGAATTATTGCGCTAGATAAAAAATACAAGAGTCAAGGGTATCCTGTAATAGCAATTAACCCTAATGATCCAGTTGTACAACCTAGAGATAGTTATGACCGTATGAAGATCAGAGCAGAAGAAAAAGGATTCACTTTTCCGTATCTATTTGACGAAGATCAAGAAGTGTATCCGATGTATGGAGCTACAAAAACGCCTCATGTTTTTTTACTAAATAAAGATGACGGAAAACTTATTGTAGCATATATTGGTGCTATTGATGATAGCTCTAGAGATGCTAGTGGTGTCAATAAGAAGTATGTAGAGAATGCAGTGGATGCATTATTAAAAGGAAAAAAACCTACAGAAACTTATACCCGTGCAATTGGTTGCGGTATAAAAACTCAATAAATAAAAAAGCGGACTTAGAAGAGTCCGCTTTTTTATTCTGTAACTTTTAATCTAGCTGTCGCGGTAACGTTTTCATCGGCAAATTCATTTTTCAGATATTTTAAATACCCGGTAATGGCTATCATGGCTGCATTATCAGTTGTATATTCAAATTTAGGAATATAAGTAGTCCAACCAAAGTGTTTTTCAGCATCAATCAATCTTTTTCTAATTTCAGAATTAGCAGACACACCACCAGCAATAGCGATATGTTTAATCCCCGTTTCTTTTACTACATTTTTAAGTTTGTCTAGTAGGATCTCTACAATAGTATATTGGATAGATGCACAGATGTCGTGAAGGTTTTCTTTAATGAAATTTGGGTTTTCTTTTAACTGTCTTTGCAGAAAATATAGAATGGCCGTTTTTAATCCGCTGAAACTAAATTCTAACTTTCCTACTTTAGGCTTGGTAAATACATAAGCCTTTGGATTTCCAAGCTTCGCATATTTGTCAATTAAAGGACCTCCTGGGTAAGGAAGACCTAGTAATTTTGCCGACTTGTCAAAAGCTTCACCAACCGCATCATCAATGGTTTCTCCTAAAATTTCCATTTGAAAATAATCATTGACTCTTACAATTTGAGTGTGACCACCACTAATGGTTAAACAAACAAAAGGAAAAGTTGGAGTTTTCGCATCATCTTCTTTTATAAAATGTGCGAGAATATGTGCTTGCATATGATTTACATCTATCAGGGGAATTTGTAAACCCATCGCTAAAGATTTGGCAAAGGAAGTTCCAACCAATAAGGAGCCCATCAACCCTGGACCCTTTGTAAAGGCGATTGCCTTTAGCTGAGATTTATCAATTCCTGCAGCCTTAAGAGCTTGTTGTACCACAGGTACAATGTTTTGTTGATGTGCTCTCGAAGCTAGTTCTGGAACAACACCACCATATTTAGCATGTACTTCTTGGTTAGCAATTACATTGCTCAAAACGACGCCATCACAAATTACCGAAGCACTCGTGTCATCGCAAGATGATTCTATTCCAAGTATGTAAATTTTGTTGGTATTCAATACATAAAAACTTTCGACAAAATTAGCTATAATTTCTTTAGGCGTTACCAGTTTTTTAACAGAGAAATCTAATAGTTTGTTAATTTTGACGTTCTTTGTAGTAGATGGCAAAATATTTGTGATACATTAAACGTTTTGCAAAATATCTCAAACAAACCTAGCTATTAAGAAGTTTACGAAAATATTGATAAAATGGTTGAAGTACCTAGTACTTTTTCTCATCCTTCTGATCATTTTTTTATCAATTCCGGCTGTACAAACCAAATTGGCCAAAATAGCTACAGATAGAATTAATGAAGATTTCGGTACGGACCTGGTTATCAAAAAAGTAGATCTTTCTTTTTTAGGTTCGATTTCACTTAAAGGTGTTGAGATTAGAGATCATCATAAAGACACATTGATTTTTATCGATAAACTAAGTACTTCTTTGCTAAATGCGAAGAGAGCTTTAGATAATGATGTGAATCTAAAAAGCATTTCATTAGACGGAATCGATTTTCATTTAAAAACATACAAAGATGAAGAGGATGATAACCTGTCAATTTTTGTAGATAGTTTTGAGGATGATACCGTAATACCTAGAGATTCTACCTATACTCCTTTCATGTTAAGGACTTCTAATATTTATTTGGAAAACTTGAATTTTAAGCAGATTGATGAAAATGAGGACAACCCTTTTATTTTTAGTGCATCTAATGGTGGTGGTAATCTGCAGGATTTTGCAATCATAGGCCCAGATGTATCCACGAAAATTAGAGGATTGTATTTTGTGGACAATAGAGGAATTGAGATTACAAACCTAACTACTGATTTTAAGTACTCCAAAACCCAAATGCAATTCTACAATACAACGGTTGAGACCCAAAGATCAAAAATAGAAGCGGAGATTGAATTCAATTATAAAAGAGAAAACTTAAAGTATTTTAATGATAGTGTGGCTATCACTGCAACATTTAAGCCCAGTAGCTTTTCAGTAGTAGATCTAAAGAAATTGTACAATGAACTCAATGGTACTGACGTACTAAGCTTTAAAGGCTCGGTAAAGGGAGCTTTGAATAATTTTAAATTAAGTAGGCTGCAATTGAATTCTAAACAAGGAATTCGCATCATTGGAGATATGGAGTTTAAGAACGCTGTTGACACAGATAAAGGTTTTGAGTTTATTGGAGATTTGGATGATGTGACTGCAAATTATCAGAAATTGAAGAACATACTTCCAAACTTATTGGGTAAAACATTACCAACAGAATTTATACGACTAGGAGATTTCACCTTAAGCGGAAGAACCAAAGTAACACCTGAAAATCTAAACGCTACGGTAACAGTGGTATCTGATATAGGAACAACGATTGCCGATATGGAGATTACCAGTATCGACCATATTGATGATGCTAGTTATAATGGAGAGATAGAATTGATAGGCTTTGACTTTGGTCAATTTTTTGACGATCCTTTGTTCGGAAAAATATCTTTTAAGGGAGATGTTAAAGGGAGTGGATTCTTGCTAGAGAATATCAATACAACACTGGTTGGTAAGATCTCTGAGTTTGAATTTAAAGAATATAATTACCAAAATATATTGGTAAACGGACGTTATCAGAATAATTTATTTGATGGAGACTTCTCTGTGGATGATGCCAATTTAAAGATGACCTTTAAAGGTCTAGCTGACCTTTCATCGGCGGTACATCAGTTTGATTTCAATGCAGATATTGCATATGCAGATCTAAAAGAGATCAACCTGTATGAAAGAGATAGTATTGCTCAATTAAAAGGTGTTATCGATTTGGATTTAAATGGAAATACACTAGATGATATTGTAGGGATCGCCAATTTTAAAGGAATTGAATATACGAACCAAAGAAAAAAATACGCTTTCAAACAGTTTTTAGTATTGTCTACGGTAAAAGATGGTGCAAAGCAAATAAGAATCGATTCAGATGATATTGTGAAAGGTGAATTGAAAGGGAACTTTACATTTAAGGACCTACTTCCTTTAGCACAAAACGCCTTTGGTAGTATTTATACGAACTATACACCGCACAAGGTAGCTCCTCATCAATTTATGAATTTTGATTTTAATGTGTATAGTCAAGTCGTTGATTTGTTCTTTCCTGATATTTCAATAGATAACAATACGAAAGTTAGAGGACTGATTAACGCAGATGATAATAGACTAAAACTGACAATTTCGTCTCCAAAAATTATAGCTTATGGTAGTGAAATAGATACGTTTTTGCTTAGAACGGATACCAAGAATACCCTGTATAATTCTCAGTTAACAGCTGGTAGAGTAAATACGAAGCAGTATAATTTTTCAAATTTGAACTTACTGAACAAGACGGTGAATGATACCTTGTTCTTTAAATCTGTTTTTAGAGGAGGAGTTGGTGATAAGGAGAAATTTAATGTTGATTTTTTCTATACAATCAATGAAGACAAAAAATCCGTCGTTGGAATCCAAAAATCTACATTTAGTTTTAAGCAGACAAAATGGGATATCAACCCTAAAAATAATGTGCAAAACAAAGTAACATTCGATCTAAATACAGAGGAGTATGTTTTCTCTCCTTTTGAATTGGTATCGAACGACCAAAAAGTTAATTTTAAAGGAGTTTTACGAGATTCCACATATAAGGACCTAAAAGCTAGCTTTACAAAGGTGTCTTTGGAAAGTTTCTTGCCAAGTATTGATAGCTTAAAAATCAAAGGGATTTTAAATGGAAATATAGACTTTATTCAAAAGGACGGATCCTATAGCCCTAAAGGAAATTTGGTCGTTAGTGATTTTGAAGTAAATGATTTTGCGCAAGGAAATTTAGCGATTAATGTAGAAGGGAATAATTCGTATAAGAAATACGATGTCGATTTATCGCTTCAAAAAGAAGGCGTAAAGAGTATAGCAGCCACGGGTGGCTTAGATTTTTCTTCCACAAGGCCAACAATGGATTTGTCTGTTTTCTTAGAAGATTTTCAATTGAATGCATTTAGTCCATTAGGACAAGATGTGCTTTCTGCCGTTAGAGGGTCAGCTTCAGGGAATTTTACGTTAAAGGGTTTTTTAGGAAACCCTAGTATGGACGGAAGTTTGGTATTAAAAGGCGCGGGATTGAAGTTTCCATTGCTGAATACTGACTATGATTTTGAAGGGGAATCTATTGTGGGTTTACAAGGACAATCCTTTATTTTTAATGATATTACGTTGTTAGATACTGAGTATGCAACTAGAGGGAACTTATCTGGGCAGATTGTGCACCAAAATTTTGATGCTTGGTTTCTGGATCTTAAAGTTGTTACGGATAATTTGTTGGTATTAAACACAGAAAATACCGAAGAGGCTCAATATTATGGAACTGGATTTATTGATGGTTCTGCGGAGATTACAGGATTAACAGATAATCTAGATATCATTGTAAATGGAAGAACAGAAAAGAATACAAAATTTGTAATTCCACTAAAAGATGTTGCAACTGTTGAGAGTTATAAGTTAATTCATTTTAAGTCGGATAAATCATCAGAAGATCGCCAAAAAGAATTGGCACAGGAAGCCATAGAAGGTGTTTCTCTATTCATCAATTTAGAAGTGACTAAAGATGCGGAAGCACAAGTGGTAATTGATGAGGTAAATGGTAGTGAGTTAAAAGGTACGGGTTCTGGAAATCTTCAAATTGAAATCAATACGCGAGGAACCTTTAACATGTTTGGACAATATACGATTGACAAAGGTTTTTATAACCTTAAATATGGAGGCATTATCAATAAACCATTTGCGATTGTAAAAGGAAGTACTGTTTCCTGGAGTGGTAATCCGTATGAAGCAGATTTGAATGTAACGGCGTTATACACAACAAAAGCTAATCCGGCGGTATTATTAGAGAACTTCAATACCAACAGAAAGATAGATGTTAATCTAATAACTAAGATTACAGGAGGACTCTTTAATTCTAAGCAAGAATTTGATATAGAGATTCCAAATGCAAACTCAACGATTGAGAATGAGTTAGATTTTGTCTTGAACGACAATAATAAGAATGCCAAGATGCGTCAATTCTTTTCTTTGTTAGCGCTAGGATCTTTTATGAGTGCGGATCGAGCGGATTTTAGTAGTAGTGAGTTAATTACAGGAACAACATCTAATCTGGTTAGTTCAGTGCTTTCAGATATTATAAGCTCTAAGGATGGGAGACTAGTTTTTGGCGTAAACTACAATCAAGCCAATCAGCAAAATATTGAAAGGTTGAACACAGAAGATTTTTTCGAAGCTACGTTATCCACTCAAATCAACGATCGAATTATTATCAATGGAAAGGTAGGGGTACCTGTAGGAGCGCAAACGCAATCTAGTGTAGTAGGAGAGGTTAAAGTTGAAGTACTCTTAAATGAAAAAGGAACGTTTAGAGGGGTTATTTTTAATCGTCAAAATGAGATTCAATACTCGGCACAAGAAGAAGGATATACACAAGGAGCTGGTTTGAGTTATCAGGTTAACTTTAATACATTGTCGGAATTACTTCAAAAGATTGGTTTAAAGAAAAAGAAAAAAAAGAAACCAGTAGTTAAAAAAGACACAACCAAAGTCAAAAAGAAATCTTTGATCAACTTTAAACAGAGAAAGTAATTATAAAAGACGCTTTAAGAGTATGCGATACGTTTTTTCTTGACCTTTTGCATCTGAAATTTTAATCGTTACCGTTTCTCCTTCCTTTTTCAATAGCTTATAATACGTACTCAGTGTATTTGAATGGATACCATCAATAGCTAGTATTTCATCTCCTTTTCTAAGCCCTTTTTTATAGGCGGGACTTGAAGCTGCCACGCTACTTACAGCAATAGTTTCCCCATTTTTTTTCAAACGAATTCCGCTAAGAGGGAACTCAAAAGAATTTGAATACAATGCGTTTCGTTTTAAGTACAACATCTTTTCTTGGTAATCTAGTACAATTGTAAAACGCTTGATAATCTTTGCGCCCAAAATGCCCAAATAGTTTGGGTAAGCACTCACGCCACTTTGATCGTTTGACAATGAAATAGTCAGATCGTTGAATTCAAAACTTCCAATCTTTAATGAACGAATGGCGATTTGCTCAGAGAATGATTCATGACCCAAATTTTGAGATTTAGATACGATACTTTTTGATGCTTTTTTAGATAACTTTTTTTTCTTTTTAAAAGGACTGTTTACAGATAAAGTAATACCCGCCCCAGAATCAAAAAGGATACTTCCTGTGTGCACTTCTCCATTTTCTAATTGGATAGAAATCTTCAATTGAGGAATTGGAATACCGCCTCCAAAATTAAAAGGTAGTTTTTCATACTTGTTTATGTCAGCATCGTCTATCTTGTCATATAAAAGAAGTCGCTGTTTTTCGTAATCTATTTTTGTAATATAATTGCGCAATAGACTATAACCAAATATACCATCAAAAGGATGGTCTGACAATTGATGAAATGGCTCAAGATCGGTTAACACAAGGTTAGATTGATCGATAGTGATGTCAGGTGATATGATCAGCTTTTGACCTAAAACAATATCATACGATTTAGAGCCTCCTCCTCCGGAAACACTTTGTTTATAATCGGCTTTCAGGCCTAATTTTTTTGCAATTTTTGTATCCAATACATCTGCGGTAGCGCCAGTGTCAAAAACAAAATTCAATGGTTCATCAAAGTCGTTCAGTTTTACCTTAAAATGAATATGTCCGTTTTCTTGAAGAACAAAGGGAATTTCAGATACCTGAGCATGCAAGTGCATAGTGCTTAAGAACATTACACAACTACAAATAAATAGGATATTTGCTTTTAAATAAGATCTAATCATAGGTAAATATAATTCCTATTTTATTAGATCAATGTTAATTACTGTTAATCCTATTTAATCACACGCCAAATCCTTCTTAAGAGGATAATACAAACTAAGGTGAGAAGTGTTAATGTAATAGCCAAAGATGTTTTTCCGTAGATCCAATTTCCTGTGGCAAACAAAAAACTATATACGCCAATAACACCTGTAAAGAAAGCGACAATTTTATAACCTATATGTTTGAATTTTGAATTCCCGTCAAAGATTAAAGCGTTAAACTTTTCCAGAGTTTCTTTATCTGTTGGTGATGTCACCAAGGTAACAGTAACCCACCCAACAGTAGTTAATAATACTCCAATAATCAATTGCCAGTATCCTGCAATCTCGTCCATCATGACAAAATCCAATTGTTTGTTGACAAAAAAGAACGCCGCAATTATAAAAGATATAACCATTGCCGCTATCTCGCTAACCGGATTGATACGATGCCAGAACCAACGCAGGATAAATAATAATCCCGTACCCGCTCCAATCTGCAACAAGAGGTCAAAAACATCTTTAGCAGATTGCAAGTAAAAGGAAAATAACGCAGCACAAAGCATTAATAGAACTACCGAAATTTTTCCAACGATTACCTTTTGTTTTTCGCTAGCATTTTTGTTAACGAATCTTCCATATAGATCGTTTACTACATATGAGCTTCCCCAATTTAATTGTGTAGAAATGGTACTCATAAAAGCTGCGATTAGAGAGGTTAGGACAATACCTAACAATCCTGCTGGTAAATATGTCATCATAGCAGCATAAGCTACATCATGACCTTGCATTTCTGGGTTTAAGCCAGGAAATGCAGTATTCACACTTTCCAAGCTTGGGAAGATAACCAATGATGCCAGTCCAACTATGATCCAGGGCCATGGACGTAAAGCATAATGTGCAAAATTGAAGAACAATGTTGCCCAAGTAGCATTCTTTTCATCTTTAGCCGCTAACATACGCTGTGCGATATAACCACCACCTCCTGGTTCGGCTCCGGGATACCATGTACTCCACCATTGTACTGCAAAAGGAATTATAAATAATGTTATTAGGGCTTCTTTATTCGAAAAATCCGGAAGCATGTTTAATTGCCCAATAACATTCTCATGAGTTAATAAGGCATCTATACCTCCAATTTCGGGTAAGTTGACAATATATATGGTTGCCCAAACGGAACCAACCATCGCAATGATGAACTGTACGAAATCAGTAATCAACACACCTTTTAGCCCTCCTAAAGAAGAGTATATAACAACGATAATTGATGAGTAAATAAGTGTTTGCTCTTGAGAAATTCCAAGTAAAATATTTGCAATTTTCGCACCTGCTAAACATACGCCAGCCATAGTGATCACATTAAAAATAACACCCAAGTAGATAGCTCTAAAACCACGTAAGAAGCCAGCAGCCTTTCCCGAATAACGTACTTCATAAAATTCAAGATCTGTAGTAATACCCGATTTTCTCCATAGTTTGGCATAAAAGAATACAGTTAGCATTCCTGTTAGAAGAAATGCCCACCAAACCCAATTCCCAGAGACACCTTGCTTTCGAACCAATTCAGTAACTAAGCCTGGGGTATCTGCGGCAAAGGTAGTGGCCACCATAGAAACACCCAATAACCACCATGGCATACTTCTACCTGATAAAAAGTATTCTTTTGTGTTCTTTCCAGAAGTTTTGGAAACCCATAACCCAATACCTAAAGAGATAATAAAAAAGCCTATGATAATGGCATAATCGATAGTTTCAAGATTCATACAGAACTGTTTTAGGCTTCTAAAATAATGATTCATTTTGAATAGAAGTTAGTATACGGGGAATTATAAAAGGATAACATCCTCATATATAGATTTTATTGAGAATAGTACCGAAATCGATTTCGTTTTTTTATTATTTTAAGTGAGTTTTATTGAGTATTTTTACAATAGAAATTATGGGAAAAATTAAGAAGATAGGGGTGATGACCTCTGGTGGAGATTCACCGGGAATGAACGCCGCAATTCGGTCCGTGGTAAGGGCTTGCGCCTACTATAGAACAGAATGTGTTGGTATTTACCGTGGATATCAAGGTATGATAGAAGGTGATTTTGTTCCGTTAACAGCGAGAAGTGTTAATAATATCATTAACAAAGGAGGAACAATCTTAAAATCGGCTAGGTCTGATGAATTTAGAACTGTTGAAGGTAGAAAGAAAGCGTACGAGCATTTGATAGAAAATGATATTCAAGCTGTGGTGGTTATCGGAGGAGATGGTTCATTCACAGGTGGTGTTATTTTCAATAAAGAATTTAAGTTTCCAATTATTGGAATTCCAGGAACTATCGATAATGATATTTTCGGAACGTCTCATACATTAGGATATGATACTGCCCTAAATACAGCAGTAGACGCCATAGATAAAATAAGAGATACCGCATCTTCACATAATAGATTATTTTTTGTCGAAGTTATGGGGAGAGATGCTGGATTTATTGCATTGAATGCAGGAGTTGGAGCAGGAGCGGAAGAGATTTTAATCCCTGAAGAAGATCTTGGTTTAGATAGAATGCTAGAATCTCTAAAGAAAAGTAGGAGAGCTGGCAAGTCGTCTAGTATAGTAGTGGTAGCTGAAGGAGATAAATCTGGAAAGAACGTATATGAGTTGGCGAAATATGTAGAAGAGAATTTACCTGAATATGAGGTACGTGTATCTGTTCTTGGTCATATGCAAAGAGGAGGAGCACCATCTTGTTTTGACAGGGTTTTAGCAAGTCGATTAGGAGTAAAAGCGGTCGAATTGCTCTTAGACAATGAAACAAACCTTATGGTAGGTTTGAAAAATAATGAAGTAATTACTACAAGCTTAGAAGAAGCTATAAAAGGAGGTCATACTATTAACATGGAACTACTTAGAGTTTCAGATATTATGACTACATAAAAACAATTAAATAAATAGAGAATAATTAGAATGATTAAAGTTGGAATAAACGGATTTGGAAGAATAGGAAGACTAGCTTTCAGATCTGCAATGAGTAGAGGGAATATGCAAGTAGTTGCTATTAACGACTTATTAGATGTTGAATATTTAGCATACTTATTAAAGTATGATTCTGTGCACGGTCGCTTCAATGGAGATGTTGAAGTAAAAGAAGGTCAATTGATCGTGAATGGACAAAATATTAGAGTAACAGCAGAAAGAAATCCAGAAAATTTACAATGGGATGCTGTTGGAGCTGAATATATCGTAGAATCGACTGGTTTCTTCTTAACAGAAGAAAAAGCAGGATTACACATAAAAGGAGGAGCGAAAAAAGTAATTATTTCTGCACCTTCTAAAGACACAAATATGTATGTGATGGGAGTAAACCACACGGAATTAAGTAGTGAAGAAGCTGTTTTTTCAAATGCATCATGTACAACAAACTGTTTGGCTCCATTAGCTAAAGTGATACATGATAAATTTGGATTAGTTGAAGGGTTAATGACTACAATTCACTCTGCTACTTCAGGACAAGATGCGGTAGATAGTCCAAATTCTAATTGGAGAAGAGGTCGTTCTGTGCTAACAAATATGATCCCAACTACAACAGGAGCGGCGGTAGCCGTAACGAAAGTAATACCTTCATTAAAAGGGAGGTTAACTGGAATGGCAGTGAGAGTGCCTACAGCGGATGTGTCTTTAGTAGATCTAACATTTAGAACAGAAAAAGCAACATCTCTAAAAGAAATTTTAAAGGCATTAAAAGATGCTTCAGAAAATGATCTTAAAGGGATTATTGGATATACGGAAGATCAGGTAGTATCTCAGGATTTTGTTTCTGAAACCAGAACTTCAGTAGTAGATGCATTGGCAAGTCTTGAATTAAACGAAAACTTCTTTAAGGTGGTTTCGTGGTATGATAATGAATATGGGTATGCAACTAAGATTGTGGACCTGTTGGAATATTCAGCTTCTATATAATGAAGATATTAAACAAGTAAAAAAGCCTGCAAATTTGCAGGCTTTTTTGATATAACAAATAAAAAAAAACCAGTTTTTACTTTAAAAGAAGTATTATTGTTTAGAAATAAATATGAATGAAGACTAAAAAACCCTTAATAATACTGATACTTCTAGCATTGCTGACTTCTAGTAATGCCATGTCTCAAGAGGGTAGAGAAAGAAAGAATTCAATATCATTAAGTGCATTTGGAACAAGTCCTGTAATTGGTATTACTTATGAGAGATTGCTGACAAAAGCAATTTCTGCTGAAGCAGGAGTTGGCTTTTTTGGATTAGGGATAGGTGTTAATTATTATCCTTTTACAGTTAAACAAGGAAAGGTTAATTTTTATACAGGGATCAAATACAGTTATATTGAAGATTTCTTAATATTTGATTTAGCCGAACATTTTTATGATTCAAAATTATATATACCCTTCGGAATCAATTATTTGAGTTCTTGGAATATGAACTTTGGGCTAGATATTGGTCCCGCAATAGTAGGAGAAGGGTTTTTGGGGAATTTAAAAATAGGTTTCCGTTTTTAGATCACTTAATAGCAATCATACTTATCTCAACATTTACAAACTTAGGTAAGTTTGCTACCTCCACAGTTTCTCTTGCGGGAGCTGTTGCCTCATCAAAATATTGACTGTACACCTTATTAATTTCTCCAAAATTATGCATGTCCGAAATGAAAATAGAAGTTTTTACTACGTGCTCAAAAGTCATTCCAGCTGCCTCTAAAACGGCTTTCATGTTTTCCATAACCAAGGTGGTCTCATCACTAACAGAGCTACCTAAATTAAGCGCACCTGTTGATGGGTCAATTGCAATTTGACCAGAGGTGTATAACGTATTTCCACTTAGTACTGCTTGATTGTATGGTCCAATAGGAGCCGGAGCTTTCTCGGTTTGTATGATTTTTTTCATCGAAATAGATTTTAGAATAACACTCTGTCTGGTGGTTTGTTTTTATCCCACTTTAGATCGCTCAATACAGATGATTTAACACCTATAAAGAAGGTGTAAGACGTGTTTGTGCCAAAAGGAACCCAGTTAAAATTGAATCGCCAACTATCTAAGTCACGTGAGAAATTGAATCTAGAAAAGGAAAATCCACCTCCCATCACATCATATCCTGTAGAAAAACCAACATCCCACTTAGGTGTTAGTTCTATACTTCCACTAAACATTGCCGTATGGGTATTGATACCAATATTACTAATCCCGTTATTAATGTATGTAGCGGTATATGCAATATTTAGCGACCAAGGTATTTTGGCTTTATACAATTTAGCCTCTTTTGTACCTCCTCTTCTTGGGCGTTGCTGATTAAATGCAAAACCGTTAGTAGGATTAATGCTAGCTCCCAAAACATCTGGGGTATTTTGATTACCATTTCCATTATTGGACTTGTCATCTTGACTATCATCATTATTTTCAAAATCCGTACTTGAAATTGTATAATTCGCGGTTAAATTTGCAGTGGTAATTCTAAAAAGACCTTTATTAAACTTGTCAATTCTTTGACCTAAATCATTTAATTGATAAGGATCTAAAATAGCTGTTAGATTAACCGCCATTTTTTCTTTGAATAATCGAGTTCCTAAGTTCGCATTTACAGCAGACCAACGAAGACTATCGGCAGCAAAATTATAGCTTGTCTGGAAGTTCAAATTATTCAAGATTGTGATTTTCTTATCTTCTTCATCGCTATCCGGATCTTTTGGGGCGACTTTAGCTTCCACAACATTATTTAATGTGATTCCGATTGAATTACTTATACCACTACTAGGTCTGCCATAGATTCCTTGCTCAAATGGCGAATATGTTAAAATATCAGTAGGGTCAGAACTTTGCTGAACAGTTCTATTATATCTATCGCCAAAATCTGGTCTATATAAATAAGAAATTGAAGGCCTAAAGGTATGCCTAATAGATTTTAACCGACCTTTTTTGAAGTTAAAGGTTCCATAAATATTAGTTGAAAGGCTAAGTCCGGTATTGTATTCTCTAAAACTTTTAAATCCTTTTATGGTATCGGTTACTACACCTCCGATAGTATTATCGGTATTTACCAAAGTAGCATCATATGTTTTATTAATATAATCAAAATTCCAAACTTCCCGATAGCTAGCATTTGGAGAAAGAGTAAAATGTTTGAAGACTTTTAAATTAGTACTTGTATTAGTCGTATGCTGAATCCCCGCTTTTGCAGTTCGGAACATTTCTGCCGTGAAGAACAAACTATCTTTTGTTCTAATCCGATATTCACCTCTCATGTTATAATTAAAACCCATCTTCTGAATAGGGTTCTTTTTAACTCCGCCTTTTCCCGCAAAAGGAAATACTCTATCCATAGTCAATTGAGCCGAAGGGAGAGTCATTGAAATATCTTCCGTATTCGTGTTTTGTGAATGAGTAGCCGATAAACTCAGGTTAAAAGGTGTGCCCACAAACCTCTTTTGATAAGCTATAGAAGAGTTAAATGTATTTGTTAAAAACTGAGAGTTATTAAACTCATTTAAGGATTGTCTGAAATATTGACTGCTTCCAAGATTTACCGAAGCAGAAAATCTAGAATTTGGACTTGCTTTTTGATCTTGGTTATGTATCCACCTTATATTAAAGTTAGTGGCTTCAGAAAAATCGTCAAATCCGCGAAAACTTTGTAATATTTTTTCAAAACGAATACTGAAATTACCATTAAATCTATATCTCCATACGTAATTTGTATCCCCTCGCAAACTCCAGCTTCCATTTGTATAAACATCACCAGTTAGGGTCAGGTCGAAATAGTCATTTACGGCAAAGTAATACCCTCCATTTTGTAAAAAATAACCTTGATTATTGTTTTGACCCCAGGATGGAATAATAAAACCGGAACTTCTAGTTTCTCCCATTGGAAAATAAGCAAAAGGTAAAAATAAAGGTGTAGGGACATCTGCAATCACCAGATTACTTGGTCCGACAATAATTTTCTTCTTAGGAACAAACTTAGCTTTTGAGGTCGCAATGTAATAATCTGGATTATCCTTTTCTGAAGTCGTAAAACGAATTTTTCTTAGATAGATCGTAGAGTCATTTACTCGTTTTGTTTTCTCGCTTAATAAAATGATTCCTGGTTCTTGCCTGGTTCTAATATTATAGATTAATGCTTTTTTAGTTTTAAAATTATAAATCATCGAATCTTGCTCGGATTCTTGACCACCTTGCTTAAAGACGGGTTTTTGGTGATAACCTAAACTGTCTTTAATCCCTTTAGCATAAAGAACACTACGTTTGTAATCAACAATGATAATTCCCGCTTTAAGATCAATATCACCATAGACAACATGTGCTTCATTATACAAAGTAACCGTTTTATCTTTAGCATTTTGAATAGTATAATCTTTTGCCGTATGTGTTATAATATCTTCTATGGCTTCTTTCGGTTTAATAGAATCTATGGCAATTGTATCTTTCTTCTTTAATAGTAGGCTGTCTTTTTTCTTTACTTTTAAAGAATCTTTTTTGGGTAAAACAACAGCATCTTTAGCCTTCTTTGGAATCTTTGTCCCTTTAGGTTTTATATCCTGCGCATTTATTTGTATTGCAACAAATAGCAATAAAAAGAAAAGTATGTAAGACCGATTTGATTGCAATATTTTAAATACTATTTTTGTTTCTAGGTAAAAGTATGGCTCAATAATTGAGCCACCAAATTGAAAACCCCAAAATTAGTTAAATTTTGTTGATCCAATTAATACAAAATCACAAATTTCGAATGAAATATATTTTTAAAATTTATCTATTGCTCGGGCTTTTCTGTTTTATCTCATTGGTAAACGTAAATGCTCAAGATAGGCAATACGTTGTTGTACTGGATGCTGGCCACGGTGGAAAAGATCCAGGAAATTTAGGGAATGGTTATAGAGAAAAGAACGTTGCCTTAAAAGTAACGTTACAGATAGGGAAATTCTTAGCTAAGTATAAGGATATAAAAGTTGTGTATACGAGAAATAAAGATGTTTTTGTTGAATTGCATGACAGAGCAAAAATTGCGAATAAACAAGATGCGGACCTATTTATCTCTTTACATTGTGATTCTCATTCGTCAAATGCGTATGGTGCAGGTACGTTTGTACTGGGATTGAGAGGGAATAAACAAAATTTGGAGATTGCGAAAAGGGAAAATAGCGTTATTTTTCTGGAAGAAGATTATAAGAAGAATTACGACTATGATCCAAATTCTCCTGAATCTATGATAGGATTGTCACTCCTTCAAGAGGAAAATTTAGACAAAAGCTTAGCAGTGGCCAGTATTGTGCAAAATGACGTGGTAAAAGACTTGAATCGAAAAAACAGAAGTGTAAGACAGGCAAATTTATTGGTGTTAAGACAAACGGTGATGCCAAGTGTACTGATTGAGCTTGGATTCTTAACAAATAAGAAAGAAGGGCGTTATTTGAATTCTAAAAAGGGTCAGTCCGAATTGGCAAGAACCATTGCAAAAGCCATACGTAAATATATTAATCAATTACAATTGAATACTATTGATAATATTGGTAATGATGATGTTGATATGAAACCAATTGTTAAGAAAGATAGAATAGAATTCAAAACCCAAATAGCGTCTAGCAGAAGGAAAATAAGTACAAAATCGTATAATTTTAAGGGGCTAAAAAATGTGCAGCGTGTTAAAGTTGGGAAATACTACAAGTACTATTATGGAGTTTCTAGGAGTTATAGAGAGGCCATGAAATCTCAGAAACTTGCAAAAAAGAAAGGGTATACCTCTGCATTCATTGCAGCTTTTAAGAATGGTGAGAAAATATCCGTAAAAGAAGCGCTGAAATTGCTATAATTAGGATAGAACTACCAAAAATTATTAGTAATATTGTCTAACAAAATCATGAAAATGTCTAAGGAATTTAAAACAGGCATCGTTGCTGTTATAATTATTGGAATATTTGTTTGGGGCTTCAACTTTTTAAAAGGTCAAAACCTTTTTGAAGGTAATGCAAGACACTTCCTAATAGAGTACAATAACATTCAAGGTTTAAACAAAGCCAGTATTGTGACCATTAATGGATTGCAAGTAGGAAAAGTTGTGGATATCCGATTTAATGAAGATGTTGATAAGAAAGGAAAATTGATTGTTGAGATAAGCCTTGACAATGATTTTCAATTTTCAAAGAATAGTATTGCTAAAATTTATTCAGCAAGTCTTTTAGGAGGACAATCGTTGGCGATCATACCTTCATATGAAGGAGATATGGCAAAATCTGGTGACTATTTGAAAGGAGAAGTAGAGTCGGATATATTTTCTTCGGTTGGAGAGAAATTAAACCCATTGCAGGCTAAACTTGAAAACGTAATTGTAAGCGCAGATTCTTTATTTCAAGGCGTGAACGAAGTGCTTAATAAGAAAACCAGAGAAAGTTTAAATAGAAGTGTAAAAGGATTGGAGTATACTATCTCAGATTTCAGAAAAACCTTAAAATCAGTAAATCAATTGCTGGATTCTAGCAAAACAAGTATAAATGGTACGTTGAAAAATGCAGAACAACTTACAGCAAACGCCAGTAAGATTTCAGATACATTGTTAAATGCAAACATAGGAGCAACCATTAATAAGATGGAGTTGACATTGTCGAATGTAAATTCTCTAATGGATAGCCTTAAAGTAGGTAAGGGTACACTTGGTAAATTAATGACTGACGATCAATTATATATGAATCTTACGAATGCTTCTAAAGAGATGGAAGAGTTGTTAAGAGAGATGAAATTGAACCCTAAGCGTTTTGTACATTTCTCACTATTTGGAAAAAAAGCAAGACCTTATAACGACGAAAAAAACAAGAAAAATAAGAGCAACAAATAATGAGTTGGATACAAGTAATATCTTATCAAGAGTCTAAAGGAAAACTAAGGCGAATGTATGATAAGGTTACTGGGCCAAACAATAATGTTGATAATATTATGATGGTGCATGGACTACGTCCACATACCATGACTGGGCATATGTCTCTATATAAAAATGTGTTGCACAACAGTAATAACACATTGCCAAAATGGTATTTAGAAGCTTTGGGAGTTTTGGTAAGTATGCTGAATAATTGTGAGTATTGTGTTGAACATCACTTTTCAGGGTTGAAAAGATTGTTGGATAATGGTGAAAAAGCACTGAGTTTAAGAAAAGCTTTGGATAAACAGAAGTATGCAACCATTTTTGAAGATAAATTTGCACAAGGATTGAGATATGCTGAAAAACTAACATTGGATCCAACAAATGTTCAAGAAAAGGACATTATCGAAATGAGAGCCCTAGGAGTAACAGATGGAGAAATTTTAGAAATCAATCAAGTGGTGAGCTACTTTAATTATGCGAATCGAACTGTTTTGGGACTTGGAGTTTCTACTGAAGGAGATATTCTTGGATTGTCACCTAATAATTCGAATGACGAGCATCATTGGAACCATCAATAAAAATAAAACTAACTAAACGAAATTAATATGGAGTATTTGTCAAACATATCTTTTGCAATTGTACTAATTGTAGGGATTAGTTTTTTTGTGATGAATGTTCGAAAACTTATAAGGAACATTAAACTAGGAAAAGATGTTGACCGCTCAGATAACAAGTCTGCACGATGGAAAAACATGGCTAGAATTGCGCTAGGGCAATCAAAAATGGTGACTAGACCAATTGCTGGGTTTCTGCACATTATTGTGTATGTTGGTTTCATCATTATAAATATTGAGATATTAGAAATTATTATTGATGGTTTACTTGGAACACATAGAGTGTTCTTACCTATTGTAGGCGAAGCATTTTATGGTTTCTTAATTGGGAGTTTCGAGATTTTGGCCTTTTTGGTTTTTATATCTGTAATCATTTTCTGGTTGCGA
>Ga0316204_10001965_pt1 | contig 50622 bp, 50 predicted proteins | sample 6monrhotite_MG_2_FD_205661 | JGI IMG/M metagenome (GOLD analysis project Ga0316204, IMG submission 205661) | Microbial mat bacterial communities from mineral coupon in-situ incubated in ocean water Damariscotta River, Maine, United States -... | ecosystem: Environmental > Aquatic > Marine >... | reverse complement strand
TCCCGGTTTAAATGCCTGGGTTGATCTCCGAAACTGGACCCAATTGCCCGTCCCGGCGCCCCTTGGCCAACAGCTATAGGTTAGGGTGCCAAACCGAGAGCAGCCCGTCAAGTGTAAGTCGTTCTGAAACCAGCGCTTTTCCAAATGCCCCAAAAAGGCGTTCAATAAGGTCCGGGCGCGGGTATTTGGGCTTTTTATCGACCACCGCCAAACCGGCTTCCAAACCCTTTTCGGTTTCCAGCCAATCCAAGGCTTCCGCTTCGCCGCCGATGGCGTCGATCAGCCCGGCATCTAGGGCTTTTTGGCCCGTGAACACGCGGCCGTCAGCGAGCGTTTTGGTGGCCTCGACGTCCATGGAGCGGCGTTCCGCCACCATACCGACGAACAGGTCGTACATGTCCATGACCACGCCTTGCATGTGTTCGCGAGCTTCATCGGACATGGATTCCATCGGGTTGGGCTGGGCCTTGAGCGGGCCGCTTTTGATGGTTTCGGGTTTCATGCCGATTTTGTCCATCAACTTGGTCATGTCGGCGGTCTGCATGATCACGCCGATGGAACCGGTCAGCGTGCCTTGCCGGGCAAAAATGCGGTCCGCGCCAATCGCCGTCATGTACGCCGCCGATGTGGCGGTCGAACCCATCACCGCCACCACCGGCTTTTCCGTCGCGATGTCGCGCAGGCCGAGGTATAGGTTTTCCCCGCCAACCACGGTGCCGCCGGGGCTGTTGATCTGAACCAGCACGGCCTTGATGTGATCGTCGTCTTTAAGCTCTTGCAGCAATTTATCGCGGTGACGGTCTTCCAGAATGATCCCCGTCACGTTGACCCGCGCAATGCGCGCGCCGCCCAATAAATCGCCCGCGCCGAGGCCATCGCCAAAGGCCGTGTCTTGCACCACCGTGCGCGCCACCACGACGGCCACCAGGGCGGTGGCGCTGATCGCGGCGACCACCTTCCACAATGTCGCCTGACGGCGCTGACGGCGGCGTTCCATAAGCTTATCGGTATCGAGGGACATGTGGACCGGTTCTCCAAATCTCTAAATGCGCGCGCAGTCTATCACACCCGCATGAAGCACAAGCGGCAAATTTCGCTCCCCGCCAAATTCACTCAAAAATTGCCAATGCCCGCCATTTATATACTATGAGCAGCACCGCAAACACCGGACAAAAGGATCAAAGAGACATGCGCATTTGGCCCCGGATTGTTCTGAGTGGCTTGCTTGCCCTCTGCACATCGTCGAGCCAAGCGGCTGAAGCGTTCAGCCCCGACAAGTTCAACCAAGTCATCAACATTTTTGACGCCGCGGTGCAGTATCCCTCGCCCGGATGGCAACAAACGATGAAGCCCTTTAGCGAAAGCGAAGTTTATCGCGATCAAAAAGGGCCGTCATTTATCTTCGAGCAAATCCCCAAAGGAGAAAGTTTCGAGGCCTGGACGCAACTCTACGCCGTACACGGCGCTTACCTGCCCAAGGCTGGCAACCTGACAATCAAAAAATACGCCAACCTTAATATGGATGGCTATATTCAATCGTGCGGTCGAGAAAATATATCCATCAGCAAACTTGAAGATTCCACCAACGCCTTAACCATCATTTTGTTTTGCGCCGCAAGCCCGAACGGGCCGACGAACCTTGGCTACGGTGCTGACAAAGGTGAAATTTCGCTGATGACCTTTCGCCGCCAAGACAGCACCTTCATCAAGATTTATCACGAATGGCGCGGCAAGACTTTCAACGCCGCCGACAACAGCACGTGGCCGGTGACGTCTGCGGCGCTCAACGAAATGATCCGGCGCTTTCAAAGCGTGCGGGTTTCTAAATCGCCCCGCTCCGTAAAATAACGCGCCCCTCATATCGGCAAAAAGAAACGCCCCCGACCTGATGGCCGGGGGTGTTATCTTTTGTCGATCGAAAAGAAGACTTAATCGTCGGAAGACGAGTTCTTCTCTTGCAAAGCTGCGCCCAGGATGTCGCCCAAGGACGCACCAGAGTTGGACGAACCATAGTCCTGCATGGCTTGCTTTTCTTCCTGGAACTCAAGCGCTTTGACCGAAAGCGACAGCTTGCGGCTGGATGCGTCGATCTGCGTGATCTTGGCATCGACCTTTTCGCCAACGGCGAAGCGGTCGGGACGCTGTTCGGAACGCTCACGGCTGAGTTCGGTCTTGCGGATGAAGCCAGGGACGCCATCGCCAGCGACGACTTCGATGCCGCCTTCGGTGATTGCGGTGATTTCACAGGTGACAACCGTGCCACGCTTGAGACCGGCCATGCCTTCTTCAAACGGATCCTTGCTGAGCTGCTTGATGCCGAGAGAGATACGCTCTTTCGCCACGTCCACATCGAGGACCTTGGCTTTGACCATGTCGCCCTTCTTGAAGTCCTTGATGGCTTCTTCGCCGGACTGATCCCAGCTGAGATCGGACAGGTGAACCATGCCGTCGATTTCTTCGGTGAGGCCGATGAACAGACCGAATTCGGTGATGTTCTTGATCTCGCCTTCGACTTCGGTGCCAGCGGTGTGGGTGGTGAGGAAGCTGTCCCACGGGTTGTCGCCACACTGCTTGAGGCCAAGTGAGATGCGGCGTTTGTCGGGATCGACATCCAGCACCATGACTTCGACTTCTTGGCTCGTGGAAACGATTTTGCCCGGGTGGACGTTCTTTTTGGTCCAAGACATTTCGGACACGTGCACCAGACCTTCGACACCAGCTTCGAGCTCGACGAATGCGCCGTAGTCGGTAATGTTGGTGACTCGGCCCTTGAGCTTCGCACCGACCGGGTATTTGGCGCCAACGCCTTCCCAAGGATCGGATTCCAGCTGCTTCATGCCCAGCGAGATGCGCTGCGTTTCGGCGTTGAAGCGGATGACCTGGACCTTAACGGTCTCGCCAACCTGCAGAGCTTCCGACGGGTGGTTGATGCGCTTCCAAGCAATGTCGGTCACGTGCAACAGACCGTCAACACCGCCAAGATCGACAAATGCGCCGTAATCGGTGATGTTCTTGACCATACCTTCGAGCACGTCGCCTTCGGCGAGCTTGCTGATCAGCTCGGAACGGGCTTCGGCGCGGGTTTCTTCCAACACAGCGCGGCGCGACACAACGATGTTGTTGCGCGAACGGTCCATCTTCAAGATCTGGAACGGTTGCGGCATGTTCATCAGCGGGGTGACGTCGCGCACCGGGCGAATGTCGACCTGGGAGCCGGGCAAGAACGCCACAGCGCCGTTAAGATCGACGATGAAGCCGCCTTTGACGCGACCGAAGATGGTGCCGTTGACACGCTCTTGAGCTTCGAACAGCTTTTCGAGCTGGATCCAAGCTTCTTCGCGACGCGCTTTTTCGCGCGAAAGACGGATCATACCGTCGCGATCTTCGTAACGCTCGATAAACACGTCGATCTGGTCGCCCATGGAAATCGTGGGCGCATCTGCGCCAACGCCGAATTCCTTCATTGGGATGCGACCTTCGGACTTCATGCCGACGTCGATCAGAACGGCATCGCCGTCTACACGCAGCACGGTGCCGGTGACGACGCTGCCTTCAAGCATAGAATTTTTGGAAAAGGACTCTTCGAGAAGGTCCGCAAAGTTTTCAGTGGTCATATGACTAGGTCTTCCTTTTTTTATCGTTCCTGGCCAGTCGGTTGGTTCCGACGGTCTATATCCAAACAAAAATCCACATCCCTATTGCGGGATATGGGGCTCACTCCACTTCTGAAAAGCTGATCAGAAGAGCTTCTTCGCAACAATGAAGTCGAGCGCCGCGGCGTAAGCCTGATCGGCGTCCATATCGCTGGTATCCAACACCAAAGCGTCAGTGGCGGCAACCAACGGTGACGCACTGCGAGAGGTGTCGCGGGCGTCACGTTCCTTCATGTCGTCTAGAACGCGCGCATATATAGCTTCAAGACTACGTTCCTGCAACTCTTTAAAGCGTCGTTTGGCGCGGATTTCTGTGCTTGCGGTGACAAAAAGCTTCACATCCGCGTCCGGACACACGGTGGTGCCGATGTCGCGACCATCAAGTATAGCACCTTTTGCAGGGCTGCCGTCGCTCAAAGCGGGTGGATTTTGGGCGAAATTGCGCTGAAACTCCAACAATGCGGCGCGCACGCCGGGCACGGCGGAGACCTTGGAGGCGGCCTGTGCGGCCTCGTCGGTGCGCAATTGGGGATTGTCCAGTTCCGCCGGGTCCAAAGCGCGCGCGGCGGCCTCGGCAACCTCGGCATTTTCCGGGTCGCCTCCTGCGGCCAAAACCTTAAAGCCGGTGGCGCGGTACAACAGCCCGGTGTCGAGTTTGGACAGCTTGAAATGGGCCTCCAGCCGCTTGGCCAAAGTGCCCTTGCCCGCTGCGGCGGGTCCGTCGATGGCAAAAATGATGCTCATGCTCATTGTTTCCCTCATGCCTCCCCTTGGCTAAACGTCGCGCCCAGACTTTCCATCAAATCGCGAAAACCGGGGAAGCTGGTATCGATGGGGCTGGCGTCGTCGACCGTGATGGGCTGTTCGCTGGCCAAGCCCAACACCAAAAACGACATGGCGATACGGTGATCCAGGCTCGACGCCACTTCGGCCCCGCCTGGAACGCGCTGCCCGGTACCGCCGACGCCTTGAATCGTCAGCCAATCGTCGCCTTCTTCCAGCTCCACGCCGCAGGCCTTTAAGCCTGTGGCCATGACGCTCAAACGGTCGCTTTCCTTGACCCGCAGCTCTTCAAGCCCTTCAAAGCGGCTTTCGCCCTGAGCGCACGCGGCGGCGGCGAACAACACCGGGTATTCGTCAATTTGCGCCGGGGCGCGGCTGGCCGGAACGGTGCAGCCTTTGAGCGGGCTGGCTTTGACGTGCACATCGCCGACGATTTCCCCGGCCTCGACGCGTTGGTTCAAAATCTCAATGTCGGCGCCAAAATCTTTGAGTGTTTCCACCACACCCGCGCGCAACGGGTTGAGTCCGACGTTGGTCACGGTGATGTCGCTGCCCGGGGCAATGCTCGCCGCAACCAGTGCAAACGCCGCGGATGAAATATCGGCAGGCACGATCACGTCTCGGCCCTTAAGTTCCGGCTGGCCCTTCAAGGTGATACGCCGTGCGCCACCGTCCAACACCTCGACCCGCACGTCCGCGCCAAAGTGGGTAAGTATCTTTTCGCTGTGATCGCGGGTCGGCTTGGGCTCGATCACCACCGTTTCGCCGGGCGCGCCCAGCCCCGCCAGCAGCACCGCCGACTTGACCTGGGCCGAGGCCACCGGCAGCTCGTAAGTGATGGGCATGGGGTCCCCCGCCCCGGTCATGGTCAGCGGCATGCGACCACCCTCAGACGCCTCAAACACCGCGCCCACTTGGCTCAATGGATCAATCACCCGGTTCATCGGTCGCGACGACAGCGATGCGTCGCCCGTGAACCTGGCTTGAAAGCCCTGCCCCGCCACCAAACCCATCAGCAAGCGCGCAGCGGTACCGGAATTCCCCATGTCGAGGTCACGATCGGGCTGCAATAAACCGCCCACGCCCATGCCTTTGACCACCCAGTCGCCATTTTCCAAGCGCTCAACGCTGGCGCCCATGGCGCGCATGGCGTCGGCGGTACACAAAACGTCTTCACCTTCGAGCAATCCGGTGATTCGCGTGCTGCCCATCGCCACCGCACCCAGCATCAAAGCACGGTGTGAAATGGACTTGTCGCCGGGAACACGCACAAAACCCGAAAGCGGGCCTGAGAGGTGAGATGTCAAGGATGGCAAGGTTTTTGACCTCAAATCAAAGAAAGTAAAATCAGATATGCGGTCTCTAGCACGTTTTTCCTTTTGACAGAACCCGCGGAACGTGGCAATTGCGATTGTAATATCTTTTACGTCCCAAGAACTGCGGAGACTGACCCGTGGCGAAGCCCAACCTAGGTGTAAAACACGATTGCCCGAACTGCGAAACGCGCTTTTTCGATCTTGGCAAACGGCCCCCGACCTGTCCCAAATGCTCAACTGTGGTTGAGGTGGGCAAAGCCAAGCCGAAAGCCAAAGCCGAGCCGGTTGCGGCGCCGGTTGCGGTGAAGGCAGTGATCGCGGTCGATGATGACGATGTGGATGTCGATCTGGACCTTGACGACGATGTCGATGACGATATCGACGACGACGACGACGATGACCTAATTGAAGACACGTCCGACTTGAACGACGACGACGATCTTGTCGTGGTCATCGACAAGGTAGACGGCGATCTCGCAGATAACTGAGCCGTCGCTCAGCGCAAAACGTGACGGCGCATGCGCGCTCTTGTGAAAATGTCACGCACGCAGCATTTTTCCCCTTGCGCAAATCGGGGCGCGCCTATAAGTTCCCGCCGCACACGCCCCACAGCCAACCTGCATTGGCCACCCAACCGGGGCGCACATAAAATTGGGGCCGTAGCTCAGTTGGGAGAGCGCTACAATGGCATTGTAGAGGTCGTCGGTTCGATCCCGTCCGGCTCCACCATCAAAACCCCTTGGGAAACCAAGGGGTTTTGTCTTTCCCGGCTTAGTGTTCTTGTCCGTCACTCGCACGCAACTCAAACGCAACTCTTTCAAGCGGATTGGGTCTAACGGGCGTTTCACCCGTTGCGAAATTTCTTTCATGTAATCATCGATGGCCTCAGCCGACTTGCTGAGATAATCGGGGTCGTACTTGGCATAGATTTCCGTGGTGCGATAACCGCCCTGTTTGTGGCCCAAGATACCCTGAACCTCCCACGGCGGCACTCCACGCTTGCGAAGCTCAATCGCCATGGTGTGGCGGATCGCGTAAGGAGACACCTCCTTGCTCAAACCAGCCTCATCACGCACCGCGTTGAACCCACGGCGCACAGACTTGATGGGACGCCTCCAATAAGCCACCAGAGGCCCCTGCTCAGCTTTCTCGAGCCAAGGGAGCAAGGTGTCTGTGATCGGCACAGTGGGACGATATTTCTTGGTCTGTTTGCGACCTTGTGGATTGAGCTCGATCAAACGATTCTCAAAATCTACTTGGTCCTTATCAAGTTCCAGCAACGCCACCGGACGCGAAAGCGTATTGAAGGCCAACATGAGGAACATAAGGATGTGGGGCTCTTGGCACGCATCGAACAATGCCGCTGCCTCGTTCATGCTCAAGCGAATGTCACGAGGCTCTCCAGGCTCAAGCGCCGGAATGAACGGGGCGGTTCTAACTTCCTGACGTTTCACAGCCCGATTGAGTGCAGCGCGACCAGCGGCAAGGGTACGATTGATGTAGCCGTTGGAATGCCCCTTCTCCTGAAGCCAATCAATGAACGCCTCGATGCGTTCCGGCGTCAGTTCCGAAATGACCTTGCCCGCAAAATGCTCGGACCAAAATCGCAAGGCGATGCGCACCTGCGTTTCACTGGCGCTCCCCTTGGCCTGCTTTTCAAAGTAGCGAACCAACGTAGTTTCAAGCGGCATGTCTTCGGGACGTTCGTCACGAAGGCTCTGATTTTCCGTCACCCACTTTGCAAGCCCTAGCTCGGCTTCCCGAAAGTCAGTTGTGCCAAGTGATGCGCGGCGTGTCTGTCGGGCGTCCGGGTCGAACCAAGTTCGGCACCACACCGGACTGTTTGGACGCTGCGAGAGCCAGTGGTCCCCGATTTGTCCTGTGTGGTCGCGTTTTGATCGTGGCATGGCTCTACCCTCTGTCGCTCTAGATATTCGGAAATCTGCCCATCCGTATAAAAAACTCGGCCACTAATCATCGTATAGCCGATCTCATTGCGTTTTCGCACTCGACGAAGGGTATCTGCCGAGCATCGCAACTGTTTTGCTGTTTCATCTTCTGAATGCAAATGGGGTATCAATGTTTGCATAGCGTTACCTTTGTTGACGTGCTTACGTTTCACAATTACCGTTATGTCCATACGTAATAAAGGTATTCATTACCTTTTAAATTGTCAATATAATTTGAATTAGAGGTAACATGGTCGACCAAGAAATACGCGAACACATCAAGCTCGCTTGTTACCTGTTCAATCGACCAAAGGCTGTGGCTATCACAGCTGGCGTTGATGATTCGAATTTTGGAAAGTGGCTAAGAGGCAAGCCGACGCTCTCAGATTCAAATGTAGCTCGAATACTGGAAACATTGGGGCTGCCAGATCTGAACCCAGATACCTCACGTATTCACACTTGGCTTATCAGCTCCCCGCCTAAGGGGAACATGTCGAACATGGATTTACCGCAGGCCCTCAAGTTGTATTTTCCCAATGGGGCACAAATTGCAAAATCCCCCTGGTGCAACAAAGGACTCGAGCGCATCATCGGCTTATTCAAAAACCGCCCCTCTGCGACTTACGCCATTACTGACGGCAAAACAAAAGCCGTTTTGCGCGTAACTTTTCCCATGTTGCTTCAAAAGAAAAATATTAAGCGACCCATTTTCTGGCGTGATGGAACGGAAGAAAAATCAATTTTGAATATCTCTGAAACCCAAAAGCATTGGGTTTCAGGCACCCCATCCCAAGAACAATTCGATGAGGTGTGGAACGACAAAAGCGTGCCTTCGACGCTCGAGGACATTATTTCAACGATACGCGAACTTGGTATTAGCTACGAAGAAGCCATTCGACGGATAAGAAAGGGCTAAAAATGAAAGTGACGTACAAGTGTAAGAAATGCGGCAGCAACGAAATCAACTACAGTGCCGCTGCCTTGTGGGATGAGCAAGAGCAAGAGTGGGTTGTCGATGAATTGGTTGATGGCCCCTATTGCCGTGAATGCGAAAGCTGGGACATTGAAGAGGTTGAGATCAACGACGAAGACGACCTCGACGAATAGCCGTCACCCAACCAGCAACTTTCCATTTTGATACGTTGAACGCCACTGGCGTGAATAAGACCCCTTGTTGGCAGGGGTAAATGTATAACATTTACATATCCTGCCCTCGTAACGACAGGCACAGATAGGCCTACTTCGAGATACTTCGAGACATTCCGATTTTTTTTAGAGAAACACAGGCCAACTTAGATATTTTTAGACACACTTAGGCCAATGCCCACAAATGCAAGGCTAGAGCTGTACACAATAAAACCCATGCTCACCCCCCTTTGATCGTCTTTGCCATGCTAAGGATAGTGTGCGTTGAACCTAATTGATCTTGGGCCTTTCTCAGAATTCTTGAGTATGAGGTTAACTCGATATTATTTAGATATTTATTCCAAGTCGACTTTAGCCGCTTTTTTTTCTCGTCCAGTTCGGTTTCTTCTTCAGTGCCTATTATGAGAAGGCCTTGTTGGGGTGTTTGAAACCCTTGGATCTTTAACGTATCTCTCAAAGTGCCCTGGTGTTCTTCCATATAGCGAAGATAACGCATCAGTTGCGTCACCCCGTGATTTGCATCGGTGCTTAGCCCGGTAGCATCTACATTGGTTACCTTTGCATCAGAGCGCTTCAATTCAACAACATGCCATGAAAGTCCGTTTGAATTTCTGGCCGCTAACAAGAAATCAGGAATATGTCCCTCTTGATCATCAAATGTTTTGAGGCCGATTTGCGGCTTTGACCTGTACCAAATTCCATGGTGCCCTGTATTGCTCAATGCGCAAGCAAGTAAACTTGGGTGACCAACAATGACGCGATGGAGATTGTTTTCATCCCCTTCATCCACTGCATCTTGAAATGTTGACAGTATTTGATTTGTAATCCCTTGATGCGTTTCGAACTCCATACCAGGAATTTCGTTTTTATAGGCATTTCTAATGTCGTCTATCCACTCTGGTTTAGGCTCCAAAAAGTCCATATCGCACCTCAGATGATCATCGATAAATTGAATTCAGGATCGTGAAAACATTTCGTTTATTAATTCAGTAGCAATATCAACATTCCTCAGAGCCATGCTGGGATCGAAAATGCTCTGACGTTTTTTGTGAGCTGCACTGTTTCGCAATCCGCGTGCGGCTGACCACTGCCCCATACGTTGTTCTGTCATATGCCCATGCTCAAAGAGCCAATCTAATCGCTTGGCAAATGTATTGTTTTTTCTCGGGGCTCCTAGCTGGTCGCATCTATAGACGACAGCGGCTTCATGAACGTGGAAAATCTGCTCACTACCAGCAGCAAACATTGGATTGAAGAACCACCCATACACAAGAATGCCTCGTGCGGCCTCAAACATCTCCACAATGTCGTTTGGAACTGCAGGGATTAACTTTGGCTTCAAAATCATCCGCGCCCATTCTGAACCCATTGGCGTCCGCTGAACGCCATTTTTATCTATTTGTACAATATGACGGCTAGCCGGATCGTGTTTATTCCAATTATCAGCCGTGAGCTGTTTAAATGTCATTGCCCTAGCTATCTATTTGAAACAAATGAGAAGCCTCAACACACTTTCTGAACACAGATGTGCTGTCTACGCACGAACACGAATACGTTCGCGTATTCGTGCATATAATTCAATTTCAGCTTCATGGCGGAGCTCAACAGACAATGCAAATCGTTGTTCATCGAGCTTATTTGCCGCCCAGCCACCTTCACAGCGCACGGCAATAAAATACTGATCCCCATAGTGCTCAATGTTTCTTGATGCTGAGAATGTTCCGCACTGAAGTGTCCCTCGACTTCGCATCTGCCAACCAGGCGACAAGTCACACTTGAATTTGCCAGCAAGCTTGAAGGCTGCCCCTTCTGCTTTTTCCCATTTACGGAATGCATCAAAAACTTCTTCTTGAGACGCCCCTCTCAGCAGATGGAAGCTCATACCTATGCCTGCATAATCTCGACGGGTGTGACGCACCGGAGGATCAAAGGCTAATGACACTCGGATCTGTCTGCGCCCTTTTTCACGTTGAAAATCTAAAGGAATAGGAACTTCATAAACAGCGAATTTGTCGATACCAAGAGCATCTTCGCAAATCAGCACGACTCGATCATCATCAGACGATAGAGCTCTCTCAACATCAGCAACACCGTAGCCTAGTAGGTTTGCTCGATCCCCTTTTTCGTGCTCAACCAAGCAGTCAAATGCACTATCGGGCACATCAGCACTAAGAGCTAATAATGCTCTAACCATATTTGCGGTTGCTTCCGGAAATGTATCAAGGATGAGCGCCGCCTTGTACGCCACAAGTGGGCCAGCAAATGATGTCCCAGACAGCGATGTAAACAGACGATCCAAATATTTATGATGGAGCGTCATGATGCCTGCAGCAGGACGGTACGCACCATCAACTAAGTTTTGAGTTGCACCATCAAAAACTGCCGTACCACCGTAATCGACCAGATCTGGCTTGATCATTTTCCCAACGCCAGGTCCAATCCTGGTGAATGGTGATGGTTGGCCTAGAAGCGTCAAGGGACGCACACCAACAAGTTCACCATCGTCTTCATTCAGCCCATTTGAATGTGCAATTGAACCAACTGTGAGGGCATTTACTGCGCTTCCCGGCTCTAGGATACGGTTTTCTGGATCAAGCAAATACGTTGGGTATGCATCGACAACCCCATCCCCGTGTTTTGCCTGCAACGCCCCCCTGTCAACATTGCCTGCGGAAATCACGATAACAAGGTCAAGTTCACGCGCCAGATCATCCAAAACAGCTGCCCAAGCACTAGGCTTGTCAGCTACAGGGCGGCGAATATCACCGAGAGATATGTTGATCACTCGACACCCATAATCGCGGTGCAACTTTCGGATTGCCGTTTCCATCTGAAGAGGAACCAGTTGGGTATCATCAAACCCGCCATTTTGATTGACCACTTTGGCGCTGGCCAAACGAAACTTTGCACTTAGATCACCAGAGGCAAGCCGCTCTCTAACATCGCCATAAACAGCAATGCCAGATACAGGGGTGCCATGCCCCTTTTCATCATCATCACCTAGTGCAGCGGGTTCTCCAAATACTCCCGAAACGGCCTGAACCAATAAGGGATGCTCTGCAGAAATACCGCTGTCGATTACCCCAATAGTTTGTGCGCCGAATGGCGGGCCTGAAATTTGACCAATATCATCAATTGTTAAGCCGAGAGTATCAATTGGCGGCAAATCTGGGAATGGTGGTCGGTCAATAGATGCAACTTCGGGCAATTCAAGCAGCTTACGAATGACTTCACCATCACCTTGTACTCGCATAAGAACAGCAGAATTTCCTCGATATTCATTTACGAGTACTCCACCTAACTCTTTAAGGCGATGGGCAACTCGATACATGAAAAGCTGCACATCATCGTCAGATGGTTGCCAAAGCTCAACATCGAGAGTTTGAATATCACCAATAATGAAATGTTCAGGATCAAGAATGCCCTCAGCTCGTAATACGGGGCCTATCCTGTCAGCGGGGCTAATCTCACTAACGCTTTCAATTGCGTCAACAAGACTTGCGTATTGATGGCTTTTTTGACCCTTCGGAATTTCACCTTGGTACGCGGTGACCCTCATCCGGAACTCTTGCAGTTCGCTATCGTCTGCAAATAAGACCAGGGTTTCGTCAGGGTCGCTTCCCAAAACTGACAGACCTAATCGAGCCCAGACGTCCTCTGTCACTAGCCCTGCCGTCTTAACTTTTAGTATTAAGGCGGGATCAATATCACCGATTGCTGGACGGCCAATATTGGTCTCAACGACTGCCTCAATCTGTTCCTGGACACCCTTACCATGAGACTTCCAATCACGAGGCGGCCCACCGGCAGCTGGGTTGGAATGCTTGCGGCGCTCTAACTCACCCACAATGCGTTGAAGAGGTAAATGATCGTATTTAGTCATAATTTTAAACCACTAACGTTTCCATATATGGACCGAATAGCGACTTAAAAATCTTCAGCCTTTATACGGTTCCGAACTTGTTGACGACGCATTTCTTCTCTAATTGCTATAGAAAAATTCGTTTCATCGATTTTGTTTGCATCTTTTAATATCGAACGCTTAATCGCATTCATACAGACACGCTCTATGTCAGCATATGATAGCCCGACAAGCTTAGACACAACTGTACCGAGTTCAAAGTTTAACGGGAAATTACGCGTCTTCAATGCAATTAGTTCGCGAATTTGTTTTTCTCGAGGATGGTCAAACAATATAACTTCATCAAAACGCCTCCAGATCGCTGCATCCAAGCTTTCTTCCAGATTAGTAGCCGCTACTAAAAACCCTCGGCCATGATATCTATCGATCATTAAAAGGAGATTATTCACCACACGGCGCAGCTCACTATGCTCTGCACCTTCTGTACGTGTCCGTGCCAATGCGTCGAATTCATCTAAAAAAAGAACACACGGCTCATTACTAACGGCTTCAAATACTAACTTAAGATTGGTTGCGGTCTCGCCCAGGTACGATGAAATAATTGAATCAAGTCGGGCAACTAATAAAGGTAAGCCAAGTTCATGCGCAAAAACTTCTGCCGTAACTGTTTTTCCACAACCTGGAGGGCCGCAAAACAGAAGCTTCGAACGGATTGATAATCCATGTCTGCGTAAGGTATCGGCATGCCGAAACTCTTCGAGTAATCCAGCAAACGCTCGAATGTTTTGAGGGCTTAAAATTAATTCATCACGATGGCGTGAGGGTTCGATTACCTCTACCAGATCGAAGAGCTTTTTATCACGCGCAAGGTTTAACGAAACCAACGGCCGACCAGATTGTACGGTTTTGGTTGCCTTTCGGCGGGGCGAATTCATGGTCGATTCCGTTTTGTTTTGGGACTTTTTAGTCAAGTCATTTGATTTTGCAGACTTTTTTCTTGTGTCTGGCTTTTCAAATAATGATGGCGTGGACTGTAGGCTCATATTTCCATCTTTCCCTGATTTTCAAGCACTATAACCTCTTATATCAAGCTTCGAAACACCACAGGAGGCATTTCCCTGGATTTTTTCTGCCAAAAGGCGAGTAATTCGCAGGTTTCACAAGTTGAAGCTTTGATTTCTGTCCTGAAGACAAAGTCGACGGCTTGCCGTTGCCGCAGATCGTGTGAGCCGTAGGCGTGCTCGTTCGAGGATGCAGCCGTCGTGCGCCCTTGGGCGCATGATCGACGGCGAGACAGATCGCCCGCATGGGCGATGCCAATCACCCCCCTATGTCAGAGGGTGATTTTTGGTGTAGGCCGTTACCCAGCCCAGAAAAGCTTTGTCTGGATTTTCGGGAGGCTCCCCCTTTCTTGTCATAGCCTCCCGCCACTCGATTTCCAGTGCTGAGACGCTGTAGCCTTTGAAGCGCTCCTGCGCTTCATCCATACAGGCCGGGCTGAGCAAAACCTTCCTGGGGGAGGGGTAAGGGGAAGGGGTGTTTATATTCTCTTGGTGGGGTGATGTTGTTATATCGCCGGGTTTTCCAGCGTTGGTTTCTCCATCGCTGGATTTTCCGGCAATGGTGGATTCAGGTGTTTCCGGCATGTCGGTTACGTAGTGCTCCCACTGAAATGTTCCATCAGGCCTCTGCCTTCTTATCTGCTGAAGGTATCCGTACTGCTCCATCTCTTTTCGGGATTTCGACCATCGATCACGTGACAGTCCGAGGATGTGCTGTACGTACTTCACGCGTACCTCCCAGCCATCCGGGCGGCCAATGAGCCATCCGAGCACCAAACGCGTCTCTGTGCGCATTCTGGTGTCTTGCAAAATGTCGTCTGGGATCGCGGAAAAGGACCGGCGCTTACGGACTTTGACCGTGCTGCTCATCGGCCTGCCTCCGCCTCAACTAACACGCAACTCATACGCAACTCCTGCTAAGAGCTTGATTTGTCGTGCTTGGATTTGCCTACGGGTGCGGACTTATGCTTTTGATTTTGTTCACTATCCGGGGAAATGGCATTGTAGAGGTCGTCGGTTCGATCCCGTCCGGCTCCACCATCAAAACCCCTTGGGAAACCAAGGGGTTTTGTCCGTTATGGGCTGTGTCTTCTTCACGTTCATCTTGACCCACTGTGCCAAAACTGTGCCCGAAGTTATTTAGGGCCTCAATCGCCCTATTTTGATAGTCGGGTGCCAAGTGCGCGTAGCGTTGCACCATGGCCAAGGATTTATGCCCCGTGAGGTGCATCACCTCATAAATCGGGATGCCTTTCTGCACCAACCGTGAGGTAAACGAATGGCTTAAATCGTAAAACCTGAAATCGTCCAGGCCTGCTTTCTGCCGGGCCCGATCAAAGGTCGTCTTCACGTCCTTGATAGGCTTTTCGCGATAGGTGAACACGGGACCTGATGTCTTAGGTCCCAAATCTATCAACACCCGCTTTGCCCAATCCGTCAAACGAACCGAGCGGTCTTCTCCGTTTTTGGTCTTCGTAAACGTCACGAATCCCCTAAGCAGATCAACATTGCGCCAATCCAGTTTGAACAGTTCCGAACGCCGCCCGCCGGTATCGACCGCAAACGCGATTAAAGCCCATAGGTGAGGTACGGCAGCCTTCAAAAGCCTTTGCTCCTCATCAACCGTCAACCATCCCACCGCTTCCTCTCGTGTGAGGTAGCGCCGAGGTGGCAATGCGTAAGCTAAGGCAGTTTCTGTCGCCATCCCCTAAGGGCTTCCTTCCGTTGCGAGCCATTTGCCTTAGCTAAGGGAATCAAGCCTTGTGCCTTAGCTAGAGAGAGCTAATCCCTTAGACAAAAACACGGACGATTCGGAACGTGGGGAGAATACTAGTTAGAAGGATTCAGCGCGTCTCGCTCCCATACGGGTTTTAAACCCGGGTTTTTAAATTTCCCGTTATGGACTTTAAACTCGGGTTCTTGAAAGTTTGTCATGCGTAACTGATGTACAACATCAGGTCTGCTTTCCGGCTGCAAGCAGACCTTCTGAGACAGTTTCAAATTTGTCCGCTTATAGCCATAAGCGGACCTCAGAGGCGGACTTGACCATGCAAGCAATCATTGCAGCTCTTATGTGATATAATCCTAATGTAAAGTGAGCAGATCAATTCTATAGGGGGAATTCATGCCAACAACTGATGCCCGATTTATCAGTCGACTGACACGGAAAACTTTGGCGGTGGTTCTCGCCGGTGGACGCGGTAGCCGTCTGGGGGTTTTGACCGATTGGCGCACCAAGCCCGCAGTTCCGTTCGCGGGAAAGTTTCGCATTATCGACTTTACCCTTTCCAACGTGCTGGCGTCGGACATCCGCAAAGCTTGCGTGCTGACGCAGTACAAATCACATTCCCTGATCCAGCATCTGATGAAGGGCTGGACGTTCCTCAATTCCGAACACGATGAATTTCTCGATCTGGTGCCCGCACAGCAATGGCACGATGAAGAGACTTGGTATGAAGGCACCGCCGATGCCGTCCATCAAAGTATGGATATCATCGAGGGCTACGAGCCGGAATACGTCCTGATCCTCGCCGGTGACCACATCTACACCATGGACTACGGTTCCATCCTGGGCACCCACGTAAAATCCGGGGCCGATTTCACGGTCGCCTGCATCCCCGTACCAATCAGCGAGGCTACGGGGTTCGGCGTCATGAAGGTCGATAACGATGGGCGTATCATCAGCTTTGACGAAAAGCCCGAAAAACCTGAAGCCATGCCCGACAACCCGTCCCAAGCGCTGGCCAGCATGGGCATTTATGTGACGTCCTTCGCCTTTTTGCGCCAACAACTGAACCGTGATGCGAAAGCCGAGGGCTCCAGTCACGATTTCGGAAAAGACATCATCCCCTATATCCTTAGCAACGGTTTGCATCTGCAGTCGCACACCTTTACCGGCCCCATGGGCGGAGAGGCTTATTGGCGCGATGTCGGCACCATTGATGCGTTTTTTCAAGCCAATTTGGAACAGTTATCGCCAACACCTTCGATCAACTTGCACGACCCATCATGGCCGATTCTCACCCATCACCCGCAATTGCCCCCGGCCCATTTCACAGGTGAGCAAGACAGTTGCCGGTTCGGCACCTCAATGGTGAGCGGTGGCTGCGTGGTGGATTCTTCGTCGCTGACCAACACCATTTTGTATTCAAATGTGGTGGTCGACAACGGTTGTGTTCTTAACGGTGTGATGGCTTTGCCAGGCTGTCGCATCGGTGCAGGATCGAAGCTCACCAACGTCATTTTGGACAATGGCTGCTGCGTTCCGGAAGGTTCGGTGATCGGCGAAAACCCCATCGAAGATACCAAGCGCTTCGACGTCACACCGGGCGGCGTCACCGTCGTGAACCGTGAGATGCTTGGTCAGGTGGTCCAGTACCAGCCCGGCATCACGCCTTAAGACGCTGCGGCTTTCGCGTCCAATTGCGCAAACAGCGGCGTGCGCACACTGCTCAGTATATTTTCGATGATGAAGTAGTCAATCTCGCCATTGTCGAGGGCGTGGCGTTCTTCGGGGCTGGACATGACGACTTCGCCCAACAGTTCCAACCCACCAACCAGGCCGGACATGGCTTTGCCGCGGTTGCGGGTGCGATCGCGCGGCACAAAATACAGATCAACATCGCCTTCGGGGCCTGCTGAAACGATGATGTTCGCAGTCAGCCGGTAAATGCGGTCCTCATTCTGTGCGGCCCAATGATTGATCCAGCGCACGGCGGCATCGACGACCTCATCGGGCGCACCAGTCCATTTAACCACCGGCACCGGATAATCGGCTGCGATGATGGGGGCGTCGCCTTCATCGTTTCGCCCGCGCAAGCGCGCCTCCAGTGGGAAATCGGCGCCATCTTCAGGCCGCTTAAAAAATTGGTAGTGCAGATGACCGGGAATCGACGCGCCAGCATTCACACCATTGTAAAAGCCCAAATAGCTTGGCATGCGAGACGCCAGAGACACCAAATCACGGACCACGCGTTTGATCTGCACACCGCCATCCGGCGCATAGGCCCATTCTTGAGTTTCGTGAATGGCCGAGGCCATAACCACATGGCTAGGCAACAACGGGAATGGATTCATCCAAGCATGAAATGGTTGGCCGTTCACATCCAGCGCATACCCCAGTTCGGCACCCTGCTGTTGCCACATCACATTTTCGCGGCACAAAAAGCACCCATCGTGCGCGGCAACCAGGCCTTCAGGCGGCGCACTGACGCCCGCACCGTTAAAGCGCGCCAAGCGCTTGGCGTTGAATTGAACACGGAAAAAAAGTGATACATCATCCGGGTGCGAGAACACATGTCGCTCGACACCAGACAGCTGGTCTTTGATAAAGCCGGTCTGACGCTGATTTTCCTCCAGCGCGGAAATAACGCCACCCAGTCCGGTCGCGGCTTCCCTCGCCCTCAGAGCGGCATTTAAGTCCGTCCAAGCAGAATTATAGGTTTCCAACGTATTGAGCATTCGGTCTCCAATAGGGTCGGTTGTCGTGCTCACCCACGCCCCACCAACTTCCATTTTGTGCATTGCAGCAAATAGGTCAAGAGGATTTGCACCAAAGCCGAGCGGCAATAGGGCGCAGCGTTTGACCCGAAAGGGTGCGCACGCTATAAAAAATAGGGGATTCAGCATGGCATGTTCGTTTCGGGAGCATCATGGGCGCAGACACACCGGTGAGCTTACTTCTGCTTAAACAGTGAATTGGGACACCTAACATGCGCGGAGACTCCATCGTCATTGAAGACCACCATCGCAAAGCCGCAGCCGGCATTGCACCCATCGTGCGCCAAACCTTAGACGGCAACGATGGTCGTATCGGCGTGACCATCGCCGGAGAATCCGGCAGCGGCAAATCGGAAATCGCCGCCGCCCTGGCCGAGGCCCTGGCGGCGGACGGCATAAACTGCGTGATCTTTGGCCAAGACGATTATTTCGTCTATCCGCCCAAATCCAACGATGCAGCCCGGCGCAAAGACATTGCCTGGGTCGGCCCCCAAGAGGTAAAGCTGGATTTGATGGACCAGCACATGCGCGCCTTTCTCGGCGGCGCAGACGCTATCGAAAAGCCCGAAGTGGTGTACGAAGACGACGCCATAGACAGTGAAGTGCTCGACACCAGCGGTGCTCGCGTCGCCATCGCGGAAGGCACCTACACCACCTTGATCAACGCCGCCAGCCACCGCGCCTTTATTGATCGCGATTATACCCAGACCCGTAAGCACCGTGAAAAACGCAACCGCGATGCGTCTGAACTGAATGCCTTTATCGACAGTGTTTTGGAAATCGAACATGGCATCATTTCGTCGCACAAAGCCAAGGCGGACATCATCATCAACGATGATTATTCCGTGTCACCGAACACGTGATCGCGAGCAACCTTCCATCCCAATTCCCTAAGCGGAGCGGATTTCCATGCATATCGGATTTTTGAACCCCCAAGGCAATTTCGACCCTGTCGATTCCTATCTCACAGAACATCCTGACTTCGGTGGGCAGTTGGTCTACGTCAAAGAAACGGCGCTGGCGATGGCCGATCAGGGACACACGGTTGACATCATCACGCGACGCATCCGCGACGATGCGTGGCCGGAATTCTCTGGCGACCTGGACACCTATCCCGGCTATGAAGGGAAAGTGCGAATTTTACGCTTTGCGTGCGGCGGCGACGTGTTCTTGGGCAAAGAGCACCTGTGGCCGCATCTGCCGGAATTCGTCGACAATATGCTGGCGTTCTATGCTGACGACAAACCCGATTTCTTCACCGCACACTATGGCGACGGCGGTTATTGCGCGGTGTTGGCACAGGAAAAGACCGGTATCGGCTTTACCTTTACCGGCCACTCATTGGGTGCGCAAAAACTTGATAAGTTGGGCACCACCATCGACAACATCGACGTGATGGAGGACCGCTTTCGGTTTTCCCAGCGCATTGCAGGCGAACGCATGGCTATGAGCCGCGCCCACCGCATCATCACATCGACCGACCAAGAACGCCGCGAACAATATTCCCACCCGCTGTATGCTGGTGCCGTCGATGCTAATGCTCCGTGTACCTTTCGGGTTCAGCCCCCAGGCGTAAACACGCGGGTGTTTTCCGCCCGCTCGCGTCCCATTGATGAAGCGTTCGAGGTTAAGCTGGACAAAAATCTGGGTGAAAAAGAGACACCCTATGTGTTGGTGTCGAGCCGCCTGGACGAAAAGAAAAACATCATTGGTGTGGTCGAGGCCTTTGCCCGATCCGCTCAATTGCGTGAACGCGCTAAACTTGCCATTTGCATTCGCGGCCTTGATGATCCGTTTGCCCAAATCTCCGAACTGCCGACGGCAGAACGTGGTGTGCTGCGGCCGATCTTGGATACCTTGAACAACGCCGGCCTGCGTGACCGGACCGCGTTCCTTAACCTCGGTTCGCAATACGAGCTGGCGTCTGCGTATCGCATCCTCGCCGCACGCGGTTCTGTCTTTGCCCTCACGGCCTTTTACGAACCCTTTGGCCTCGCCCCCATCGAAGCTGCGGCTTGCGGCTTGGCGCCTGTGGCGACGAAAAACGGCGGCCCTTCGGAAATTTTTGAAGACAATACCGGCGTCTTGGTGGACCCTTTCGATGCCGACGATATCGCCAGCGGTTTGCTCAAAGCGCTCGACGATCAAAAACGCCTCGCCAAGGCCGCCCATGAAATGGTGTTTAAGAAATACACGTGGCATCAAACCGCGACCGGTTACCTGGAAGCCATCAACGGCACGCCTCGCCCCGGCAACGACTTGCTGCACCCCGACTCATGTGAGCTCATCAAAGCCTATCTGAAAGGCCACGATTAATTCGCGTGCACGAAAGGACGACGCACATGGCACGATCGAAACCAGCTCAAGCTTGGATCGCTTTGGAAGCCCATGCAGAACGCCTGCAAGACGTGCACATGCGCGATTTGTTCGATGCCGATCCGAACCGCTTCAATCAGTTTTCCATGCACACCTGCGGCATCTTGCTCGATTACGCCAAAAATCGCATCACGCCTGAAACGCTCGAGCTGTTGTTCGAACTGGCGCGTGAGACCGAAGTCGAAGGCTTGCGCCAGCGCATGTTTGAAGGCCACCACATCAACGAAACCGAACACCGCGCGGCATTGCACACGGCGCTGCGTGCGCCGCGGAATATGAAAATTACCGTGCAAGGCCAAGACGTCATGCCGAAGATTGCCAAGGTCTTGGACCGCATGCGCCACTTGAGCGACAATGTGCGCGAAGGCGTGCGGCGGGGGGCCACGGGCAAGGTGATCACCGATGTCGTCAACATCGGCATCGGCGGTTCGCATCTTGGCCCGCAGTTGATGGTCGAAGCGCTGATCCCTTACGAAAGCCCCACCTTAAATATGCACTTCTTGTCCGGCGTTGATCGCGCCACCTTGGACAAGTTGTTGTCCAAACTGGCATGGGACCGGACCCTGTTCATTGTCAGTTCCAAAAGTATGTCGACCCAAGAAACCATGATGAACGCGATCACCACGCGGGCTTGGTTCTTGGAACGCTGCAACACGGAGGACGATCTCGCCAGTCACTTCGTCGCCGTCACGTCTCGCCCGGATCGGGCTGCACAATTCGGCATTTGCGAAGACAACGTTTTTGAACTGTGGGACTGGGTTGGTGGACGCTATTCCCTATGGTCGGCGGTGGGCCTGCCAATGGCCTTGTCGTTGGGCATGGATGGCTTTGAAGCCTTGCTCGCCGGTGCACACGAAATGGACCGCCATTTCCTCAACGCCCCGATGGAACGCAATATGCCGATCATCATGGCGCTGTTGGGGGTGTGGTATGTGAACTTCCACGACGTGCGCTCTCACGCGGTGGTGCCTTACACTCATCTTTTGCGCCGCTTTCCGAACTATCTGCAGCAGTTGGATATGGAAAGCAACGGCAAGGGCGTCACCCTGGATGGTGAGGTCGTCAGCTCCGCCACCGGCCCGGTGATTTGGGGCGGCACCGGCACCGGTGCACAGCATTCATTTTTCCAGCGCCTGCATCAAGGTGAGGGCTTCGTGCCCGTGGATTTCATCGTCGCATCTGAACCCAACGTCGCCATCGACCCACGCAACGCAACCTTGCTGGCCAACTGCTTTGCCCAGTCTCAGGCTCTGATGTGCGGCAAAACGGAACAAAAAGTGCGCTTGGAAATGAAAGCCGCTGGTGAATCACAAGCGGAGATCAACCGCCTCGCCCCACACAAAACGTTTCCTGGTGATCGACCGAGCAACACCCTGCTGTTGAAATGGCTGGATCCCAAAACGCTTGGTGCCCTGATCGCACTCTATGAACACAAGATCGCCGTGCAGGGCTTCATCTGGCAGATCGATTCCTTCGACCAATGGGGGGTGGAGTTGGGCAAAACCCTGGCTGGTGAAATAGGCGATGCCCTGAAAGGAAAAATGACGGCGGATGATTTTGACTCCTCCACCCGCGGCCTAATCAATGCAACGCGTGGCGAAATCTCAACAACTGACCTGACTCGTTAGCCTGGTTATCAGACGTCTGCTTTGGGTCAGAAGCGGACTTAAACGTCAGCCCCCAAATTGGCCAGCTAAGCACCTCAAAGCAGAAATCCACCCGGTGTCTAGCATCGCTGTGCCATCCCCACTCCATTTCAATCCCTTTTAATCGGCTTAATTCGGAAAATGGTACAACAGCACCCGAACAACGCATTGATTTTATACGTTTTCTTTTTTCCCACAGCCCAATGGCATTGTAGAGATCGTCGGTTCGATCCCGTCCGGCTCCACCAAGTTTCAAAACCCGTCGCGTCTCGCGTCGGGCCTTATTTGGTTTTTGGCTAAACCGTGCGAGGATGCGAGAATAAATGCGCAAACGCAGCCATCCTCAATCATCAGGGCCTTTTATGGAACTCGCACCTTTCACGCCTTACATGAGCAAGCCCACCGACGAAAGCCGCCGGGCGATCACGCGCCAAATCATGATCACTTCGGATGAAACGACCGACCAGATCGTCGCCGGTTTGGTGCAAATCATCGCCATGGAAGGGCCGATCCTGTCCACCCGGGCTTATACCCTTTACGCCCGAAAAGGGGGCATGATGAAGCTGAGTTCGACAGCCGCGCGGCGTTTTTCCGCAGCGCTGAAAAAAGCCATCATCGTCGGCAAAATTTCCATGGAACTCGATACCGACGCAAAAAACACCCAAGCCCTTTTGTGGCTGCCATCGATGAACCGCGTTAATCCGCGCGAGTACGGCAATCGCGGCTTCGACGACATTCCTGCATCCGAATTGGGCGAGGTCATGTTTGAGCTGGCGGACGAAGTCGGTACGGATAAAGCCGCCGTCTATCAAAAGCTGACCGAGTTTTATGGTCTCAAACAATTACCCAAAAGCGCCACGGCGCGCTTGGATTATGTCTACGCACAGTACTTAGGTTAAGCTTTAAGCACATCAGCGTACTTTTCGCCAATGGCGGCGAACGCGTCGTCTGCGCTGGTGGCTTCTTGGCAGATCGGTGTTTTATGCCAGCATTTGAAGCGTTTGCCTTGTTCGATGTTGATGCATGGCGAACAGCTCAAGCTTTTATGAAACACCAGATGCCCCGCCCCCGACTCCGACCCCGACCCCGACCCCGGTCCTGCCGGACCGTAGAGCACCGGGGTTTCAGGGCCAAAAAAGCCCACCACGGGTGTGCCGGTCGCCGCCGCGACGTGCAGCGGGCCGGAATCGTTGCTGATCACCAATTGGCTGTCGCGACACAGTTGCGCCATCGAGGTCAAATCCAGCTCCCCCGCCGTGTTGACAACCCGCGCGCCCTGCGCTTGGGCGTCTTGGGCCACGGTCGCAACATAAGCGCGCTCGGACGGTGCACCGGTGAACACGCAAGCAAGATCGTAAGCGGTGCTGAGCCTTGCCGCCAAATCGGCGAAACGTTCGGGAAACCACCGCCGCTCATAGGCCAGTTCACCGGCGTTGACGTTGATGACGATGTAACGCGCGCCCTCACCGCCCAGCTTCGACAACACCGCCTGTGCGGGCGCCAGATGCCCCTCTGGCAGGTAGAGGGTCGGCAGGGCCTCTTGCTCATCGACCCGATAGCCGAACGGTTCCAGCAAGCTCAAGAAATTGCGCGACACATGCCAATAATTGTTGAACGGCACCCGGTGGCTTTGGATGTTGCCGCGATAAATTCCTTGGGCGTGATAACCGATGCGCACCCCGGCCCAAGACGCCAACGACACCACCGCCGACGCTCGGGTGTAAAATTCCATGTCGATGACGACGTCATAGCGTTGACGAAAGGTCGACCACAGGCAGCCGACGTAGGCCCCGATAGCGTGCCAAACACTGCCGCCAAGATCGACGAAATGCACCCGATCCACGTCGCCGATCATCTCCATCACGGCGCGATTGCTCGACAGCGTCAAAAGATGAATTTCAGCATCTGGGAAACGTTGGCGCACTTCGCGAAAAAATGGCGTCGCCAAAACCAGGCTGCCGATGCCGAAAAACTTGACCACCAGCATCTTTTGCACATGATCGGGGTTCATGGCGGAAGGCTTGGGGATCATTTTGGCTGGTATGTGCAAAAGTCCGCAAACTATACTGCCGAAGGCTTTTTCGATGTACTGCAGTGACGCCAAGCTTACGCTTGGACGCTTATCGGGGTGATGCAATGAATTCGACACGCCGCGCGTTGCTCCTCAATCCTCCCGGTCGACAAACCTATATCCGGGATTATTACTGTAGCAAACTTTCGCGCACCGGCTACACCTTCCCGCCGATCGATTTGTTGTACGCGGGTGCGCAGTTCAACCGCGCGGGCTGGCTCACCCAGGCCATCGACGCCATCGTTCAAGGTCTAAGCGTATCCGACACTTTGGCCGCCGCCAAAGCCGTCGCACCCGATGCGGTGTTCACCTTGGTCGGTGCGGTGAGTGTCGACGAAGACGCTGAATTTCTCAAAGCCCTGCGCAACGAGCTGCCGAACGCCGTTTTCATCGGCAGCGGCGACGTGTTGCGCGAACACGGTCGCCAGTGGATCGAAGCCGGGCTTTTGGACGCCGTGGCGCTGGATTTCTCATCCGACGCACCGGTGCGGTTTGCGGGTGGTGAAACCACAAACCTCGTCGATCTAATTTTCAAAACCGCTATCGGCATTGAGCAGGGCCCCGCAGACACCGGCAATGCCAAAAACTACAGCATCGGCCTACCGCCCCATGAATTGTTCAGAGATTTCCCTTATCGCTTTCCATTCGCTGCACACACCCCGTTCGCCAGCGTGCTCAGCGATTACGGCTGTCCGTATCGCTGTTCGTTTTGCGTGATGTCGCAGTTGAATTATCACGCGCGCCCGTTGGACGAAATCGCCGCTGAATTTGATCATCTCAAGGCCTTGGGCATTCGCGAATTTGCCTTGTGGGATCAGACCTTCGCCATCAGCCGCCCGCGCGCAACGGGGTTCCTTGAGCTTTTGCCGGGTGGCAAGGATCGCTTTGGCTGGACCTGCTTCACCCGCCCCGACTGCATCGATGCAGAACTTGCCAAGGCCATGGCCGACAAAGGCTGTCACACGGTGATCATGGGTGTGGAAACCGCAAAAGCTGAAACATTGCAAGCAATCCAAAAAGATTTCGCGACCCCCGAAATGAAAGCGGCGTTCAGCGCGTGCCGCAAAGCTGGGCTGGAAACCGTCGCCACCGTGATCGTCGGCCTGCCCGGCGAAACCGCAGATGACATCGAAGCCACCATGGATTTCGTCTGTCACCTGGACCCCGATTATCTGTCCGTTCACACGGCAATACCACGCGCGGGAACCCAGCTGCGCCGCCAAATGGTCGAGCAAGGCTTGGTTAGTGAAGAACTGGCCAATATGGATCAAAGCGGCGAGACCGCGGTGCTGTCAAGCGACACGCTGAGCCCGCAAGAGATCCTGCGCCTGCGCAAACGCTTCAACCGGCGTTTTTATCTGCGTCCAAATTTTTTGCTGCGCACCGTATGGCGCAATCTGATCAACCCGCGCCGCCTGGTCGAGCATGCTCGCCAGGGGCTCAGCTTGCTGTCTAAAAATACTTAAAGGTCAGCGTGGTGCTTCACCGCGGCGATTGGGTGGCGAAGGCGATGCGCCCGATGCCGCTTTGCTTGGCCATCGCCAACACTTCTGCGATGCGCTGGTAGGGCACCGCACCATCGCCACCCAATTTCAAAACGCGCTCGGAATCTTCATGGGCGATGGCTTTGAGTCTGATGGGCAGAAGGTCGTCGCTGACCGCCTCGCCATCCAGGCGCAACGAGCCATCGGCCATCACTTCCAAGGTGGTCACGTCCGGCTCCGTCAGCGGCTCGGCATTGGCCTTGGGCAAATCGACGCGCAAGGCTTCCGCCATCAACGGCGCGGCGACGATGAAAATCACCAACAACACCAACATCACGTCAACCAAGGGCGTGACGTTGATTTCGCTCATCGGCTGATCGGGGTCGCCGCCGGAGGTGCCGCCCGCCATGTCAGCTGCTCTCCGTATCAGGGGAACGTGAAAGGATGCGCACCGCGTTACCATCGACCACGCCGAACAGTCGGCGCAGTTGGCGCAAAAGCAGGTTGTAGCCGACCACCGCCGGAATAGCCGTGAACAGCCCCGCCGCCGTCGCCACCAGGGCTTCGGCGACCGGGCCGGCAACCATGTCCATGCTCAAGGCATCGGCCCCGCCAAGGCTTTGCAGCGCATGCATGATGCCCCACACCGTGCCGAACAGGCCGATAAAGGGGGCGGTGTTGCCGATGGTCGCCAGCAGCGTCAGGCCACCTTCCATATCCAGACGGCTTTCGCGCACCAACACGCCCATCATGGTTTCGCGCTCGGCGCTTGGAATGCCGTGCAGACCTGTGACCACGTGGGCCGAGGGCAAGCCGTGTTCCGGCGCGCCGCAGCCTTGAAAGGCCCGTTCGCGCCGATAGACGGAAGACAGCTGCCACGATTTATAGACCATGATGGTCCAGCTGATGACCGACAGGGCGATCAAGATGATGAACACCCCGCGCACGATCCAATCGGCATCGCCCCACCATGACAGCAGTTCCAGGTTTCCGCTTTCCACGTTGTTTTCCTTTTTATGCGTCGTTCAATGTAAATCGTATAGGGACTTCGACCGATGCCGAGACCGGTAGGCTGCCGCGCTTGGCCGGGGCGAAGCGCCACGACCGAACGGCCTTCAGCGCGGCTTTGTCCAGCAGCATGAAACCGCTGGTTTTTTTGACTTTCACCGCGGTCGGATAGCCCTTGGCCGAAACCTCCACCAACAGCAACACCACCCCTTGCATGCCGCGCCGTTGCGCCAATCCAGGATAGGACGGTTTGGGGTTTCGCAAGTACGCCGCCGTGCTGGTTGGCGGCACATAGGCGTTTTGACTGCCCGGTAGGCTGGCTTGCGCTTTTTGAGGTTTAGGCTTGGCTTGCGGTTTGGGTTCAGCCTTTTGAATGGGTTTTGGTTGAGGTTTAGGTCTCACCACCGGCTTCGGTTTTGGTTTGGGTTTCACCACCGGTTTCGGCGCGGGGATCGGCGCGGGTTCTGGCGGGACCTCGACTTTGGGTTCGGGAATCGGTTCGGGCTCAGGTTCCGGTTCGGGCTCGGGCTCGGGCTCGGGCTCAACTTTGGCTTCTTCGATGGGTTCCGGTTCCACGGGTGCGGCGACACCAAACGCGGACAAATCCACCACCTCAAATCCACCCACCGCGACGGGTGGCGTGATGTCCGTTTTGGGCATCCACACCAACGCCAACGCGATGGCCACATGCACACCGCTCGCCACCACAAAGGCGGCGGACGGCGGTGCGATGCGATTTAAGGTGAGCGCCATTTCCTCCGTCTCCTCACCACGCCAATAAAATCCGGCGCACGCCGAGCGCGATCAAAATCAACGCGCCCAGCCAGCGCATGGCCAGCAATAGCCCCGGACGTTCAGCTGTCATTTCTCGACCAAACCGACCCAACAACGGCACCACGATGAACAACGGCGTCAGCGCCGCGCCCATCCCGAACACCGCGCCCATGGCGAGACCATGCACCGGATCGGCACCCAACGCCGCCGCCGCCAGCAACGCCGCCAACGGCGCGCACGGCACAAAGCTGAGCACGAAACCCAGGGCAAACGGTGGTGCGCCGCGAAATACCCGCGACGTGGTACAGCCTTTCACCACTTTGCGCGCCACCACCAACCACAGCCCGGTGGCGATGCTGACCCCGCCGATAAGCCAGTTGCCGAGGCTGCTTTCAACCACGTCAAGCAACACATCGCCCATCAGGCCCGCCGCCATACCCAAAACCGCGTAAGCCAGGACCTTACCCAGGGCAAATGCGCCGGTTTGGCGAAAAGCCGTGCCCGCAGACTGGCCGTCGCCCACCACCAGCGCGCCCATAAAGGGCAAGCAGGTGGCGGTGCACGCGGTCAGTCCGACGGACAAGCCGAGAATCCAGATGGACAGCAGGCCCACCGCAATCCCCGGGGTATCGGGTCCGTAGAATTCCGGTCCCATAGCTTTACTCCGCCGGTGACGGGTTGGGAGCCGGTTTCTTCTTGGGCAAGGTACCGTCCGGCTTGTCGATTTTGGCGCGCGCCTTCATGTACGCCGCCGACGCTGTAAACAACGGAATGGGACCCAGCTTCAACGCCAGCATGCCGTCATCGGGGCAAAACTCCACACAGCGCCCGCACATGGTGCAATCTGCGTGAAAGGCTTTCGATCCGAACTCGAACGCGACCTCATGAATGTCCATCGGGCACGCTTGATAGCAAGCTTTGCATTTGCCGCACTTCTCGCCGGTTTCTTTCTTGGCCAGACGCAACGGCACAATGCGACGAAACACCGCATGCAACGCCAGCATCGGGCACACCCGGCAAAACGGCTGACGCATGCCGAAGGCGAGGATCAGTATGAAGCCAAAGATGGCGCTGCGTGCGGCGCTGAAGGCGAACGCCGTTGTGTCGGCCGTGTTGACGGCGATCTGTTCGGTGTTGGCGGTGAGCAATGTGGTCACCACGCGCGACGGGCAAACCTGGCAATAAGCATCGCCGGTGACGTAGCTGGTGTAACCCAGACCGGCCATCAGCGGCAGCACCAGAACCAGCAAAATCAGCACCGCCCATTTGAACGGCCGAATGCGTCCGACGGTCGCTTGGGTGAAGCGACGCACCGGCAAACGCAGCCGCCGCCCGACCTTGTAGATCAATTCCTGCACCGTACCCAACGGACAGATCCAACCGCAAAACGCCTTGTTCAAGACCACAAAAAACGCCAAGAACGTCAGCATCGTGAAGCCCAGCGGGATGATGTAGTCGAAGCTGAACTGCTGCGCGCGCACGATGCTTTCACCGACCCGGTGATGCAGTTGATGCTGCATCGGGATCAGCACGCAATAGCCCGCGTTCTGTTGATCGTAAGCACAAGACAGCGCCGGCAACGCGCCGGTGACTTTATCGGACAGATAGTGACCGACCAAGGCGCCGCCATAGACGGTGAACACCAACATCACGATTTGAACCGACATGCGAATACGTGAAAGCGTGAAAAAACTCGTCATGATGTCAGGCCCCTTTCTTATCGGTCTTGCGACGACGCACCAGCGGTACGGCGGCAACCATACCCAGCACCGCAAAGCCGACCCCGGCCCACAGGTTTTTATCGTCGTAAGCGTCTAGGTTGTAGCTATCGTTATAGGTCGCCAGCAGACCGCCATCGCGCACCGCGACCACAAATTTCGACGCCGGCGGGCGACCGTGACGCCATTGGTCTTTAGGGATGTCTTTGAAGTCGCCGGGGAACGTCACATCGACGCTGCCGTTGGCCTTGGTGACGTACTCGGACTTGGTGCCGTTGGAGGTTTCCAACACCACGGGTAAGCCCGCGACCGGCTTGCCATCCATACGCACCTGAAAGGGCCAGGTTTCATTTTCACGGTAGTGCGCATGTTCGCGTGGCAACACCGCGGGCATGATTTCGAAACCAGGCCGGGCGATGTTGAGCAAATCGCGCGGCGCGGGGCCAGGGTTGGAAAAATACTTCAAGGTGGTCGCGGTGGCTACTTCGCCACCCGGACCATGACCCGTAACGCGGAGCACATAGTAGCCGCCCTTGGCCCCGGACTTGACCGCCACCGCGCCGTTTTCATCGACCGTTAAAGGTAGGGTCGCTTTGTTGAGATCTTCAGCCGTCTGGCCATCGAACGACGCATATGACGTCGCGTCCATGGCGTGCATGTTGAACGCCTGGAACTTCGCGCCGGAACGGCTGAACCCACCGCCCGACATGACCATGGGATACGCCGTCCACGCAGGCGCCACGGCCCCTTTGGGCGCGCCGCCGTGTCCGGCATGCTGGGCCTGGGCGACGCTTGTGCTGAGCACAAACGCCATACAGGCCATTTTGATGATCGATTTCATGTTCAGTTCCCCCAACATCAGAAGTCTTGACGATACGACAGCACAAACGTGCGCGGCTGCCCGGCGGAATAGGTCTGCGTACCCCTGGTGCTTTTCTTAGCCTCAACCGCATAGTGCTTATCGAGCAGATTTTCGACATTCAGCGAAATAGACTGTTGCTTGGACAGGTCATAGCTGAGGTTCGCGTTGGTGATGAATTTGTAGCTGCTGTACTTTTCGGTGTTGGCGTTGTCCATGAAGTAGGAGCTCCAGGATTCGGTGCGCAGCCCGCCTTTGACACCCCAGCCGCTGTCATAGTTGACCGACATGGCGACTTGGTGACGCGGCACATACGGCATCTTGTTGCCGGCACGGCTGATGTTGACGTTGTTGACCGGTTCGTTGAAGCTTTTGAAGGTATAATCGCTAAAGGCATAATTCGCGCCGACGGAAAATTCATCCGACAAGCTATAATTACCCGTGAGCTCAAGGCCTCTCTTTTCAACCTCGCCTGCGTTGCTGAAGGTGGTCTGACCGTTTTCCGACACCGACACGATTTCGTCCGTGACTTTCGTGAAATACACCGCGGCATCGTAGCTGAACCCGGCCTGACGCCCTTTGGCACCCACTTCAACGGTTGCGGCGGTTGAAGCGGTAAGTGATGTATTGGTGCCAATCTCACCGGTAGACGGGACTTGATCCGACATGGCGAACGATCCGTACAGGTTGGTCGTCGGGTCCAGTGCGTAGCTGCTGCCGATGCGCATCGAAACCAATTTGAACGTCTTATCGACCTGCGTTTGCCCCGCACCGGCGACATATGCGGCGGTGCCAAAGTCATACTTGGTGATTTCATTGGTGGAAATGTCGAACACCGATTGATCCAGGCGCAGGCTGACATCCACCAGCGTTTTGTCGTTGGGGCGCACGGTTTCTTGGGCGAACACGCCGATCAGGGTGTTGGTGGCGTCTTCCGTTTCCATCAAGGTGCCCAGCTGATCGGACAGAACCGCAATAATACGACCACCGGCTGTTGTCACATCGCGGTATTGGTATTTTTGAGAATCTTTAGTCTTGTCCATGCGCATGCTGACGCCCGCGACCAGGGTTGAGGCACCCCACAGTTCATGCTCATAGTGCGCTTCAGCATCCGCACCCGAGATCACGTTGTCGTCGCTGACGTTGATCGCACCGGTCACCGGGTGGTAGTGGCTCCACTTGGTGGCGTAAATGCGTGGCTTGTAGGTGATGTTGCCATCTTGCAGCTCATACTTCGAATTGAAGAAGTAGCTGTTGGAATCGCGGCCCGAAAAATCAAAAGCATCGCTGTTGCCGTTCTGTTTGCCGGTCCTGCGGAACTCCTCGTATTGGGCTTGGCTCATGGAACCGGGGAGATCCATATTGACTTCGGAAAAGCTCATTTCCGATTCCAAGGTGCCGCCATTTTCAAACATGTGACCGTGCTTGACACTGCCCTGGGTGCTTTCGAACCTGTTGCGCGGACGCCAGCTGTTTTCGACAGCGCGCCGAGAAACCGTCACCGCGACGGCGTCGTTATCGCCCACCATCGAACCCACACGGGCGTGGGGGTTACTGGTGCCGCTGGTGCCAACGCCGATGCGCACACGGTTTTGTTCTGTGTCAAATACCGACTTCGACAAAATTTGAATGACACCGCCAGCCGAACCGCCGCCATAAATGGAGCCCGGCCCTTTGGTGATTTCGATGCGCTCAATATCTTGAGTGTCGATAAAATCAAAGCGTGTGAAGCTGTCGGGATCGGTCATCGGCACGCCATCGCGCAACACCATGATTTCGCGCACCCCGTAGTTGGCTTTTTGGCCCGCGCCGCGGATCACCAAACGCGAATCGAAGCCGCCGTTTTTGGAATTGATCTGAACGCCGGCCGTGCCCTGAATGGCGTCTTTGATGTTGAACATTTTTTCGTTATCGATGCGGGCCTCGCCGATCACAACGATCGATGCTGGCACCTCCTTGGTGCCGCGCTCAGAGCGGGTGGCGGTCACCGACACCTCATCAAGTTGGGTATTGATGGCGTCTTGCGCCAAAAGCGGGAACGCCGCAGTGGTGGAAAGAAGGAGTGCGCTCAAGGCCATGCCGGTTTTGCCCGGCATCTGGATGTAATTTTTCATTTTTTGGTATAGCGCGCCGTCAAATAGGGCGCGTCCCCTTAACGTGTCATTTGATTTTTATGAAGCGCACACGACGTTGCCCGTGGACGCAAACGTCCAACGTGCCGCATACGCGGATATTCATATCAAATGGAAACGGGTGGGGCTCTTGAGGGCTGCGGTGCGCCACGCCAGATGCTGGCGATGTGTTGTTGTGCGGGTTGTACGAACGCAACAGGCACCAACGCAGACTTCGAGGTGAAGGCCGGAACGCTTTCGGGTTCCAACAGGATCAGGACGCTGTGAAGAGAGCAGAACGGGCACGATTTGGGCACGTCCAAGGGTTCGATCGGCTTGCCATCCGCGCCGATGGCCACTTGCGTGATCCCGGTGGCGGTACAGATGACCTGATATTCGTAGTCTGCGCTGGTATCGAGCGCCAAGGCTTGGCCGAACGGCATCAACACTTGGGCCAGAACCGCAAACACAGCCAACCACGCCGCACCTTGGCGACGCACGGCAGCGATTTGACGGTTTAAGCGTATACAGTGCCCGATAGCGAACATCAGCGTCGTTTCCCCCAATCTCTGCAGCGTATTTTTGAGTCAAAACCCATGCAGAGATCAACATGCAAACTGATCGGCGGACTTTACGGGGACCGATCCCCGTTGGCAAGTCCGTGCTTCACACCATGGCATGTGCAAGATTTTTTCGTCTTGATCACCGTCAATTATATTCGACGCCAAAGACCTATGACGCTGAGCTCAAGAACCAGACAAACCAAGATTGTTTTCACGCAAATCCTATTGCGGACGCCCTTTCCGATCCAATATTCTTATTAAGAACCTGATAATAATCTATTTTTTACACCCATCATACCCACTCTAAAGGGTGGACTTGGCGCGTCACCCTTGGTATGTTGCGCCGCACCAATTAATGTTGCGTCGCGACAAATACGACATTTGTTGGCGATGTGGACTCTTTGCGACGGTGGTTGCCGTTGTGTGTTTCAGCGTTGAAGAAAGCGGACCTCCCCCATGAATTCCATAACTCTCGATGCCGTTTTGAGCACCAGCACACTGATCGACGCCAAGGGCTCGCAATGCCCGATCCCGATCCTCAAATTGAAAACCGCCCTGAAGAAAGCCGCCGACAATACGGTGTTCGGGGTGATGACCACCGACACCTTTGCCGAGCCCAATGTGCGCGACTTCTGTCAAAGCTCCGGCAATGAATATCTGGGTGTCGAAAACTTCGATGGCTACGACATACACTACGTCAAGAAACGCACCGTCGAATGCCAACGCTGTTCCAGCATGCGCATCGTCACCTTAGGCGTGGCGGTTATCGGCGTGTTGGCTTACACCGCGCCGCAAGTGCTGCATTCCAACCCGTCCGGTATTGTCACCGTGATGTTCGCCGCCGCGTTGGCATCGTTGCCGCCGGTGCTGATCAACAATTTGCGTTTGCTCAAAAGCACCATCAAAAAAGCCAATGCACCGTCGCAGGCTGAAGCCGCACAATAATCCCGCCGTTGAATTGAGCCCCGGTCGGGGCTTTAGGCAAGACCATCCCGCCATCGCTCCCCTACGATTTTTGCAGGTGCGGTGGGCTCTGCACACTGGGTGCATAGTTCGGATGCATCGTTCATTTCGAGCTTCAGTGTACGGTTGGGATTTTCTTGTCACTGTGATCACCGGGCGCGGCCGTTCGTCTCTCCCCCTCTGCGTCTGGGTCCGGTGATTTCACCCCCACGCTCTTCGCGCCTTTGTCGATGGAGCGTTCCGGCGGGAAGTGCGCCACCACGGTGGTTCCGTGACCAAGGCGCGAACGGATATCCAGGGTCCCGCGGTGCAGTTCGACCAAGCTTTCCGAAAGCGGCAGGCCCAAACCGGTGCCGTCGTAGCGCCGAGATAGCTTGCTGTCGACCTGACCGAATTGCATCAGCGCAGTCTCGATCCCTTGCTCATCCATGCCGATTCCGGTGTCTTCGACCTCAAACCGCAGTCCGCCATCCGACGCCCGAAGCACGTTGAGCGTCACCCGCCCATTTTCCGGCGTGAATTTCACTGCGTTCGACAACAAATTCAACAACACCTGCTTGAGGCGTCGCTCATCGCACAACAAGTCTGGAATGCCTTTTTCGATATGATGAGATAGTTTCACCTGTGCACTTTGAGCGCGGTGGTGAACCAATTTCAAACACGCCGATATGACGGTGTTGACGTCCACGGGTTCGGACTGCAAGTCCAATTTCCCCGCTTCCACCGCCGACACATCAAGAATGTCGTTGATCAATTCCAATAGATGCTGACCGCTGTTGTGGATGTCGTTGACATAGTCCTCATAGCGTTCGTTCTGCAAAGGCCCAAAAACGCCGGACCTCATCGAATCCGAAAAGCCGATGATCGCGTTCAACGGCGTACGCAGTTCATGCGACATATTGGCCATCAATTCGGATTTGGTGCGACTTGCCAGTTCAGCGCGTTCCGTCGCCTCATGCAACTGCACATCGGCTTCTTTGCGCGCGGTGATGTCTTCATGGGTTGCAACATAATGGGTGATTTCACCCGCTTCGTTTTTCACCGGCGCAATCACGGCATACGCCCAAAAGGACCTTCCATCTTTACATCGATCTTTAATCTCACCGCGCCACTCATAACCCGACTTCAGATTTTTCCACAATTCTTTATGAACGGATGCAGGGGTATCTTCGGACTTCAGCAATCGTGGATTTTTGCCCAGCACTTCATCCGAACTATAGCCCGTGACCTCCGTAAACTTGGCGTTCACATATTGTATGATGCCGTCATGGCCGGTGATGAAAACCATGGATGGGTTTTGCTCCATGGCTGACGACAAAACATACAGTTGCGTCTCTGCGCTGGCCGCTTTGCGTTCCGCCTCAATCTGCGGAGTCACGTTGGAACCGACACCGCGATACCCCAAAAAAGTGCCTTCAGTGCTGAACACCGGCTTACCGCTGACTTTCAAAAAAACCAGCGCACCAAATTCGCCGCGGGTTTCATAAATAAAATCGCGAAACGGCCTGTGCGCTTCCAGATCCGCCAGATGATCCTTCCATTTTTCAACATTTCCCGTTTCAACGGCCAGTTCCCGGCGCGTGCGTCCAATCACTTGGCTGGGGTTGACGGCTGTGGTCCGCATCCCGCCCACGGAAACGTAAGTGAACCGCAGATCGGGGCCCATTTCCCACAACCAATCTGACCCAGATTCTGCCATATCAAGCAACCGCGCTTCACTATCGGCGAGTTTCTTTTCAGTGCGTTTGTGTCTGTTGACTTCGTGGGATAATGCCTTGGTGCGTTCAAGCACACGGTCCTCAAGATCATTGTAGAGGCTGCGCAATTCTTCGTAAGAATTGAACAGCTTGGTCTGCATGTGATTAAGCGATTCCGCCAGTTGGTCGAGCTCATCGCGCTTGCCGCTCAGCGTGCCACGATCTAAATCTAACGACTCTTCGGGCAGCGAAAAGTCCAGACGACGGGCAAACGCAGCCATCACGTCCAAATGACGGGTGAGCAGCCAATACACCATCACAAACATGAAGATCGCGACCAAAAAGGTCTTGATGGCGTTGGAGATCAGGATCAGCCACACGCGGTCCGCAATCCGGTCATAAACTGCGGTCAAGCTGACAACGATCTCCAGCTCGCCGATTTTCAAATTTGCGCCGCGAAACGTGTAATGAAGCGGATAGATATTGCGGATAACACGCTCGTCGCCCACCTCGCCGACACTGGCCAAGGTGTTGCCATTTTTTTCGCGCACGGTTGCATACTTAAAATCTGGGAACTCGATGATGCCGTTGACCAGCAGGTCCAGACGCCCCGCATCGGATTCCCAAACATTTTCTGCGATGCTGTCGAGATAGCTGCGTTCCACCTGAACAAAGCGCGACTGAATAGCATCCATATCGCGCCCGTACTCCGCCCACAGCTGAACCCCGGTCGCCACCAATGCGGCCACAGAGCTAAACAAGAGCAGCGCCTTGATTAGCTTCCAGGCAATCCGGTTCGGGTGCCACAGGCCGTACATTTACACACGTTTCCCTATTGCTTCGACATCGGCGGCGACAACGATGACAAGGTTTTATCGAATATGGCTTGGTAGGTTCCGTCCGCTTTCATATCGCGCAGCGCCTGCGCCAGCTTGGGCGCTAGGTGAGCGACATTTTTGTGGACGTACATAAACATGTCCACAGACGCCAAAGGGGGGCCATGTGCATGTACCGCAACGCCGGTCTGTTGCGCCCGCAGCAAGCCTTGCCAGCGTTCGTATAATACGGCATCGACGCGCCCCTTGCTGAGCATTTCAAACATCTGTCCGGGATCTCTTACGGCGGTTTTGTTTTGATCGGCGCTCAAATTGCGTTCAAAAACCACCCAGCCATTGATGTAGGCAACCACGTAGGGCTGAAGACTTTTCCAGTTGTCGGTGGTGAAATCTAGACCTGCGGAATACGCCACGAAATCATTTTCAATCAATCGTTCCGGCACGCGCACCAAGTTGGGGTATTTATTCTCTAGCCCCTTGATGCGCATGGTCACACCATGATCGATGCCTTCGTTAGCGTTGATCAACGCGCGTGCGGATGCCTCATAGCTTTCCACCCGCCCCTTTAGGCCGATGCGGCGAAATACCTCATCCACAATCAGATCTTGAAAGCCCGTGCGGTCCTTGGTCGCGTAAGGCGCCCCGGTGCTGGTGTTGAGGATATAGACATCCGGTTGAGCCACCGCCGACGCGCTAAACACAAGCACAGCCACAAACGAGCATACGGTCCATTGCGCCATCTTATTGAAGTCTGCGATCATGGTTCCTCCTCAAGAAATCAGAGTGCCGAGGATGACCGCGATCACTTGACACGATGAGGTCGAAAAAATTGAAAACCAACTCAGACAAACGCCTGAATGCTTTCAAAATGATTGCCTGAAAGGCTTAGATCTCAGTGCAGTATTGCACTTTGGTATGATTATAACAAATGACAAAACCAAACCGGAAGCTGCAGCCCGCGATTCACCTCCTCTTTGTGTGATGATTACGCTACCCTACATATTTACTATATTTGGACTGCTTTACGTATATAACGAGAGCGCTCTTAAGTAGCGAAAGGCTAATATGGCTGTGCGTTGGCGCCGATCAAGCATCCGATACGGTTTCATCATTGCAAGTGTTGTGTTTGCGGTCGCCGCAAACACCGCGCTATCGCACATCGGTCAAAAAACGCTGGGCACCCTGATGCCTTTGATGGATACCAGCGTCACCGTCACCCTGCAGCTGACCCGGTTTCATCTTTGGTTTGAAGAATACGTGGGCGGCGATCCGAACGTAACGCCTGAAGCCGTCTGGGAGCACTTTTACGACGCCCAAAGCAGCATCACGCTGATGCGTATCGCCTCCCAACCGACGGGGCTATTTTCGCGTTTCGGCCCACAGCCCTCATTAGCGGGCGACCTCAACGAACTCGACACGCTGCTGCATCAACTCAAGACCGTCGGCAAATCCCGCGAACAGAGCCGCAACGATCCAGTTCTCGCCAGCGCCCTAGACGATAGCTTTGAACTCATCATTCGTCAGGCCTTTGTCGTTGCAGATACAATCAAGAGCAACCTGCAAGCGCTCAGCCAATCTAACGTCCAGTTTCTCAGCACCGTTTCCGTTATCTTGAACCTTGCGTTTGTCACACTGGGCGGCTTCGCGGCGCTGTTCATGCGCCGCCAAGACATTCAGCGCAGCGCGGCGCAACTGGACCTCAACAAATTGGCCCGCGGCATCGAACAGAGCCCAGCGTCGATCATCATCACCGACACTGCCGGCGTTATCGAATACGTCAATCCAAAATTTCTCAGCATCACGGGCTATAGCCGCGCAGAAGTCATCGGCCAAAACCCCCGCATGCTAAAATCCGGGCACACCACGCCGGAAGGATACCGCACGCTGTGGCGCACCATATCAAACGGCGATGACTGGCATGGCGAATTTCTCAACAAACACAAAGATGGCAGCACCTATTGGGAGCGTGCCTCGATCTCGCCCATTCGCGACGAAAACGGCGAGATCAGCAATTTCGTCGCCGTTAAAGAAGACATCACGGAACGTAAAAACCAAGAATATCGGCTCAACCAATCTCGTGAATTGTTCACCAAAGCATTTTTATCCAGTCCCAATCTCATCGCCCTGTCGAACCCCGACAGCGGCGAGCACATAGACGTTAACGGGGCGTGGCTCAAGACCTTGAAGTTCGAGCGCGATGAAGTGATCGGCCACACCGCTTCCGAGCTCAACATTTGGGTCGACCCGGGCGACCGCGCACACATCATCCAGGAACTCAAGACCCGTGGGCGCATTCACAATTATGAAGCGCGCCTGCAAGCCAAAGACGGCACCATCGTCGAATGCATCATTTCCAGTGAACCCATCACCATGGGCCCCAAAACATTGGTGCTGTGGACCGCAAACGACATCACCGAACGCCGCCAATCCGAACGTGAGGTGGAACGCCAACGCTCCATGTTCGAGGCCATTTTCCGCGGCATTCCGGATGCCGTGGCCTACACCGACGTGAACCGCCAGATCGTCGCCACAAATCCGGGGCTGCATGCAATATTTGGTTTCAGCGAAGATGAATTGCTCGGTCAAATGACCAAGGTCCTGTACGCCAGTGAAGACGAATTCGAACGCCAAGGCCAACTGCGTTTTCACGCAGGTTCGCAAAGCCGGCTCAAACCCTATGTGGTTAACTATCGTCGCAAGGACGGTACGGTGTTTCCCGGCGAAACCCTCGGCACGGCCATTCACGACAAGCACGGTAAAACGCTTGGTTTCATCGGCATGATACGTGACATTACGCAGCGCAAAAAAATCGAACGCGAACTGATCCAAGCCAAAGAAGAAGCCGAATATGCCAACCACGCGAAGTCGCAGTTTCTCGCCAACATGAGCCACGAGCTGCGCACCCCGCTCAACGCCATCATCGGCTTCTCCGAGATGATCAAGATTGAAGTGTTCGGCCCCATTGGTAATGACCAATACAAAACCTACATCGACGACATCGGCGTGTCCGGCAAGCACCTGTTGGACATTATCACCGATATTTTGGATGTGTCGAAGATCGAAGCCGGAAATCTCGACCTGATCGACAAAGAGGTCGATTTACACCAAACCATTGCCGCCGGCCTCATCTTGATGGAGAGCCAAGCGCTCGACAGACACATCACCATAGAGGTGGACCTCGCGTCCGACCTGCCCCACATCAACGCCGATCCGTTGCGCCTCAAGCAAATTGTCATCAACCTTTTGTCCAATGCCATCAAATTCAACGTCGAAGGCGGGCTGGTGAAAATCGAAGGCCTGATCAACGGCGCGGGTGGGCTGGTGCTGATTGTTTCCGACACCGGCATTGGCATGGAGCAAAGCGCCCTGCCCCAAGCGCTAGAGCCGTTCGGCCAAATCAGCGACATCACCACACGACCGCACGAAGGCAGCGGATTGGGGTTGAATCTATCGCGTTCTTTGGTGGAACTACACGGTGGACGGCTGGAATTGGAAAGCACCCCAAACGTCGGCACGACGGTCACCTGCATTTTCCCCCCCGAGCGTAGCGTGAGCGTATCTTAAAGGCGCAAAAGTTCACAACGGCAGGCGTTGACAGGTCAACCTGTTGAGCCCACATTATCTGCAACGTCAGCGGCGCCATACGGGCTGCGGGCGGGGTGCCCCTCGCGGGGGCCTATTTGAGTTTGCCTCCCCCGGGGGCAATGATAACGCTTCGGACTCGCTCACAGAGGAGGACGCAACCATGTCCCGCAACATCGCCTTCAACAGCCCCTTTCTGCTCGGCTTCGATCATCTCGAACAAATGCTCGACCGCGCCGCGAAAGCCTCCAATGAAGGCTATCCCCCTTACAACATCGAACAGACCGGCGAAGTCAAGCTGCGCATCAGTTTGGCTGTGGCGGGCTTCACCATGGACGATTTGAGCGTCACCGTCGAAGACACCCAGCTGGTGGTGCGCGGGCGTCCGTGCGAAGATGACAAGGACCGCATCTACCTGCACCGCGGCATCGGCAAACGCCAATTTCAGCGCACCTTCGTGCTCGCCGAAGGCATCGAAATCACCGGTGCGAACCTCGACAACGGACTTTTGCACATCGACCTGGAACGCCCCGTCCATGAACCCGAAGTGCGCACCATCAAAATTAATGCCAGCCAGCCCGGCGATGCGGCCAGAACCATCAACGTCGATGCAGAATAATTCACTGCCCTCGTCTGCTCTTAACCGAGTATTAGGAAAAACAGCGTCTACTTGATGCACAAGGGCAACACGGAGCATGGACCAATGAACCGCTATCCGACCCACGCCTACGCCGCCATCGGCATCGAAACCGAGCAAAACTGGATGACCCAATTCGATCTCGCCGCTTGGGGGATGGAAGATGTGGCGTATGTCAAACCCGTCGATGTTGACGGCGATGCCGCTTATGGCATTTTTGCCGCCGACGGCACGGAACTCACCACGGTTGACAACCGCGATGAGGCCTTCGTCACCATTCGCCAAAACGAACTGGAAGCGTTGAGCGTGCATTGATTTCGCCAACCATCTGCGTTCTGCACGCAGACCAGAGGCTGACGCCACACGCAGCCACCTCACCGTGAGGTCTGGGAATTGCGCCTATGTCCAAACTGCGCGACATGAGTTCTAAGCGTAAAAAAGCCCACAGCAAAATGCTGGAGCTCGATTCCAAGGTCTACAAAGCCTTTCTCGACCTGGAAGCCGCGACGTTCAACGACGGCGCCCTCTCAAAAATGCACAAAGAACTGATCGCCATCGGTATATCCGTGGTGATCGATTGCGAATCGTGCATGCAATGGCACATCGAACAGGCCGCTCAGTCCGGTGCCACCGAGCGTCAGGTTCTCGAGGCCATCGAAGTCGGCATCGAAATGGGCGGCGGGCCCGCGACGGCGCATGCGCGCTTCGCCTTAGACGTCATGGCCGAGGTGTTCCCGAGGTGTTCCCCGGCAGCTAACGCTTAAATGTTACTCAGGTGCGCTTTCAGAAAGTCCACGAAAACGCGCGTTTTTTGCGGCAAATAGGTGCGGCTGGGATATAGCACCCAAACAGCCGTCTCGAAATTCGTCGCCGTCACCCGGTAGTCGGGAAACAAATTGATCAGGTCGCCGCGGGCCAAATCGTCTTTCACCAACCAATCCGCCAACAACGCCGGTCCCATGCCGTTGAGCGCGCACTGGCGGATCGCTTCGACGTTTGAGATCACCACGCCGCCTTGCACCGCCACGTCGGTGTCGGTGTCCGCCGCGTCACGAAACAGCCACGACGACCTGTGATCCGGCAAATCAAACAACACACAGTCGCGTTGAGAAAGCTCTTGCGGCGCGCTCAATGCCCCGTGGCGCTCTACATAATCCGGTGACGCACACACCAAATACCGCACGGACGTAAGTTTCGTTCCGATAAATCCATTATCCAACCGGGGGCCGAGGCGCACCGCCACATCAATGCGTTCCGCAACCAAGTCCATATAGGTATCGCTGAGCAGCAGGTCGATCGCCAAATCAGGATACTGGGTGCGGAATTCTTTCAACAAGGGCGTGATCAGGCGTTGTCCACAGGTGGCCGATGTCGTCACCCGCAGCTTGCCGACGGGCGCGGAACTGATGTCTTGGGCCATCGCCTGAGCCGCGTCCAATTCCGAAACCAACGGCTCGACACGCGCCAAGTAGAGCTGCCCGGCCTCGGTTAACGAAAGACGGCGCGTGGTGCGGTGAAACAACCGCACGCCCAGTTCATCTTCCAATCCAGAAATCGCCCGCGATATGGTTGACGGGTCGGCATCGCGGTGACGCGCAGCCGCGGCAAAACTGCCTTGGTTGGTCACGTCGACGAACAGCTTGAGAAGGTCCAATTCCATTCATGATAAATATTCATGAAACACCTTCTTAACAAGCTCTTTAATGATTCTGCGGCGCTCGCCATCTTCGTATCAGCGTTAAACACAGATTTCATGAATGGAAATGAAAATGAAAATTAAGGACTCTACAGCTTTCGTCACGGGTGCAAACCGCGGCATCGGTCGCGCCATCATCGACGCCCTTCTCGAACAAGGGGCGTCAAAAGTATACGCTGCGGCGCGAGGACCAGCTGGCCTGGACGCCCTCACTCAAATCAACGATGCTCGGGTCATTCCCGTCGCCTTGGACATCACCGATCCTGCGCAAGCGAACCAAGCCGCAGCACTCGCCGGTGATGTGAACCTGCTCATCAACAACGCCGGCGCGATCAGCCTCGGGCCCATCTTGCAAGCGTCTGCCGAAGATCTGCGCACCAACATGGACACCAATTATTATGGCACGCTTAACGTCACCCGCGCGTTTGCCCCGGTGATTGCCGCCAACAGCGGCGGAGCCATTGTCAATCAACTGTCCATCGTGGCGCTGGCCAGCATGCCGGGCCTGGCCGCGTACAATGCATCTAAGGCCGCCGCGTGGTCGATGACCCAATCGATCCGTGCCGATTTGGGCGTACAAGGCATTACCGTTCACGGCGTTTATCCCGGCCCCGTGGACACCCGCATGGCCGAACCCTTCGACATCCCCAAAGCGCGCCCTCAAGACATTGCCAAAGCCATCATGGCCGGTGTGGAAGGCGGCGCTGAAGACATCTTCCCCGATGACGTTTCACGCGGGGCTTACGATGCGTGGCGTCAAGATCACAAGGCCGTCGAAGCGCAATTTGCTCAAATGTAAAAACACAAAAAAAAGGCATGTGCGAAAGCACATGCCTTAGTTTTGTTGGAGTTCCCGCCGAAACGAGAACCTCCCCCGAAAGTCTTAGAATTAAGCGGCCTGTGAGGCGCTCGATTCCGTCAGCAGCACATAAAGCGCTTCGGCTTCATCCGTACCGCGCAGTTTTTCGCACACCGCGCCATCGCGCAGCAAACGCGAAACCCGCGCCAAAGCTTTAAGGTGATCCGCACCGGCCGTTTCCGGGGCCAGCAACAAGAACACCAAATCCACCGGTTGCTCGTCGATGGAATGGAAATCAATCGGCGTTTCCAGGCGCGCAAACAAGCCGTAAAGCCGATCAAGTGGCGCCAGTTTACCGTGGGGAATGGCAATGCCATTGCCGACCCCGGTGGTGCCCAGGCGTTCACGTTCCATCAAAACGTCAAAGATGGCCCGTTCGTGCTGGCCGGTGACGCTCGCGGCGCGTTTGGATAATTCTTGCAACGCCTGCTTCTTGCTGGTGACGCGGAGATTTGCCTCCACGCCTTCGACCGTGATCAAGTCACTGATTTCCATGGCCGTTCCCTTAAAGCTCAATTGCGCCAGAAACTGTGCTTAGCTTGCGCTATCGCCAGTTGCTTGCGGGTCAATCCAACCCACATTGCCGTCTTGGCGACGATAAACAACGTTCAGACCGCCGTGGCCGCCGTTTTTGAACATCACCACTGGCAAGTTACCGAGGTCGAGACGCATCACGGCTTCGCTCACGCTCATGGTGGCGATTTCGTGGGGCATTTCGGCGACGATTGCAGGGTGGTGCTCTTCAGGAACTTCCTCTTCTTCGGTCTGGCCGAGAATTGAGTACTGTCCCTGGGTCACATCGGCAGTCGCATTGGCGTGGTGGTTCACCAGCTTGCGGTGGTAGCGACGCAGTTGCTTGGAGATACGTTCCAACGCGCTGTCCAGCGCCGGGTAAGCGTCAGCCGCTTCGCCTTGGCCCTGCACCGTAATGCCGCGACCCGCGTGAACGGTGATGTCGGCGTGAAAGCCGCTCTGCACCTTGGAAAAAACCACGGTCGCATCAAGCGCGCGGTCGAAATATTTACTAACGGCGGTGGAAAGGGTGTCTTCAGTATGGGTCCGGAGCGCATCGCCCACGTCCATCTGTTTCCCCTTGACGGTGATGTCCATTGAAAAGCAGATCCTTAAGCGTTCTTTTCAGGGGTGCCGGCCCGCGAAAATTTGTTCGCATGCCCGCATCCAATTAAGTCGGTTTATCCTGTGTTTCCCCCGGAACCACACGTGTGGTCTCTTCGCTTTGCAACCCGAGGGCACGGCAGATTATAGCCTGGGTGCGCCAAAACGGTGAACACCCGAAGAGGTGCGGAAATTAGTTCTCTCGCCGGACGAAGTCAAGGGGCGAAGTCATTCACAGCTTTCACCGCAAAAATGGGCCTTTTCACTTTACAGTCGTGAGGACTTTTCCCGACGCCTTTGCACCGACGATGCGATGCCCAGTGAATCACGGTACTTCGCGACGGTTCTACGTGCGACTTCAATGCCTTCGGCCTTCAAAATGGTGACGATTTTATCGTCGGAAAGGACCTTTTTGGTGTCTTCCTCATCGACCAGATGCTTTATCCGCTGGCGCACCGATTCCGACGAATGACCGTCCCCGCCACCGTTGCCGCCCACCGATGAGGTGAAAAAGTACTTCAACTCAAAGATGCCCCTAGGAGTCGCAATGTACTTGTTCGATGTCACCCGCGACACCGTACTTTCGTGCATTTCGATCACATCGGCGATGTCGCGCAGCACCAAAGGCTTCAGCGCCGACACCCCGTGACGGAAAAAAGCGTCCTGTTGGCGCACCAATTCGCTGGAAACCTTCAAGATCGTGGTGGCGCGTTGGTGTAGCGACTTGACCAGCCAGTTGGCGGTTTGCAGACAATCGTGGATATAGCGCTTGTCCTGATCGCTTTTGGCGCTCTGATTGATCTCGGCGTAATAGGTGTTGTTGACCAGCACGCGCGGCAGCGTTTCCCAATTGAGCTCAACCAACCAACTGCCGTCGGGACCGGCGCGCATCAAAACATCGGGCACCACCGTTTGGGCCACGTCGTGATTGAAGGCGCGACCTGGGCGCGGGTCCAGGGCGCGAATTTCCGCGACCATGTCGTGGATGTCCTCTTCATCGACGCCGCAGACCTTCATCAAGCCCTTCAAATCGCGCTTGGCCAGCATTTCGAGGTTATCGAGCAGCGCCCCAATAGCCGGGTCCAGGCGGCCCTTTTCCTTCAATTGCAAGGCCAGACATTCCGCCAAATCGCGTGCGAACAGGCCTGCAGGTTCGACCCCTTGCAATTTGATCAGCACCGTTTCGACCTCATCGACGCCGCAGCCCAACTGCTCGGCCAGCTTTTCCAAGCTGCCCTGCACATAACCCGCTTCGTCGAGCATATCGATCAGGTGCGCGCCGATGAGACGTTCCATCGGGCTATCGATGATCATGCCTAGTTCGGTGAGCAGATGCTCGCGCATGGATTGTTCTTGGGCCAAGGTCTGCTCTATGCCCGGCAGGTCGTCACCATACGAAGCCGAGCCTGACCCTGAGCCGGTCATCGCCCCGCCCTGATCCAAACCACGATCCGCTGGGGCCTCAGGGTTCGAGACATCGCCAGGGGTGTCGCTGGACCAGTCGTTGTCTACATCCGCGTCCATAGACTGGCCGCCATCGATGTTCTCGCCAGTTTCTGCGCTACGTGACAGCATTTCCGCAGCATCAGCGGTTTGGGCAGACGCGATTTCGCTTTCAGGCAGCGTATCGCTGGCCACTTCGTCAATGCCTTCGCCGCGCACTTCGTCGATATCGGGCGCGCCCGGCTCGGTCCGTTCCAACAGCGGGTTTTGTTCCAATTCCTGTTCGACGAAGGCGCTGAGCTCAAGATTGGTCAGCTGCAAAAGCTTGATCGCTTGTTGCAATTGCGGCGTCATCACCAGGGATTGGGATTGTCTGAGATCGAGCCTTGGGGTCAGGGACATGGCGCACGCTCCGCCAACAGCACCACCGAACCATTTCGCAAGTGTGCGTTACAAGCTGAAGCGATCACCAAGATACACACGCCGGACATCTTCGTTGCCGACGATGTCCGATGGCGTGCCCTCCATCAACATCATGCCATTATGGATGATGTAAGCCCGATCGATCACATCGAGGGTTTCGCGCACGTTGTGGTCGGTGATCAAAACACCGATGCCACGGTCTTTGAGGTGGCGTACGAGATCGCGAATGTCGCCGACGGCGATCGGATCGATCCCCGCAAACGGCTCATCGAGCAACACAAAGTGGGGATTGGACGCCAAGCAGCGGGCGATTTCCACCCGCCGACGTTCCCCGCCCGACAACGCCAAAGACGGCGTACGGCGCAGGTGGGTGATGGAAAATTCCGCCAGCAGCGCGTCCAAGGACGCTTCGCGGATGTGGCGGTCGGGTTCGACCACTTCCAACACCGCGCGGATGTTTTCTTCGACACTGAGGCCGCGAAAAATCGATGCTTCTTGGGGCAGATAACCGATGCCTAAGCGCGCGCGGCGATACATCGGCAAACCGGTGATGTCGTCGCCGTCCAACACGATGCGCCCGTAATCGGGCTGCACCAAACCGGTGATCATGTAAAAACAGGTGGTCTTGCCCGCGCCGTTGGGGCCCAGCAAACCGACCGCTTCGCCGCGTTGAATGGTCATGGAGACGTCGGAAACCACCGGGCGCTTCTTATAGCGCTTGCCCAGCGTCTGCGCCACGAGACCGCGCGCCGGTGCCGTATCAGCGTCCGCAACCACCTTAAAGGTGGGGGTTTCGGGTCGATTGGGGCGGGGGGTGCCGGTCTCGTCCATGGTGAATTCTATCGTCCTTTTGTCCGCCTTTCGGCGACTTTGCAGTAATTTGTGCGCTTATTTGCGTTCTTTAGGTTTCAAAACGCCGTGCACGCGTCCTGAAGGGTCCGCCTTTGCGGCACCCGCTGTCGTCCCTTTAACACCGCCATCTTGGCCCTTACAGCTGTTCAAGCGGCTGATGCCGGTGTTCAGGTCGATGTCGGCGCTACAGCCTTGCAACTGGTTGCCGCCACGCTCAATCTTAACCGAACCTGTCAGCCGAGCAAGCCCAGTTGGCACATTATATGCAGCACGATCAGAAAAGACCTGTTCGTTGGCTGTGTCAATACGAACGTTATCAAAGGCTTCGATCAGTTCGATCTGATTTTTTCCGCCCGCCCCCTTGGTGAAATGCGCGGTTAAGACGTCGGCGCGGATGCGTTTGTCCACCCGTGCGGCCTGGGCGCCACCGCGCGCCACCGCCAAGGATCGCTTATCCCAAAATTCCAACTGACCCTTGGCGATGATGATATCCGCGCCGGAAATCAGCTTTACCGGGTTACCGTCTTTGAGCACCACCACCGATTTGTCGACGTCATACACCGCCCGACCGCCCGTCGCCACACGTCCAGGCGACGTGATGCGCACGTTGCCGATGGCATCCAGACGGAAAATTTCGCTGCCACCGTTGGCCCCGTCGCGGTAGTAAGCGCGCAACTCGTCCGCATCGAGAACCATGTCGCCCTGGGTCGCTTTGGCGGGCCCTGCGGCGATGAACACGTTGTCTTCTTGGTTCCATTCGATGCCGCCGCTGGCGTTGATGGCAATGGGCAGTCCATCTTCACCGCCGCGCAAATCCAAGCCTTGAGCCTGAACCCCGTTTACCCCAAATACGGCGGCGGCGCACACCACTGCCAAAAGGAAAGAAAGCGTATTTACGGTGCGCATCATTGTGGTGCTCCGGTGTTGGTATTCTGGTCGCCCAGGTTGTCGCCCGGGCTGTCGCTCAGGTTTTGACTACCTTGGGACGGATAGAGAATTAAGTTAGCCGGGCCGGTGAAATAAATGATGCGGCCCTTATCGACCAGCTTAAGGCCTGCCGATGTCAGCTCACCGAACGGGCCATGACCTGCCACCGGCAATTTGCTTTCGGCGACATTTTTTTTCAGGTCGACAACCAACTCTCCGGTTGAAATCTCATAGCCGGTATCGTGGAACAAATTGACGTTGCCTTCCAGGTCCAGCTGTTGCTCACCTTCCCTAAATTGCCCGTTGTCGGCGGTCAGCACCAACCACGTGCCGTCTTCCAAGGTCAAATCGGCTTTCGGCATTTCAAGACTGATCAGACCGTCCACCTTGGCGCTGATACGCGCCAAGTCGGCGGTGATGGAGTAAGGCTGGCGGTTCTCGTCGGTGCCCATATAACGCGCGTTATCGACGCCGGGCTGGGCGGAACCGGACAGGCGTACCGATGAAAAGCCGATGCGAAAGGTGTCTTCGGATTTGAGGCGCGGCCAGATGATGATCAGGGCGATCAGGCCCAAAGCCAAAAACGGCAGCAAAATTTTCATTGACGAGACGAAACGCGAATAGCCGCCGCCCGAACGCATCCGTGGGCGGTGATGATCCGACTTGCCGCGTCCTTCACCGCCACCGACCAGGTTAGCGGCCAATGGGCTGGTGTTCAGCTCAGCGTCGGTGATGTCGCCGGGGGTCTCACCCGTAGCGCCAAAATCGGGGCCAGAGCCGCCGCTCATCACGCCACGCCGGCCCGGAGGCAATCGTGGATGTGAACAATACCGACGGGTTTCACGCCATCGACGCAAAACAAAGAGGTGATTTTGCGTTCGTTCATGATCGCCAACGCTTCGCTGGCGATTTGCGACGGCTTGACCGAAATGCAGCCCGGCGTCATCACGTCGCCAGCGCGCTGATCGATGAGGTCCTTGCTCATATGACGGCGCAAATCGCCATCGGTGATGACCCCGCCGAGCACGCCATTTTTATCGACCACGCCGACCACGCCGAAGCTTTTTTGCGACATCACGATCAAAGCGTCCGACATCAGCGTATCTTTGCCGACCAGCGGCAGATGATCGCCGTCGTGCATCAAATCGGCGACCTTCAACAGGCGTTGGCCCAATTTTCCACCGGGATGGAAGTTCTTGAAATCTTGCGCCGAAAAGCCTTTGCGTTCCAACAAGCACACCGCCAAGGCATCGCCCAACGCCAACATCACCGTGGTCGATGTGGTCGGCGCCAAGCCCATTGGACAGGCTTCGGGGCTGTCGGGGATGACCAACGCCACGTCGGACGCTTCGGCCAAGGTGGACTGCGCACCGCGGGTCATGCCGATCAAGCCGATGCGGTAGCGACGGGTAAACGCAATGATGTCGGACAGTTCCGACGTTTCACCTGAATTGGACAGCGCGATGACCACATCGTCGGTCTGCACCATACCCAGATCGCCGTGGCTGGCTTCGCCGGGGTGAACGAAAAAGGCCGGTTGACCGGTCGACGCCAAGGTGGCGACGATTTTGTTGCCGACATGACCGCTTTTGCCCATGCCGGTGACGACCACCCGTCCGGTGGCGTTGTCGATAAGGTCCAACGCTTCGACAAACGGGCCGTCGAGGCTGTTCGCCAGGGCGTCAAGCGCATCGGCTTCGGTTTTCAACACGCGGCGCGCGGAATCCAAATCTGAATATGTCATGGTCTTGATGTTGCTTTGCGCCATCTCATGAGCCTACCTCAAAAATCTTGCGAAGGCCTTAAAACCGAGCCCTTAAAAACCAGACTCTTAAAAAAATATGGGCGATCCGCAAAGTTCCTGCAAGACGTATAGGGGGGCTTATTTGTGGGCGAAAATATCGCTTTCCGACCAGCCCGCCAGATCCAGGTCGGTGCGGGTGTGCAAGAAATCGAAGCAACTTTGCGCCAATGCGGTACGACCTTCGCGCGCCAGCATGTCCATCAGCTTTTCACGCACCGTGTGCAGATATAACACATCCGTCGCGGCATAGACCATTTGATCTTCGCTGAGGGTTTCTTGGCCCCAATCGGACGATTGCTGTTCTTTGGAAATCTCAACCCCGGCCAATTCGCGGCAGACTTCTTTGTAGCCGTGACGGTCCGTATAGGTGCGCGCCAGCTTGGACGCGATCTTGGTGCAAAAAACCGGATTGGTCATGATTCCCAGCGCGTGCTTCAAGATCATCACATCAAAGCGCGCAAAGTGGAAAATTTTAACGACACTTTGGTCTTCCATCAAACGCTTGAGGTTCGGGGCTTCGGTTTGACCCTGGGCGATCTGCACCAGATGGCACACCCCGTCGCCACCCGATAGCTGCACCACGCACAAGCGGTCGCGCTTGGGGTTCAAGCCCATGGCTTCGGAATCAACCGCAATGGCGTCTTTAAAGACGAGCCCATCGGGCAGATCATTTTTATAGAGGTGTATTTCTGGCTGCGTCATCGCGTGCTCTTTCCGTTCGTTTGCGGAGAGCCGCGTACTCGTCACATCGATCCGGCCCCACAATGCTTGGTTGTCTATCGACTTTATAGCATCGAAAGGATGGTGCCCAGGAGAAGACTCGAACTTCCACGACCTTGCGGTCACAGGTACCTGAAACCTGCGCGTCTACCAATTCCGCCACCTGGGCTGACGAGTAACCGACCTT
>Ga0316204_10001964_pt1 | contig 50645 bp, 45 predicted proteins | sample 6monrhotite_MG_2_FD_205661 | JGI IMG/M metagenome (GOLD analysis project Ga0316204, IMG submission 205661) | Microbial mat bacterial communities from mineral coupon in-situ incubated in ocean water Damariscotta River, Maine, United States -... | ecosystem: Environmental > Aquatic > Marine >... | reverse complement strand
GCCGGCGACCGCGTTTACTTCAGCAACAATACGCTGGTGCGAAATCCACCGTGGTCCGACGAAAATATTCCGACGGATTTGCCGAATTTTCTACTGGTCGCCGGAGAAGCCGTGACTCTCGAGCTCGAGTTACGCGGTGAAGGGTATCAGCGCGTCGAGGATGACGGCACCTACGTCATGTACTTTCCAAACGCGGTGGCCGTCGATCAAATGCCTGTGATCACAGCAGGTCAGCTACCAAAATCTGCAGCGAACAACTTGTACGGCAGTTCTGCCGCAGACCGGATAAAAGTGCTGGCAGTCGTTGTAACCGCACTATGCCAGGCCGACACTTGTAGTTATCGCTAGAACTGGTTACGAAAAAACGCCGCTAGCATGACCAGTGCCCACAATGACTTGCCATTGTCATTCTTGCCGCCGGCGTGCATCGTCCACAGCGAGTTCACGGTTTCATAGTCAATATGCTCATACATCGCATTGGATGAATCGAGCAGCGTTGCCTGCGCAAGCTCGCGTAAATCGCCGCGCAACAGTTCAGAAATGGGTAAGGCGAAGCCGTGTTTTTTACGATTTATTACATTGTCACTCAGGTATCGAGCCGCCACCGACCGCAGTATACGTTTACCGGTTATCCCTCTGAACGACTCCGCGACCGGCAAGGACAGTGCGAATTCGGAAACCGCAGCAGACAAAAACGGGCTACGAACTTCCAAACTGACATTCATCGATGCCCGGTCCATCTTTTGCAGGATATCGCCGCTAAGGTAGGATTCCAGGAAATGCCGCTGACATTGCTCCAGCAACGGTATTTCATCGTCCCGGCGAAGTTTCAGGCTGGGTCCAATCCCGTCGCGCCACAGCAATCGCTGCGCCGCCGCCGGTACTGCCGACATCCAATACGCGCTTTGCTCGTGGGCGGGCTGACCGATACCGTAACTCAATTGCCGCAAGAGGAAGCTGTTGTTCATATACGCCGTAGAATTCGGCAACAGACTGGCTACACCGCGTAGCAAACCACCCGCGCTATGCGGCAACGACGCCATGAGTTGCGCGAATCGAAGCAGCTTGAAATTTGGATAACCAAAAAATAACTCATCGGCACCATCACCGCCAAGGGCCACAGTGACATGTGGCTTGGTCGCCTGACAAAGCAGGAAACTCGGCAGCTGGGATGAGTCGCAAAATGGCTGATCCGTTCGCGACAATAGAAGTTCGATGCCATCAATGCAGTTTTGTCGATTGAGCTCCACCATCGTGTGATGGGTGCCTATGGATCGGGCAACATCGGCCGCGTGCTCAGATTCGTCAAAACTCGCATAGGGAAACTTGACGGTGAATGTTGCAACGTCATTACTGTGTTGACGGGCCATCGCGGCGATCAAGGACGAGTCCAGACCGCCAGAAAGAAAGATCCCGACCGGCACATCTGCAATCATCTGCTGTTGCACTGCGGTGTCAACGAGGTGATCCAGCGAGTCGACGGCTGACGCAGAATCTATCCCCGTACTTCTTGCTACGTCTGACGCGCGCCAATACGCTTTGACTTCGATTTCGCCATTGCTCCAACGCAGGAAGTGGCCCGGTGGAACCTCACGAATACCTTGCAATCCGGTCAACTGATCAGGGACATACTCCATCATGAGATAGAGACGCAACGCTTCAATGTCTGGCCGCAGGGTGCGCAACGAAGGGTGGCAACGCACAGCTTTGATCTCGGACGCGAAAACTATTTGGCCGTCAACGTTGCTGTAGAAAAGTGGTTTCTGACCGAAGCGATCTCTTGCCAGATATAAGGTTTCCTTGTCCGCGTTGTACCAGGCGAAAGCGAACATGCCATCTACGATCGACAGCGTCTTCTCGATGCCGTACACGTTCAGCAGCCAAAACAATGACTCGGTATCGCAACTGTCGCGCATTGGACAGCCCAACGACTGCAACTCCTGGTCGAAACCTCGGTGATTGTAGATTTCGCCGTTGTAGATCAGCGCGTTACCGTTGGACTCATGGACCCGTGGCTGCTGACCGCCCTCGGGCTCCATTATCGAAAGCCGATTGTGCGCCAGAACCAGATCGCTGCTGACATGAACGCCTCGAGCATCCGGCCCGCGATGCGCGATTGCTGCCAGCATGTTGTTGGCGATCGCGCGATTATCCTGCGCCGCGTCGCTAAAGGTAAACCCGGCTATTCCACACATACTGGCTTTGTGCCGACGACCGTCCAGGACATTTCGTTTACCCAACGAGCCTGCACATTCTCCAACCCAGCGTCTTCCAGCAATGCGATCGCCTCTTCCTTCCTATAATACTTGGCGATGTGCGGAATCATGTGGTCATAGACGATCGCCCGCAGATGACGAAACGAAAACGTACGTATCAGGCGCATGTACTCGGTTCGTCCCAGTCCGAGCTTAAGAAAGATCCATAACAGTGCGGTCGCTGGCAATGACAACGCGTAGACCAGGCGCAATGGCATCTTGCTAAATAGAAAACGCCGGACCGGATCGAAAAAGCGAATCAGCCACTCGTTATTTTCATAGCCATACAGCCATACCAAAACCATGCCACCGGGCTTTACCGCCCGTCGCATCTGCCGTATTGCGGCCGGCTGATCGTCCAGGTGGTGTATGACGCCGATACTAAATGCAATATCGAACTCTTCGTTTTCGTCGATTTCATACGCGCTGCGATTCTCTACGACGGCGTCATCGTACTGCGCGAGATTGCCACGCGCTGCAGCTAAGGTGCGCTCATCAATATCAATGCTCAGACTGGATGCAGCGCCATAGGTCAGCGGCCACCAGGAGTTACGCCCTATTCCACAGCCGACATCGAGAAATCGCTTGTCCTGCCAATCGGACTTTTCAAGACCAACAGTCCAGCGCAAAAACTGTTCTTCATGAACAGGCAGTATTTCGTTAAAAATATTCCAAGAGTGTCCGAATCGATCAGGCGAACCCAGTTGTTCACGTGAAGACAGGTCAACCACTACTGCAAGCTCGTAGGAGGCGTCAGTGAAATCACGAACAGACCTGCCGCAATGAGTCCAATTCCGAACCAGCGCTGCACTCCGATGGGTTCATGCAAAATGACGTTTGCTGCAATAATAACGAGCACGAATTGCAACGCAAAAATTGACTGGGCAAGATTTAACGCCGTACGTTTCAGCACCATCATGTAGAACACCATCGCAAAACAAAACGTCGCTGCTCCTAATGCCGTTCGAGTATTTAGCAAGCTAAGTGGCCAAATCGTACTCACCCCCGGCTGTTGTACACCTGTCTTGAGGAGCAAGTTGCCGATTACGGTGCACGCCATGCTAGCGATGATGAAAAAGCCTGTTACGAGATTAGGTTTCATTGATTGATACCACCGATGGTTTACGGGCGGAGCCGATGACCTGCAGCCCCGCCTTCTTTAATAATGTGCGGCGCGTGCACCAATCGTCGAATCGGGAAAAAGCACGGGTGATACCGCGTATACCCGGAACAAATCGAAACAAACGATTCACGAACAACACGTCGCTGTTCATAAACAAGCAAAAGCCGAAAAATCCGCACGTTCGCCAACTGAATTCTGAAAATCCAGCTGCTTCAAGTACTGGAATGGTTTCTGAGTAAAGCAATGGGCGTTCCGTCTCGTGGTCAAGCATCGGCGAAAGCCGGTATACGATAGCGCGCAAGAACTTCCACAACCAGAAATCACTAACCGGTTCTCGAAAAAAGAAAACACCGCCTGGCTTCAAGACGCGAAATATTTGTTCAAACAACGCTTCTCGATCCGGCACGTGATGTATACCACCAAGCATTGCTACGCTGTCAAATGAATTGTCTGCAAGCGGCAGTATCGTGGCATCGCCCTGTACGAAAAGCAGTCGGGAACTCGAGAAGGATTTTTTTGCCTTCTCCAACATGGATGACGATATGTCTACGCCAATGCCCGTCTCGATGGAATCTTCAAATAGCGCGAATGCCTCGCCAGTACCGCAGCACAGCTCCGCGCAAGTACCGAAGTCTATGTCGGCGATCTCTTCACGCAGGACACGATCAAGATAGTCCATGTATTCCTGCGTGTGTGGGTACTGCAGATTCGCTGCGTACGCGTCTGCGATCTGATCGTAGTGGTCTTGTTGGATTGCCGCTTCCGGCGAAAGAAAATTCTCAGCAAATAACGGAATGTCGCTATCTAAAATACGGTAGCTGCTACTGCTCGACTGATTTTTTAAAAGCTGGCCGCTGCGATGTAGGGTCTCTCCGGTACGCGGACAGCGAAGCAGCGGAAGAACGCGATCAATGTCTATGGGCGAATTCTGATCTGTCACAAATCACTGGCACGGCCGACGATCGCGCTATCATAGTTTTATGCCTTTGCAATGTACACCTATAGGGTCTCACGCAGGAATTCACCGCGCTTCAGGAAAGCCGCCGCCTGATCAACAACACTGCCGGAGAGCAACATGCCGTTGTGACTCACCGGCATCACCAAGTGATCGCGCGCACCGTCTAGTTTAGTTTCGGAGATTGAGACTGTGCCGTCATTTTCCTCGGCGAAATCAGCCACGAACCGGCCCAGCCCTATCGCCGCATTGCCCGCAATAATGCCGACATCGCGCGCCGCGCAAACATCGCCCGCCCAGGTACTGGCAGGCGCATCGACAACGCCCTTCGACAGCGACAGGCCCAGTATCGACTCGGCCCAGTTCTGACGGCTGAGAAAATCAGCCGACCGCGATCCTGTCAGCGGTGACCCCAGGCAAACGATTCTGCCGGGAGGCGCATCCGCATAATTTGCCAGCATGCGCAGGCCCACGATACCGCCAAGACTATGGCCTACGATATGCGCGCCCGCAGGGGTTTCCTTGTGCATGAATTCTGCCAGCGCCGCTGCATTCTCATCGAGCGTGCCGCGCACCGACGGGTAGTTAAAAAGTATCGTGCGCATGCCGTACTCATTCTCGAGTCGGCGTTTAATGAGATACATACCGGTGCCGTGCGACCAGAAGCCATGCAAGCAAACGACTGTTTCGATATTTTTCATACTCGTAATCCATGCAGTGCAGCTCGATTGGTCCAGGACCAAACGCGTTCTGCAGCGGGCTCAACAGGGCTCCAGCAAAAACCCGAATGCTCTTCCGCACTGATCGCTATTTCGGCGCGCGCCGGCAAGCGGTAGTGCCATTCGAATTCTACATTTTCGATGGCACCCGGCTCGAATCTATCGCGCCAACGTGGATCAATGACGAACTGACGGCTGACGCCGGAATAGCTCAATATTCCCTCGTCGCTGAGACCGGTTTCCTCGAACAGCTCGCGCTTCGCGGCGTCCGCATGCGACTCGTCGGCGTGCAAACTACCGGTGATGGACTGCCAAAAGTCGAAGGGCTTGGCACGATGCAATAGCAGGACCTCAGCCTCGTCGGTAAAGACAATGACCAGGACTGAAACGGGGCGGCGAAACTGCTTCGCCTGCATAGCCAGCTCCTACGAGGACTTCGGCGCGCGCAGGCGTATGCCGGTTTCCTGCAACTGCTGAGCGGACACTTCGCCAGGCGCATTCGTTAGCGGACAGCTCGCCGTTTGCGTTTTCGGAAACGCGATAACGTCGCGAATACTCTCGGCTCCGGCCATCAGCATGACAATGCGGTCGAGTCCAAATGCAATGCCACCGTGCGGTGGGCAACCGTATTCAAGTGCGCGCAACAGGAAGCCAAACTTTTCCTCGGCTTCTTCTTTGCTGATGCCCAGTATGTCGAATACCGCCGCCTGAATACTTTGATCATGGATGCGGATAGAGCCGCCACCAATTTCAGATCCGTTAAGTACCATGTCGTAGGCACGCGACAGGGAATTACCGGGATCGGCTTGCAGGGCAGCAGCGTCGCTCACAGACGGCGCTGTAAACGGATGGTGCAATGCGTTCCAGCGCTTGGTTTGCGGATCCTGGTCAAACATAGGAAAATCGACCACCCAAAGCGGTGACCAAGCATCGGCAACCAAACCACGGTCTTCACCCAGTTTGACGCGCAAGGCGCCCAGGGCGTCATTTACGACTCGCGCCTTGTCTGCGCCGAAGAAAATCAGGTCGCCTGACTTGGCGCCGGTGCGCTCGATAATGCCGCTGACTGCATCATCGGGCAGAAACTTGAGAATGGGCGACTGCAGTCCATCGCGACCGGCATCAACGTCATTCACCTTGATGTAGGCCAGACCTCTTGCACCGTAACGTCCGACGAAAGCCGTGTAGTCATCAATTTCCTTGCGACTGAGGTCGTTGCCACCCGGCAGACACAGAGCCGCGACTCGACCTTCCGGATCGCTCGCCGGGCCCGCGAATACTTTGAACTCAACCGATGACATGAGATCGGCGACTTCGATCAGCTCCAGATCTATTCTCAGGTCAGGTTTATCAGAACCGAATCGATGCATCGCATCTGCGTAACTGATGCGCGGAAATGGGGCCGGCAATTCGATATCGAGAACCTGTTTGAAAAGGTGCGTCACCATCGCTTCCATCATGCCGGTAACATCGGCTTCGTCGACAAAACTCAGTTCAACATCAAGTTGTGTGAATTCGGGCTGACGATCTGCACGCAAGTCCTCATCGCGAAAACAACGCACGATCTGGTAATAGCGATCCAGGCCGGACATCATCAACAGCTGCTTGAAAATCTGTGGCGACTGCGGCAAAGCGAAAAACTTTCCGGGGTGCGTGCGGCTTGGAACAATGTAGTCGCGTGCGCCTTCCGGAGTGGCGCGGGTCAGCATCGGCGTTTCGACGTCAATAAAACCATTGCCGTCGAGGTACTCGCGCATTGCCATGGTGACTTTATGTCGCAGGCGAAGATTGCCGAGCATTTCTTCGCGGCGCAGATCGAGATAGCGATACGTCAGGCGCAGCTCTTCGTTCGCGTTCTCGTCGTGATGAAACGGAGGCGTCTCAGAGCGATTCAGAATGGTCAGTTCATGCGCAAGCACTTCCACCTGGCCAGTCTTCATGTTGGCGTTGATAGTGCCGTCCGGTCGCTGCCTGACGACCCCTTTAACAGAGAGTACGAATTCGCCGCGAATGCGCTCGGCCGCCGCGAAAATCTCGGCTCGGTCCGGGTCAAACACAACCTGTAGCAGGCCCTCGCGGTCACGCAAATCAATGAATATCACACCACCATGGTCGCGGCGGCGATGCACCCACCCACAGACGGCGATCTCCTCCCCGATCAGAGAGTCGTCAATTTGTCCGCAATAATGGCTACGCATGGTTATGTTCCGCAGGGCTGGCCCCATAAAAGAGGCGGAATCTTACGGCCTGCCCGGCATTTATACAACTTTGGCGAGTAGCCGCGAGCGGCTACTCCTCGGGCATTTTGAGGGGCAGTTCCTGAGTTTGTTGTTTGGTCCACTTGGGGACCACCACGCCGAGTGACATGATAAGTTTGGCGGCTTCGTCGACCGTCATATCGAGCTCAATGGCTTCCGACCTTGGTACGACGATGATGAATCCCGAGGTCGGATTTGGCGTGGTCGGTACGAAACAGCACACAACATCCTCACCCGTGCGTCCCTGAACCTCGCCCAACTCAGTCGCCGTCTGGAAGCTCAGCGAATAGATTCCCTTGCGCGGGTACTCAACCAACAACACCTTTTTGAAGGCATTGCCCGAGTCTGAAAAGACGATTTCCGCGAAATTCTTCGCCCCCGAATATATCGATCGGACGATAGGAATACGCTCTAACAGCGACTCCCAACCACCGACTACGCTGCGGCCGACAAAGTTGGCAACCAGCACGCCGGTCACCAGCAGGATGACAATGGTCAGGATGACACCCAGGCCTGGAATCGGGAAACCGAGCAGTGTCTCGGGGCGATACGCGACCGGCACCAGGCGCAAGCTGCGATCCATAACGCCAACCAGAAAATTGATCAGCAGCAGCGTAATGCCTAGCGGCACCCATACAAGAATACCGGCCACCAGATAACGGCGTATGCGCTTCACGTTGCTGAACTCTTCTTGTCTGTGGAGGCAGCAGGCTTCGACTCGGTCTTTGCAGGCTTGTCCACTTTCTTGGTGTCAGCTTCGCCCGCAATATTGCGTTTGTTGCCAGTCTTGAAATCCGTTTCATACCAGCCCGCGCCCTTGAGGCGAAAGCGGGGCGCAGACAGCAGCCGCTTCAGCTCCGGTTCGCCACAGGACGGACAGTCCACCAACGGTGCATCTGCCATCTTTTGCAGAGCATCCAGAGTGTGGTCACATTTCTTACAAGCGTATGCGTAGATCGGCAAGCGTCTTACTCCTTTGGTCGGCGCATTATATAGAGTTCGGCGAGCAATTAGGCAGCGGTCTTGAACTGCAAAGCATCGTCGGCGACCCCTATCTGTATAACATCGCCTGGCTTGAATTTTCCTTCAAGGATTTCGTTTGCCAATGGATTCTCGATTTGCTGTTGAATGGCTCGTTTCAACGGTCGCGCACCATAGACGGGATCGAAACCTGCATCTGCCAGCTTGTCGCGCGCGGCGTCGCTCAACTCGATCTGCATATCTCGATCCGCCAAACGCTGGTGCAAATAGCCAAGCTGAATGTCGACGATCAGGCGAATATGCTCACGGCTGAGCGGATGGAATACGACGACATCGTCAACCCGATTGATAAACTCCGGTCGAAAATGGGTGCCCACGACTTCCATGACCGCCGCTTTCATCGCATCGTATTGTTCCTCGCCCGTCATCTCCTGGATCATTTGCGATCCCAGGTTAGACGTCATGACGATGACCGTATTGCGAAAGTCGACCGTGCGCCCCTGACCGTCAGTCAGGCGGCCATCATCGAGCACCTGCAGCAACACGTTGAAAACGTCCGGATGCGCTTTTTCAACCTCATCCAGAAGAATGACGGCGTAAGGTTTGCGGCGTACCGCTTCGGTCAGATAGCCGCCTTCGTCATAGCCGACGTATCCCGGAGGCGCGCCGATGAGGCGGGCTACCGAGTGCTTTTCCATGAACTCGGACATATCCAGCCTGACAATTGAATCTTCGGTATCAAACATGAAGTTGGCCAATGCTTTGGTCAATTCGGTCTTGCCAACACCGGTCGGGCCGAGGAACAAAAACGAGCCAATCGGCCGTTTCGGGTCTGACAGCCCGGCTCGCGAACGACGAATCGCATTTGAAACTGCCGTGACGGCCTCTGCCTGACCGACAACGCGCGCCTGCAGCGCAGACTCCATCTGCAACAGTTTCTCTTTCTCGCCTTCAAGCATTTTTGAGACCGGGATACCGGTCCACTTGGAAACGATTTCTGCCACTTCCTCTTCGGTCACATTGTTGCGCAACAGGGTCGTTTCCTGACCTTCCGCCTGCATTGCGTCCTGCAGCTGCTTTTCGAGCTCGGGGATACGGCCGTACTGCAATTCAGACATGCGCGCGAGATCGTTGGCACGGTGCGCCGTTTCCAGCTCAAGCCGCGCACGCTCAATCTCTTCCTTAATATGGTTGGTGCCCTGCATCGCAGCTTTTTCCGCGATCCAGACTTCCTCCAGATCCGAGAACTCCTTCTCAAGTTCCTCTAGCTGCGCATCGAGGTCTTGCAGACGCTTGCGTGATGCATCGTCAGACTCCTTCTTCAAGGCTTCGCGCTCAATCTTGAGTTGGATAACACGACGTTCCAGTTTATCCATCGCTTCCGGTTTCGAATCGATTTCGATACGAATGCGCGACGCTGCCTCGTCGATCAGATCGATGGCCTTATCGGGCAGTTGCCGGCCACTGATATAGCGATGCGAGAGCGTCGCCGCCGCGACAATGGCCGGGTCAGTAATTTCTACGCCGTGATGCACTTCGTAGCGTTCCTTGAGTCCACGCAGGATTGCGATCGTATCCTCAACGCTGGGCTCACCAACGACCACCTTCTGGAAACGACGCTCCAGCGCAGCATCTTTCTCAAGATACTGGCGATACTCATCCAGAGTTGTTGCGCCGACACAGTGGAGTTCGCCACGCGCCAAAGCTGGCTTGAGCATGTTGCCGGCATCCATCGAACCTTCAGCTTTACCGGCACCCACCATCGTATGCAGTTCATCGATGAACAGGATTATCTGCCCTTCCTGCTTGGACAAATCACTGAGCACCGCTTTGAGGCGTTCTTCAAATTCGCCACGGAATTTTGCGCCCGCTATTAACGAGCCCATATCCAGAGACAGGATGCGTTTACCGCGCAAACCTTCTGGCACCTCGTTGTTGACGATACGTTGTGCAAGGCCTTCAATAATTGCAGTCTTGCCGACACCCGGTTCGCCGATCAGGACCGGATTATTTTTCGTGCGACGCTGTAAAATTTGAATCGTGCGCCGAATCTCGTCATCACGGCCGATGATCGGATCCAGCTTGCCCTGCTCTGCTCGCTCGGTCAGATCAATCGTGTATTTCTCGAGCGCCTGGCGTGTATCTTCGGCGTTCGGATCATTGACTTGCTGGCCGCCGCGAAGATCATCAATCGCTTTTTCGATAGCACCGCGTACGGCACCTGCCTGTTGCAGAACCTTAAGCAATGGCGATTTGTCGTCCATGGCTGCGAGCACAAACAACTCGCTCGAGATGTACTGATCGTTACGATCCTGTGCGAGCTTGTCGCAGATATTAAACAGCTTGGTCAGGTCATTGCCGATGTGCACGTCCCCGCCGGTGCCTTCTACTTTCGCCAGACGGTCGACAGCCTCACCCAATTGTGAGCGCAGCAGGTTCACGTTGACGCCCGCTTTCGTCAGCAGCCCCCGCGCAGAGCCGCCCTGCTGATCAAGCAGCGCCACCATCACATGTACAGGCTCGATCAACTGGTGATCCTGCCCAACCGCCAGCGACTGCGCGTCTGCCAGCGCCATCTGGAATTTACTGGTTAATTTATCGATTCGCATTGCATTCTCTCGTACCGGCCTGGCCGGATCCTGGACTGACCCTTACATAGCGTCGAAACGGGCTTTTTCAAGGGCTCACTGGCGCTGGATGAAGCTCAGCAGCCGACCCGTTTCGCCATCGCGTCGGTAGGAGAAGAAGCGCTCAGGATTATCGAAGGTACAGATCCGCTCGCCGAAGACGCCAGCAATACCAATGGCGCCAAGTCGATCTGCAGCGAGGCCAAACAGGTCGGCCTGCCAACGGCCGCGCGCATTCGCGGCAAAGCGCTGCTCGCAATCGAATTTGGCGACGCTAAATGCTTCGCGAACTTCGGCACCAACTTCGAAAGCCGGCATTGCGATGGCGGGGCCGAGCCAGGCGATCAGCTCATTGGCGTCTGTAGCCATGCGCGCGACGGTCGCTTCGATAACGCCTGCGGCTAAACCGCGCCAACCCGCATGTACCGCAGCTATCTCCGTGCCATCCCGGGAGCACAGCAACAGCGGCAGGCAATCAGCTGTACGCACGACGCAGATGTCGCCCACGCGCTTGCCAATCACAGCATCTGCTGCGGGCACGCCGGCGGCGAAGTCATCTGTACCAAGCACGACGGCGCGCGTGCCATGCACCTGCTGCAGCCACTTTGGCTGAGCGGGAAGGTCTGTCTCACTGCCGCTGCGCGTAGTCGTGCCGGCAACAATATTCGCCGGTGCCGGCCAGTCAGCAAACAGCACCGCCTCACTCAATGTTTGGCATCCTCGCGCAGCACCTCGAGCACGGACTCGAAATCTGCAGGTGGATCAACCTCGAGCCGCATCTCCTCGCCGCTAACGGGATGGATGAATTCGAGCATCCTGGCGTGCAGCGCCTGGCGACGGAAGCTGCGTAGCATTGCAATAACCGCTTCGCTCGCCCCGGCGGGCAATGCCAGCCTGCCGCCGTATACCTGATCGCCAAGCAGGGCGTGGCGGCGATGCGCAAAGTGCACGCGAATCTGGTGCGTACGACCGGTCTCCAGAACAACGCTTATATAAGTGTGCGCCGCAAAGCGCTCTTTCACTGTGTAATGGGTTACCGCCGGTTTGCCCTCCGGCCGCACACACATGCGCTTGCGATCCACCGGGTGCCGGCCGAGCGGCTCGTCGATCCTGCCACCACCGGTCAGCACACCGTTACACACCGCCAGATAATTGCGCGAAATCTCGTGGTCTCCTAGCAGGCGGACCAAGGCCGTGTGCGATTCCAGTGTCTTGGCGATCAACAACAGGCCGCTGGTATCTTTGTCGAGACGATGCACAATTCCCGCGCGCGGAATTTGCTCCAGTTCGGCGGCGTGATTAAGGAGGCCATTCATCAATGTGCCGCCCGGGTTACCTGCCCCCGGGTGCACCACCAGACCGACCGGCTTGTTGATCACCATCAGGGCCTCGTCCTCATACACGATATCAAGGGCGATCGGCTCCGCCGCCGCGGCAACCGCTACTGTGGGCGCGGCGCTCAAAGCAACCAGCTCGCCGCCCAAAACAGCGTCTCGCGGCCGCGGTGAGGCCCCGTCAACGGTAATTTCTCCGGCCAAAAGCCAGGATTTGAGCCTGCTCCGCGAATACTCGGGAAACATACGGGCCAGCGCCTGGTCCAATCTTTGACCGGCGTACTCGTCGGGAATTGTCTTCACTTTTGCGTCTGCATTCATTGTGGCGCCAAGTCTACGGTATACTCGCCGACCGGAACGGTCCAGAGGCAGTTTTTCGTTGAAAGGTAACATCAAAATGAGCGGCAAAATCACGCGCAGCAGTCACCTGGTGGCGTTTGCGGCGAGTCTCGCATTGCTGACAGCCTGTGCTGGCAATGATGAGGTTCAGACCGAGATTCAGAGCCTTACGGAAGCCTACGAGCAAGCCCAGGCTTACGTTGCGGGCGGCAATTACACTCGCGGCCTGCAAATTTTTGAGGCGATACAGGCGCGCTACCCGTTTAGCGACCTTAGCCGGCAGATTCAACTGGAAATGATGTACGCCTATCACAAGGCAAGCCAGAAGGAACAGGCTATCGAGGCCGCCGATGCGTTCATGCGCGAAAACCCGATCCATCCGCGTGTCGACTACGCGCTGTACATCAAGGGTCTGTCGTATTTTCAACAAGATGCCGGATTCCTTGAGCGACGCTTCAAGAAAGACATTAGCACTCGCCCACCTGAGGGTGTCGAACTCTCCTATGCAGCATTTCGCCGGCTGGTAGAAAGTTACCCGGCCAGCGAGTACGCGCCGGACGCTCAGCAACGCATCCTGTTTATCAAGAATCGAATGTCGACTTACGAAAACCACGTTGCAGACTTCTACCTGCGACGTGGTGCGTTCGTGGCTGCACTGAATCGCGCACAACGCTCGCTGGAAGAATATAACGGCGCCGAAGGTAACGCCCGGTCGCTGGAAATTATCGCCGAAGCCTACGATGAGCTTGGCATGGAAGATTTGGCTGCTGATGCACGTCGCGTGCTGGACACAAATTTTCCAAACGGCAGCTAGCGCTATTCCGGAAACTTGTACCCGGACGTTATCGGGTAGCGCCAATCACGCCCAAATGCGCGGCTGCTGATGCGCACGCCCGGCGGTGCCTGGCGACGCTTGTACTCATTGCGCTTCACCATCTCCAGAATGCGAATCACAGTGTCGCGTTCATAACCCTTCTCAACAATCGCCTTAACCGACAGGTCGGCCTCGATGAAGGCCTCCAGAATCGGATCCAGAACGTCGTAGTCGGGTAAGGAATCACTGTCTTTCTGATCCGGTCGTAACTCCGCCGACGGCGGCCGTGTTATCACCCGCTCAGGAATGACCTCACCAAGCGAGTTGCGATGTCGCGCAAGCCGATAAACCAGTGTCTTACTGCAGTCCTTTATCGGTGCGAAGCCTCCTGCCATGTCGCCATACAAGGTCGCGTAGCCAACTGCCATCTCACTCTTGTTACCGGTCGTCAGCAACATGCTGCCGGTCTTGTTCGAAATCGCCATCAATAGCAGGCCACGACAACGCGCCTGAATATTTTCTTCTGTGACATCCTCTTCGAGGCCGGCGAACAATTCCGCAAGCTGCTGCAGCGTCGCCACATACATCGGCTCTATTGGCACAACGTCGTAGCGCACGCCCAGGGCTGCAGCTTCAAGTGCCGCATCCTCCTGACTCATTGCAGAGGTATAGCGAAACGGCATCATTACTGCGCGAACCCGGTCCGCGCCCAGCGCATCACAGGCAATCGCCAACACCAGCGCGGAATCAATGCCACCCGACAAGCCAATGACAACACCTGGAAAACCGTGCTTCTCAACGTAATCGCGTGTGCCGGTTACCAAAGCGCGGTAGGTCCTCTCGTCGTCCGATAATCCCGCAAAAACCTCGGCCGCCTGAACTTCCACGCCGGCAGCGCTGGCGTTTAGCTGGATGCAATCCAGTCGCTCTTCGAACGGTGGCGCACGATAGGCAAGCTGCCCGTCAGCCTGCATGGCAAATGAGCCACCATCGAATACGAGTTCATCCTGACCGCCCACCATGTTGAGGTAGACAAGTGGCACACCTGACTCGCTGTTCCGCGTCCGCACAGTTTGTTCACGACGATGCTGGCTATTAAGTTCAAACGGAGAGCCATTGATAGAGATGATGCATTCAGCACCAGCCGCGCGCGCAGCGCTGGTGGGGCCAGCCCCCCAAATGTCCTCACAGATTGTCAGTCCAACTGAAATGCCGTTAATACGAAACACGCCAGCGTCTTTGCCCTTGCCGAAATAGCGCTCTTCGTCAAACACACTGTAGTTGGGCAACAACTGCTTGCGATAGGTGCACAAGACTTCATCGTTTTTGAGAACCGCGCAGCTGTTGTAGATAGTGTCGTCAACGTATTCGGGAAAGCCGATAAGGATAGCGATATCGCGCACGGCAGCACGAATCTCGGTCATCGCCTGCTCGGTTCGCAAACGTAAACCAGCGTGAAAAAGCAGGTCTTCCGGCGGGTATCCGCAAATACTGAGTTCCGGGAACACCACCAGGTCCGCTTGCAGCTGGTCGCGTGCGCGCGCGGCGTAGTCGAGAATTTTCGCCGTATTTCCCGCGACATCGCCAACGGCGAGGTCAATCTGCGCCAAAGCGATTCTTAGAGTGTTGGCCATGGCTTGTTAGCCAATTATCTCCAGCATCTTGCTTCCGAGTTCCGCTGGCGAGCGCACCGTCGCCACACCTGCGGCATCCAGGGCCTTGAACTTGTCAGCTGCGGTGCCTTTGCCGCCCGCAACAATCGCGCCGGCATGCCCCATACGCTTACCCGGCGGCGCAGTTACGCCGGCGATGTAGGCAACAACGGGCTTCGAAAAATCAGACTGAATAAATTCAGCAGCGGCTTCCTCATCGGTGCCGCCGATTTCTCCAACCATAATGACGCCATCGGTGTCCGGATCGGCCTCAAATAATTCCAGGCAATCAATGAAGTTCATACCACGCACCGGATCGCCACCGATACCAATACAGGTGGTTTGTCCGAGGTCATTGACGGTCGTTTGATAAACAGCTTCATAGGTCAATGTACCCGAGCGGGACACCACACCGATGCGTCCGGGTTTGTGAATAAATCCTGGCATGATGCCGATCTTGCATTGCTCCGGCGTGATGATACCGGGACAGTTAGGTCCGATCAGGCGGCAGTCGTGGTCGCGCAGGGCGGACTTGACGCGCACCATGTCCATCACAGGAATGCCCTCAGTGATGCAAACAATCAATTTCACGCCCGAATCGGCCGCTTCCAGAATCGCATCTGCGGCGAACGGTGGCGGCACCAGAATCATGCTGACATCGGCACCGGTTTGATCGACGGCATCGCGCATCGTGTTGAATACAGGAACTCCTATATGTTCCTGACCACCGCGACCCGGGGTTACGCCACCGACAATCTGCGTACCGTAATCCAGGCATTGTTGTGAGTGAAACGTGCCCTGGCTACCAGTGATGCCCTGACAAATGATCTTGCTGTCTTTGTTGACGAGAATGCTCATGTATTCGCTCTTCAGGCTGCAGCAGCGACGACTTTCTTCGCTGCATCAGTCAAATCATCGGCCGAAATAATATCCAGCCCGCTGTTGGCCAGCAGTTCGCGGCCCGTATCGACGTTGGTTCCTTCAAGGCGCACCACCACCGGTACGCTCACGCCTACTTCTTTGACCGCGCTGATAATGCCCTCGGCGATCAAGTCGCAGCGGACAATGCCACCAAAAATATTGACCAGGATTGCAGTCACGTTCTGATTGGAAAGAATCAACTTGAAGGCCTCGGCAACGCGTTCCTTGGTGGCACCACCACCGACATCAAGGAAGTTGGCTGGCTCGCCACCGTGCAGCTTGATGAGATCCATGGTCGCCATTGCCAAACCGGCGCCGTTAACCATGCAGGCAATATCGCCTTCCAGCGATACGTAGTTAAGGTCATGCGCGGCAGCTTCGCGCTCCATGTCGTCTTCTTGCGTGATATCGCGCAGCTCGACCAGTTTGGGTTGCCGATACAGCGCATTGCTATCGATATTGATCTTGCCGTCGAGGGCGACCACGTCACCGCCTTTGGTCACGATAAGCGGATTAATTTCCACCAGACTCGCATCGCATTCATCGTAGAGCTTGTATAAGCGCTTCACGAGATCGCCGAATTGGCGCATTTGCCGGGTATCCAGACCGAGGCCAAATGCCAGCTGGCGCGCCTGGTAGTCCTGCAGACCGGCATCCGGAGCGATCGCGACGGTAAAAATTTGCTCCGGCGTCTCAGCGGCGACTTTCTCGATATCCATACCGCCTGCTGCCGAAGCGATAAACGCAACCCGGCTCACTTCCCGGTCGACCAGCATCGACAGGTACAATTCTCGATCGATATCCGAGCCTGACTCGACATAGACCACATTGACCGGCAATCCCTCGGGTCCTGACTGATGCGTCACCAGTTGCTTGCCCAGCATGCCCTCAGCAAATTCGCGCACCTCTTCGCGCGTACGGGCGAGTTTTACGCCGCCGGCCTTGCCTCTGCCGCCAGCATGTACCTGCGCCTTGACGACCCAGAGATCTCCGCCCAGTTCTTTGGCAGCGTCTACCGCTGCATTCGGACTCTTAACAGGAATTCCGCGTGGTACCGGAATGCCATACTCGGCAAACAGCCGTTTCGATTGATATTCGTGGAGATTCATAGCTCTCTTTTCTTTATGGTCGGGAGGTGTGCTGAAGCAGACAAAATCGGGCGTATTTTGGAGCAAAGCACGGGTGGACGCAAAAGCAATTGCACATAGGCGCTGCAAAAGGCAACAATCAACGCATGAGTCAGGCCAATACTGATCCAAATTTGAAGCGCACGTTCCGCGGCAATCGCGACGCGTTGCTGCAACGCGCCGCCGATGAGCCGGATCTCACCTGGCGCGTGCTCACCACACTGAATGCCATACGCGTGCTAATTGCGGTCGGATTACTAGCGCTATTCTTCGCCGGCGGCGAGCATCCCATATTTGGCGAACAGAATCCGACCATGTTTTCTGCGACAGCAGCCGGATACTTGGTCTTCGCCGCGGTTTCGGTCATGTCGCTGCATATGCGCTGGTTGCCGCTGGGCGTGCAGTCTGTCACCCAGTCGATAGTGGATATTATTGCGATCGTCATTCTGATGCACGCCAGCGGCGGCATTGAAAGCGGGCTTGGCGGACTGCTCATCATTTTTGTCGGTGCTGGCAGCCTGGTGCTGCCGCTGCGCTTTCCAACCATACTCGCGGCTATCGCGACCTTCGCGATTCTGGGTGAGCAGCTGTACACACAACTCAGCGGCGCGGCGACCGATGCCAACTATCCCGCTGCAGGCATTGTCAGCGCGATAATTTTCGCAATGGCGCTGGCGACGCGGCCCCTGGGTCGCCGTATTCAGGCCAGTGAAGCGCTGGCGCGACAGCGCGGCGTCGACCTGCGCAACCTGTCGCAACTCAATGAATATATTGTGCAGCACTTGCGCGAGAGCATTATTGTCCTTGATGGCAACGATGACGTGCGCCTCAGCAACACCTCGGCTTTGCAACTGCTCGGCGCCAGTGAAGACGTTAGCGGCATGCCGCTGCGAGACGTCTTTGAACCGTTGGCAGAGTATCTGCAGCGCTGGCGCTCCGAGCATGACCTGACCTCGCACCCCGAATTTACGGTCATTTCCGCAAGCAATAACTTACCGGTTACCGCACACCTCGCACCGTTGGGCAGAAATGGTGCGCGCGCCGGGCCGGTTCTCGTCTTTCTGGAAGACGCAAGCCTTATGAATGAGCGCGTGCAGCAGTCAAAGCTGGCATCGCTTGGTCGTTTGAGCGCCAGTATCGCACACGAAATCCGCAACCCGGTAGGCGCTATGAGCCATGCCGCCCAGTTGCTCGCAGAAGCAGACGGTATTACGGATGCCGATATGCGCCTGACAGAAATCATAAAGACGCACTCAAGTCGCGTTAGTCACATCATCGACAACATGCTGCAACTTTCTCGTCGCGAGAACAGTCGCCCGGAGGTTGTGCGGCTCGGCTCATGGTTGCATGAATTTGCAGAAGAGTTCTCGCGCACGCTGGAGTTGCAGGAGGGCGAACTCAGCATCGCAGATATCAGTGACGACCTCGAGGTGCGCATGGACCCGAGTCACTTGCGCCAGGTCCTGTGGAATCTTTGTGACAATGCGATCAAGTACGCCAGCGAAACCGGCGGCATCATGGTCGAGATCGAGGCCGGCCGACTGCAGGGGCAAAGCCGCCCGTATGTCGAAGTACTGGATCACGGCCTTGGCGTGGACAGCGCGACTGCCGACAAAATGTTCGAACCCTTCTATACTGAGCGCACCGGTGGCACCGGGCTTGGCTTGTATATTTCGAGAGAACTTTGCGAGTTGAATCGAGCCACGCTGCTGTACTTTGACCGGCCCGGTGGGGGCAGTATTTTTCGAATTGTATTTGCCGATCCGGACCGATGGGATGCAGGGAACACTTAATGGACCAAGCACACGCCCTGGTCGTCGATGACGAGCCAGACATTTGCGAGCTTCTTAGCATGACGCTCGGGCGCATGAATATTAAGGCCCAATCCGCTGCCGACCTGGCTGGCGCACGCGCTTTGCTTGCGTCTCAACATTTCGACATCTGTCTGACCGACATGCGTTTGCCGGATGGCGACGGGCTTGAGCTGGTCGAGTGGATTCAGTCGAACGCCGGCCACATGCCGGTGGCTGTGATCACGGCTCACGGCAACGTCGAGACAGCAGTGCAGGCGCTCAAGCTAGGCGCTTTCGACTTCATCTCGAAGCCACTGGATCTGGGGCATTTGCGCAATATCGTCGAGAATGCCCTGCGCATCGAGGGCAAAGCGCCCGCGCAACCGTCGCGCCTGTTAGGCGATTCGCCGAGCATGCTTGAATTGCGCGAGATGATCGACAAAGTCGCGCGTTCGCAAGCGCCGGTGCACATCTCCGGCGAATCCGGGACCGGCAAGGAGTTGGTGGCACGCCTGATTCACGACAGTGGGCCGCGTTCGGACGGCCCCTTCATACCGGTAAACTGTGGCGCTATTCCGAGCGAGCTAATGGAGAGCGAATTCTTCGGCCACCGCAAGGGTAGCTTTACCGGTGCAGTCAGCGACAAGGTCGGCCTGATACAAAGCGCTGACGGTGGCACCTTGTTTCTTGATGAAATCGCTGACTTGCCGCTGGCGATGCAGGTCAAGCTGCTTAGAGTGATTCAGGAGAAAACCGTGCGCCCGGTGGGCGCGTCGAACGAAGAAACTGCAAACGCCCGTATCTTGTCTGCGACCCACAAGAATCTCGCTGAGATGGTGACTAACAGTGAGTTCCGGGAAGACCTTTACTATCGGATCAACGTCATTGAATTGCATGTGCCCGCCTTGCGCGATCGCGGCGACGATGTCGTGGTCCTCGCCAAACACATATTGGCCAAGCTTGATGCGACCGCGACACTCGATGGTAGCGCCAGCAGCGCGTTGGCGGGGTATTCCTTCCCAGGCAACGTCAGAGAACTCGAAAACATGCTGGAGCGCGCCGTGACGCTCTGCGCTACCGGTAAAATCACCGAAGCGGACCTGCATATGCGCGAAGCCAGTGGCGGCATCAATGAGCCATTACAGTTCACCAACACCGATCTGAGCAACCAGGTGGAAGATGTGCAGCGGCAGGCGATTGTCGATGCGCTGGAAAAGACGCGCTATAACAAGACTGCCGCAGCGAAACTATTGGGCCTTTCGTTTCGCCAGCTTCGCTATCGAATCAAGAAACTCGGTATCGAGTAAACATAAACACCGTCTTCAAAGCGCAACAGATACTGACAATTTTTGTCAGCTTGTGACGCTCAGCGTCGGTTTTCGCACTGATGCACGCCTTTTCTTTCAGTTCGGCGAACCTCTAGGTTCGTTATAAATCCTTCCTATTCAATTAGTTATGGTAGTTTCGCCAAACTTGGCACGGCGCTTGCTTTATATACCGTACTGGCGACGACGCCGTTTATTTTTATATTCATTTTCACGGAGACAGACAAATGAAGAAGCAACAAGGTTTTACATTGATCGAACTGATGATCGTAGTAGCGATTATCGGTATTTTGGCAGCTATCGCTATTCCTGCTTACCAGGACTACACGATCCGCGCTCAGGTTTCTGAGGGTTTGAACCTGTCAGGTGGCGCTAAAGCCGCTGTAACAGAGTACTTCCAGGATCGCGGTTCCATGCCTGCTGACAACACCGAAGCTGGTCTTGCTGCCGAGGACGAAATCCAGGGTAAATATGTAGATGAAGTTTTGGTTACCGCCGGCGTTATCGCTGTTCAGTACGGTAACGAAGCACATCAGGTCATCAGTGGCCAGCATCTTGAGCTGACACCTGACACGACAAATCCGGGTTCTGTTGCTTGGGATTGTGCTACAGCAGGTGCCGAGATCGAGAACAAGCATCTTCCAGCTGCTTGCCGCACCTAAGACTTTTCGCTTTCGGCTTTTAGCCAAAGCAGTAAGTCAAGAAGCCCCGGTCCTGCCGGGGCTTTTTTTTGAGATTAGACCGGGTTAAGGTGGCGACGATGAAAAAATACAATCACGGATTCACGCTGATCGAGCTGATGATCGTCGTCGCCATTATCGGAATCCTTGCTTCCATCGCCGTTTCTGCCTATCAAACCTACACAGTCCGTGCGCAGGTTGCCGAGGCCCTCAATATGGCCGCCGGCGCGAAAACACCTGTCATCGACGCCTATAACATGACCGGCGCCCCACCAGCCGACCGTGCCGCAGCTGGCATGACGGCACTCGCCAGCGACACGCAGGGCAAGTACGTCAGCGCCGTCGATATCGATGACGGGCGCGTAGATATCACCTTCGGCAATGATGCACACCAGGACATCCAGGGTGGCGTGGTGTCGTTCACACCCTACGTGGCACCCAGCGGCAGCATTGTCTGGCGTTGCGCCTCGGCCGCCGCCCCCAACGGCACCGTCCTGTTGACCGGCGGTGGCATTACAGCGGCGTATATCGCGCCGACCATCGATAATCGCTACCTGCCCTCCAGCTGTCGAAACTGAGTCCGTAAAGGACCTCAAAATTGGCCATTTGCCCGATATTTACGGGTTTGACTTAATCAAATTCCGTAACTGTGACAAGGCGCACAAAATCGAGTTGATCCGGGGACTTAGATCAGTGAGACTGTGATGCTCCAAGGAATGATCTAGCGTTATTTTCACATGGCAGCAACCGCAGCACAGAACAATCTCGCAGGGCTTCCCCGACGTCTCGTCCAGGATGGCCTGATAAGCGAAGAGAAGCTTCTCGAAGCCACTGAGTTGGCGAAGAAAGAGAAGATGACGCTGGTTGCGTATCTCGTCAATCAGGACATGGCGAATGCGCGCGCCATCGCTGTGGCTGCCGCACACGAATTTGGTGTGCCCCTGCTGGATCTCGACGCCATAGAAATCGATTTGGACGTGGTTCGCGCAGTCGATCAAAAACTGGTCAACAAGCACCGCGTACTGCCGCTCGTAAAGCGCGGCCAGCGTTTATTCGTTGGCATTGCTGATCCGACCAACCTGCAGGCAATTGATGACATCAAGTTTCAGACCAGCCTGCGAATTGACCCGGTGGTGGTCGAACAGGACAAACTCGAAGAACGTATCGTCAAGGCGATCGAAGCGGTTGACACCACCATGGGTGACCTCGCTGACGATGATTTTGATCTCGAGAATCTGGATGTAAACGGCGACGAGGATGACCACGAAGAAGTCGATAGCGGCGTTGAAGACGCGCCCGTTGTGCGTTTCGTCAACAAGATTCTGCTCGACGCCATCAAGCGCGGCGCGTCTGACGTTCACTTCGAGCCTTACGAAAAGTATTTCCGCGTACGAACGCGTCTCGATGGCGTTCTGTCGGAGGTTGCACAGCCGCCAGTCGCATTGGCGAACAAGGTCTGTGCGCGCCTCAAAGTCATGTCGCGTATGGATATTGCTGAACGGCGTGTACCGCAGGACGGTCGTATCAAGATGCGGCTGTCGAAGAACCGCGCCATCGACTTTCGTGTCAACACCTGCCCGACGCTGTTCGGCGAGAAAATCGTATTGCGTATTTTGGATCCGTCCAGTGCCCAGCTTGGAATTGACGCGCTTGGCTACGAAGAACATCAGAAAAACCTTTACAACAAGCATTTGATGAAGCCGTACGGCATGATTCTTGTGACCGGTCCGACCGGTTCCGGTAAAACCGTTTCGCTGTACACCGGGCTCAATGTTCTGAATACCATTGACCGCAATATATCGACGGCCGAAGACCCGGCGGAAATCAATCTTCCTGGCATCAATCAGGTCAATGTGAACCCAAAGGTAGGACTGACGTTTGCCTCGTCACTAAAGGCTTTCCTGCGTCAGGATCCGGACATCATCATGGTGGGTGAGATTCGTGACCTTGAGACCGCGGAGATCGCTATCAAGGCGGCCCAGACCGGTCACCTGGTGCTATCAACCCTGCATACGAATGATGCTCCGAGGACGCTAACGCGGCTTGTGGACATGGGCGTAAAGCCCTACGCCATCGCCACCTCGGTGAGCCTGATTATCGCGCAACGACTCGCCAGAAAACTCTGCGACAGCTGCAAGGAAAGCAAAGACATTCCACGCGAGGCCCTCGAGAAAGAAGGCTTTGGAGCAGATGACATCGACAGTGGCATGGTTATCTTTGGGCCGAAGGGATGCAAGAGCTGCAACGACGGCTACAAAGGACGAGTCGGCATATTCCAGGTAATGGAAGTGTCGGAAGCCATGGGCAGAATAATAATGGAAGGCGGCAACGCCATGCAGATCGCCGATCAGGCGGCCAGTGAAGGGGTAATCGATTTACGTCGCGCCGGTTTGAACAAAGTCAAGGACGGGGTTACAAGCCTTGAGGAAATCAACCGGGTTACAATTGAATAGTATTCGACCTCGCTAATGGACGAAAGAAATGGCTGAACAAGCAACGATGAGCACCGTACCCTTTACCTGGGAAGGCACAGACAGGAAGGGCCAAAAAGTTAAGGGCAAGGCAATGGCGACGAACGAAGCCGCCGTGCGTGCCGATTTGCGTCGTCAAGGCGTCGTGCCGTCCCGTATCAAGAAACAGAACCAGGGCATGTTCGCGGGCGGCGGTACGATCACTCCTGCCGACATCGCAATTTTCATGCGCCAACTGGCTACCATGCTGGGCGCAGGCATACCGCTGGTACAGTCCTTCGAGATTGTCGGCAACGGGCATGAAAATGCGGCAATGCAAAAACTTATTCTGGCCGTCAAAGCAGATGTCGAGGGCGGTACCGCGCTCGCCGATGCCTTCGGCAAACACCCTCTGTACTTCGATGATCTGGTACTCAACCTGGTTGAGGCCGGTGAGCAAGCGGGTGCTCTTGAGACCTTGCTGGATAAAATCGCAACCTATAAAGAAAAGACAGAAGCACTGAAAAAGAAAATCAAGAAGGCCCTGACCTACCCGGCAGCCGTTCTCGCGGTCGCCTTTGTTGTAACCACGATTCTCCTGATTTTCGTTATCCCGGCATTTGAAGATCTGTTCAAGGGCTTTGGTGCCGACCTGCCGACCTTCACTCGCATGATCATCGACCTGTCTGTGTTTGTTCGCGAGAAGGGTGCGTACATCGCGGTGCTTATCGGTGCGGCAGTTGCGACGTTCTTATACTTCAAGAAGCGCTCTCGCCCAATGCGACATTTCCTCGATCGCATGATGCTTAAGATGCCGATTATTGGTCCGATTTTGCAGAAGGCCTCAATTGCACGTTACGCACGAACACTGTCAACAATGTTCGCTGCAGGCGTACCGCTGGTAGAGGCACTGCAGTCGGTCGCTGGTGCCACCGGCAATATTGTTTACGAAGAAGGCGTACTCGCTATGCGTGACGAAGTGTCAACGGGTCAGCGATTGCAGCAGGCGATGGAAAATACGGATCTGTTCCCAAACATGGTCATTCAAATGATCGCGGTTGGCGAAGAGTCGGGTTCTCTCGATGAAATGTCTTCAAAAGTGGCAGACTTTTACGAAGAGGATGTCGACAACGCAGTTGACAATCTTTCGAGCTTGCTCGAGCCGTTAATCATGTCGATCCTCGGTGTATTGGTTGGTGGCCTTGTGGTCGCCATGTACTTGCCGATTTTCAAGATGGGTGCAGTTATTTAGGCTGCTGCAGGCGTCCGATTGCATAGCAACGGCGTTCGGAGGAAACTCCGAACGCCGTTTTTGATGGTGCAATCGCAATATTTAAGGGAGAAACTGGATGGCAGAATTATTCGCGCAGTCACCGCTAGCATTTACTGCAGCCGCTTTCGTCTTTGCTCTGTTGATCGGCAGCTTTCTCAATGTAGTGATTTATCGTTTGCCGATAATGATGTATCGAGAATGGCACGAACAGTGTGAAGAGTTGCAGAAGGCAGATACGCCCGAATTGCCTGACAAACCATTTACCCTTGTCATACCACGCTCTGCCTGCCCTTCCTGTGGCGCTCAGATTACGGCCTTGCAGAATATTCCGCTTATCAGTTATCTCTTCCTCGGTGGCCGCTGCAGCGGCTGCAAGCAAAAGATTTCGCTGCGCTACCCGCTGGTCGAACTATTAACTGCTGTGCTGGCGGCCGTTTGTGCGATGCACTTCGGCTTTGGATGGGAAGCGCTCATGGCGATTGGCCTGACGTTCGCCCTGGTCGCCATCAGCATGATCGACTACGATCATCAGCTCATTCCTGACGCAATAGTCATACCGCTGATGTGGGTCGGCCTGGGCATGAGTTTGTTTCACCCTCTCACCGGAGCAGACACCCTTTTTGTGTCTCCTGTGGACAGCATCATCGGCGCGATTGCCGGCTACCTTAGCCTGTGGACCGTCTACCAGCTGTTCAAACTGGCCACCGGCAAAGAGGGCATGGGCTACGGCGACTTCAAGCTATTGGCAGCGCTGGGTGCCTGGCTCGGCTGGCAATCATTACACCTGATAATTCTGCTCTCAGCGGTGGTCGGTGCGATATTCGGCATCGCGATGATCGTTCTCCGCGGTCGCGACCGACAGTTACCCATTCCCTTTGGTCCTTATCTGGCAGCTGCAGGCTGGGTCGCTATGCTTTACGGCGACACGGTCTGGAATGCGTACCTGGACAAGTTTCAGTAGATGCCGCGGCCGATGCGCATCGGACTGACCGGCGGTATCGCCAGTGGCAAGTCGACCGTCGCAGACATGTTTGCCGAATTGGGCATAAGCGTGATCGACACCGACCTCATCGCTCGCGAGGTTGTGCAACCCGGTCAGCCAGCATTGGGCGAAATTCGCGGCGTGTTTGGCGACGCGGTGTTCAATAGCGATGGCACACTGGATCGAGGTGCATTGCGGCAGCAGATATTTTCCAGCGATGATGCAAGACAGCAGCTGGAAGCCCTCCTGCATCCACGTATCCAGGCGCAGACCGTGCAGCGCATAGATGCTGCCAGCGGCAACTACATTATCGTTGTCGTGCCGTTGCTCGCGGAGTCGCCGCTCCGTGAACATATGGACCGAATACTGGTGGTCGACTGCGATGAAGCCACGCAGATCAAACGGCTACTCGCACGCGACGCAGAAACCGAGGATCAGGCCCGCCGCATCCTTGCGGCGCAGGCCAGCCGCGATGAGCGGCTCGAAATCGCCGATGATGTGATTCACAACAACTCCGGCATTGAGGCGATTTCAGCGCAGGTGACGGCGCTGCACGACAGATACATGGCAATGAGTAATTTGCCTGCGAGCTAGCGGTAGCGCAAAATAGCCAAATGGCAAAACCCGCTAGCGAAATACCGGTCGATTCGGCTTCGGACCGCCCGACCTACTACGAGCAACCCGTATCTGAGCGTATGCGCACATTTATGCGGCTCGAGTTCCTGTATCAGCAAATGCTCTACAGCAGCGAGCTGGAGAGCGATTGGGCGACCCGCGCTACGATCTCCAGCCTGCTTGAAATAATGGCAATTCTCTCGCGCGGCGATGTCCGCAGCGAGGTGCATAAGGAGCTGGATCAGCAACTTAAGGTATTACAACGCTTTCAAAGCCAGCCGGGCGTGGATACGCGGCGCCTGGATAGCCTGGTGCGCAATCTCGTCGAAAGTCGCGCCGAGCTTGGCAGAGTCGGCACTTCGTTTTTGCAGCCGCTCAAGGATTCAGATTTTCTCAATGCCATAAAGAACCGCAGCGCGATTCCAGGCGGCACCTGCGAATTTGACCTCCCTGAGTACAGCCACTGGCTGCGCCAGTCGTTTGCGCGACGCAGCGATGATATGGAGGTTTGGATCGGCGCAATTCGGCCTTTATCCGATGCCGTGACCGAGGTGCTCTGGCTGATTCGCCAAAGTGCCCAGTCGGTGGACAAGGTCGCCATTAACGGCATGTATCAGCACAGCATGCAAAAAGACGCCCATTGCCGGCTCCTGCGTGTGAATCTGCTACAGGACACCCATCTATATCCGGAAATCAGCGGCAGCCAGCACCGCTTTACCGTGCGTTTTCTGGAATGGTCTACTCTGGATAGTCGCGCAGTACAGACGGGCCACGACGTGCCCTTTCAACTCAGTATCTGCTAGCGAGAACCGCGCAGCGCGGCTACCAGCGGCGCATCGGCCGGCAGCAACTCAGCTTCGTCCAGCCGCGCAACATCCACCCAGCGAAGCCCCTGACCTTCCAGGCCATCAGGGTCACCGTCCCAATCACTAACCAGGAAAAACTCCAAATCGACCGTTCGGTCTGAGTACTCGTGCGACAAACTCATGAATGGCTCGGCCGCAGTTACTTCGATGCCAAGCTCTTCACGAAGCTCGCGCCGTAACGCATCCGCAGCAGACTCGGCAGCATCGATTTTGCCACCGGGAAACTCCCACAGACCATTGAAGGGCCCCTCGCAAAGTCGTTCCGCGATGAGGACCTCGCCAGCCCGGTTGCGCAAAATGCCGGCTGCAACACTCAAGTGACGCATGCTTGAGACCTGTCTAGCCGAGCTTGCCGTGGCACTGCTTGTACTTCTTGCCCGAGCCGCAAGGACATGGCTCATTTCGACCAACCTTGGCGGCATCGCGCTTGAAAGTCTCAATAGCTTCTCTTTGCGGTGGTGGCGCCGCACGCCCCGCTTGTTGGCCCTGACCCGGCGCTGGCGCCGGCGGTGCACCTAGCGCAGTCGCTTCCGCGTGCTGAAATTTCAGAGCCTCGGCCGCTCGCCGTCGCTCGGCACTGTCGTCCAGCTCCTGCTCGCCCTTAATCTGAATTCGGGACAGAATGCTGATCGCGTCATGCTTCACTTGTTCAAGCATGACGCCAAACATTTCGAACGCTTCTCGCTTATATTCCTGCTTCGGGTTCTTCTGTGCATAGGAGCGCAGTCCAATGCCCTGCCGCAGATGATCCATGCCAGCCAGATGTTCTTTCCAGTGGAAGTCGAGCTGCCGCAACATGATCTGCTTCTCGACGTTACGCATCAGCTCGCGGCCAACTTCGCCGGTGCGTTTCTCATAGGCTTTAGCCGCCTCTTCAACACAACGCTCGAGGATCGCCCCATCATTCAGCGCTTTGTCGTCGCGAATCCAGCGCGCGACATCGACGCGCAAACCGAAGTCCGCTTCCAGTGCCTGCGTCAGACCCTCCGCATCCCATTGCTCTTCAAGACTGCCCGAGGGGATATGCGCCGTAACAATATTTGCCACCACTTCGTCACGAATAGCCGCAACCGACTCTTCGATCTCGTCGGCTTCCATGAGCTCCGCACGTTGGTGATAAACGACCTTGCGTTGATCGTTGGCAACATCATCGTATTCCAGCAGGTTCTTGCGAATATCGAAGTTGTGCGACTCGACCTTACGTTGCGCGCGCTCGATTTGACGCGACAGCAACTTGCTTTCGATGGCCTCGCCTTCACGCATTCCGGCACGGCCCAGCAGCGACTTGGTGCGCTCCGGGTCACCGAATATGCGCATCAAGGTGTCTTCCATCGAGAGATAAAAGCGTGACGAACCCGCATCACCCTGGCGCCCCGATCGGCCACGCAGCTGATTGTCGATACGCCGTGATTCATGTCGCTCGGTACCGATGATATGCAGTCCACCGGATTCCAGCACCGCGTCATGCCTGGCCTGCCATGCGGCGCGCAGTTCTGCCTCGTCCGCGCCTTCGCCGGCAGCCTCAAGCTCCGCTTCCAGATTACCGCCAAGCACAATATCAGTGCCGCGACCGGCCATATTGGTCGCGATCGTGATGGCACCCGGACGCCCGGCTTGTTGCACTACCGTTGCTTCGCGCTCGTGCTGCTTTGCATTCAGCACTTCATGTTCGATTTTGCGTTCTTTGAGTAAGGACGCCAGTAGTTCCGACGTTTCGATAGAGGTAGTACCAACCAATACCGGCTGGCCGCGCTCGCGGCAGTCACAAACGTCCTCAAGAATCGCCTCAAACTTGTCCTTCTGGGTCAGGTAAACCAGATCGGCAGCGTCCTTTCGCACCATTTCGCGGTGTGTTGGAATCACGACGACTTCCAATCCGTAGATCTGCTGGAATTCAAACGCTTCGGTATCTGCCGTTCCGGTCATACCTGATAAGTTGCTGTATAAGCGGAAGAAATTCTGGAACGTAATCGACGCGACCGTCTGATTCTCCTGCCGAATCGCAACGCCCTCTTTCGCCTCAATCGCCTGATGCAAACCGTCCGACCAGCGTCGACCGGGCATAGTCCGCCCAGTGAATTCGTCGACGATGACAACTTCACCGTCTTTTACAATGTACTCAACGTCTCGCTGGTAGATTACATGTGCGCGAAGCGCCGCATTCAGATGATGTAGCAGTCGAATATTGCCCGCATCATAAAGACTCTCGCCTTCCTGCAGCAGACCCGACCGAACCAACAGCTGCTCAACCTTCTGATGACCGTCTTCGGTCATATGCACCTGCTTGGCTTTTTCGTCGATGGTGAAATGACCGCGTCTGACCAGCTTGCAAGCCACGACCTTGCCTTTTTCGTCCACTGCCACGACGTCCATGCCACGTGCTTCTGCAATATCGATGGCCGCGTCGAGGCTCATGCTGTCACTCTGCTCGCCATCATCTCCGGCAACCGTTATCGACGTACCTTTTTCGTCACGCAGCGAAACCTGCTTGGCCATGATTTCGAAATTGCTTGGCGCTTCTGTCTCTTCATGCGCAACGAGTTGCGGAATGAGTTTGTTGATATGCGCATACAGGTCGGTGCTCGACTCCGCCGGTCCTGAGATGATGAGCGGCGTACGCGCCTCATCGATCAGGATGGAATCGACCTCATCCACAATCGCAAAATTCAGTTTGCGCTGTGCCTTGTCTTCTAGTGCGAAAGCGAGATTGTCGCGCAAATAGTCGAAACCCAATTCATTATTGGTCGCGTAGGTAATGTCACTGCTATACGCCTCGCGTTTCTGTTCTTGCGTCTGGCCGCTGCGCGTAACGCCGACCGTTAGACCGAGAAATTCGTAGGCCGGTCCCATCCAGTCGGCATCACGTTGCGCCAGATACTCGTTGACCGTGACGATGTGGACGCCATCGCCGCTAATCGCATTCAAGTATGCCGGCAGCGTAGCCATGAGGGTCTTACCCTCACCGGTGCGCATTTCCGCGATGTTGCCGTCGTGCAATACCATGCCGCCGATCAACTGCACGTCGAATGGTCGCATTCCGAGCACTCGAAAAGCCGCTTCCCGAGCAACGGCGAACGCCTCAGGAAGCAAATCCTGAAGCGACTCGCCGTCGGTATATCGTGACTGGAATTCGCCTGTTTTCGCGCGCAACGCAGCGTCATCGAGTGCCTTAAGGCCCTCTTCAAGTGAATTAATTTTGTTAACGGTCTTCGAGTACTGGCGCAGCATTCGCTGGTTGCGACTGCCGAAGATACTGGTCAAGAACTTGGCCACTTGGCCTCCTGAAACTGATGGGCACACACAGCCCGGTATTCTATCGAATATGGCGATCTATGGGTGATTTCCGGGATATCAATATCACGGCAATTGGCAACAGCGAAAAACTACTCGGTGGACTCGCGAATGAAATTCACCGGATTGACGCGATGGCCACCTTTCAGGACCTCGAAATGCAGATTGGGGCCAGTTGCACGCCCGGTCTCGCCCATTTTGGCGACAGGCTGGCCTTTCTTGACCTCGTCACCGACCACGACCAGATTTTCTGAATTATGTGCGTAGCGGGTTGCGTAGCCATTGCCATGATTAATCTCAACCATGATGCCGTAGCCGTAACGGTCGGCTGACCAGGTAACGACGCCATCTGCAACAGCGACAACTTCTGCGCCATGCTTGCCGGCAAAATCGATGCCCGTATGATTTGCGCGTTTGCCGGTAAACGGATCCGTACGCTTGCCAAAGTACGACGAAATCCAACCGGCACCGACCGGACGCCCCTGCGGATAAACGCGTTCGTTGAGGTCCTGATTCATCAGAACACCCTCGAGAGCCCATAGTTGTGCTTCGCGATTATCCAGCTGAGAGTTTAGCGACTGCATTTGGTCGACAACCTCCGGAACGGCAACATTGGATCCGCTACCGACCGGCTCCTCCGGACCACCAAGCGCTGGCACGGAGTCAAAATCGAATTCACCGTCTTCAAGATCGGCCATGCCGGTCAAACGACGGCCTAAGGCATCCAGTCGGATTACCCGTGCGTTCATCTGTGCGATGCGAATAGCCAGTGCTTCCAGAGTATCTTCATTGGTCTGACGAATCGTATCGATGTTCTCGCGTTGCTGCTTGAGCTGTGCAGCTAAATCATGGGCGTCATCCTGGCTCACTCCGGAACCCGTTTGTGATGAGAGCCAATAGCCACCGGCAAAGCCTGCGGTCGAGACGACTAACGCAAGACCGACAGTCGCTACCCAGGCCGCGGGGCCGGACAGATTGACCTGTCTGGGCTTGCCAAAGCCCTTGCCAAAAATAACTACATTCATCGAGCAAACCTCAAAGGTTTTTGCGGTTGAATTAACGATACGCGCGCATCAGCGAGACGCAGGCGTACTCTTATTGTTCTATGGCCGCTGTATTTCTTCACTTCGGTAGCCCCGCTGTCGTAGGATTCGTTCCCTTAGACCGGTGGTTTTGCGCCCCCGCTTTTCAACAGGTTTGCCCTTATCGAGGGCACAATATGCATAATGTCGATTTTTATTACAAGAAAACGCCTCCCGAACAGTGACGAAAGTTGCCCGGAGACCTCGAAAATCGCTAACTGCGTCACAGTTCAATGTCGGTAAAAAGCCTCGAAGAGCTATTAAAAGCCAGTGCCGACGGGGGCTTGGGCGATGTTGTGCGACATGCGCGGGATATGGGCGATTTGGTGCAGGTATTGCAGGATTCGCTGCCGACCGAGCAGCGAGCCGCGATTTCCGCAGCTAATATCCGGGATAATGGCGAATTGGTGGTTCTCGCCCAATCCTCAGCCTGGGCGTCACGACTGCGCTATGAAACCGAGGTTCTGATGGCCGCGGCGCGCAAAACCGGCAAGGAAGTCACAAAATGTTCGGTTCGAGTGAGTCGCTAGCAGCTAAGCGTAGGACGGCGTCGCATACGATACCGGCGCTTTCTTCTGGTCGCTGAACGTAACCTCTTCCCAAGCTGCTTCCTGCACCAACATTTCACGCAACAACTTGTTGTTGAGATCGTGCCCCGATTTATAGGCGCGAAACTCGCCGATGATGCAGTGGCCGAGCAAATAGATGTCACCAATTGCGTCGAGAATTTTGTGAATCACAAATTCGTTGCCGTAGCGTAATCCATCCTCATTAAGGATGCGGTAGTCATCAAGGACAATCGCATTGTCCATACTTCCACCGAGCGTCAAATTTCGTTCGCGCAATGCTTCTACATCACGCAGAAAACAGAACGTCCGAGCGCGACTAACTTCTTTGAGAAAAGACGTCGAAGAAAAGTCGATCGTCGCTTGTTGTGAGAGCTTGTTAAACACCGGGTGATTGAAGTACACCTCGAAGTTAACTTTGAAACCATTAAACGGCAGCAACTCAGCCCACTTGTCGCCGTCTTCAACGCGTATCTTTTTCTTTATGCGGATAAAACGCTTGGCAGCATTCTGCTCCTGGATACCCGCCGACTGCAGCAGGAATACAAATGGTCCGGCACTACCATCCATGATCGGTACTTCGGGCGCCGATAAATCCACATTTATATTGTCGATTCCAAGACCGGCCAGGGCCGACATCAGATGCTCGACCGTGGCGACTTTTACGCCATCCTGGATCAGGGTCGTTCCCAACATCGTTTCACCAACCAGACGCGGGTCAGCCTTGATATCGACCGGATGATCGAGATCGACTCGTCTGAATGTGATTCCTGAGTTTTCAGCAGCGGGACGTAAAGTCATGTAGACCTTTTCGCCAGTGTGCAAACCGACACCGGTTGCACGTATAGCTGTCTTTAAAGTTCGTTGGCGCAGCATTGAGATTCTATGTCAGCCATTTATGTCGGCAAGATTACCACATTGCTGAAAAACCCAGCAATAATTCAAACTCTTAGAGCTGTTCTATAGGTTCGAAATTTGATCTTGCAACAAAGCGGTAGAGAAGTTGCCGGCCCGGTTTCCCGGGCCGGCACAGCGGAGGTATTACTCTAATAACCCTTCAGGTCATTAGTCAGCCTGGCGTCGAAGAAATGCCGGGATGTCCAGCAACTCTTCCTGCAGACCTGCATCTTCAAGACCATCACCAACGGCACGTTGACGCTGCACTGTCGGCTTGTCCAAACTGTGATAGTTCGGCTCTGCCGCAGCCGGTGTGTGCTTGACGATTCGCATTGGAGACTCGGCGCTGCTCGCGTTCTTGCCAAGACCTGTAGCGACTACGGTAACGCGGATTCGATCGGTCATGTTCGGATCGATAACGGTACCAACAACAACGGTTGCGTCAGCCGATGCAAACTCTTTGATCGTGTTACCCACTTCCTGGAACTCGCCGATAGACAAGTCCATGCCTGCCGTAACATTCGCCAGGATACCGTTCGCACCAGCAAGATTGATGTCTTCAAGTAGTGGGCTGGAAATGGCAGCTTCGGCAGCCTCCCGAGCACGACCTTCACCTGATGATTCGCCGGATCCCATCATCGCCATTCCCATCTCGGACATGACCGTTCTAACGTCAGCAAAGTCGACGTTGATCAGTCCCGGGCGAGTGATCAGTTCAGCAATACCCTGCACCGCACCCTGCAACACCTGGTTAGCTGAACGGAAAGCATCCAACAACGTTGTTTCGCCACCCAGCACCGCGAGCAATTTCTCGTTTGGGATAGTGATCAACGAATCAACGTACTTGGCGAGTTCGGCAATGCCCTGGTCTGCCAATGCCTGTCGTTTCGCGCCCTCCATTGCAAACGGCTTGGTGACAACCGCGACGGTGAGAATGCCGAGTTCCTTAGCAACCTGAGCAACGATTGGTGCCGCACCGGTTCCGGTACCGCCACCCATGCCGGCAGTGATGAACAACATATCGGCGCCTTCGATGACCTCAAGAATACGGTCACGATCTTCCATAGCAGCTTGGCGGCCAATGTCCGGATTCGCGCCAGCACCAAGTCCTTTGGTGATGTTGCATCCGATCTGCAGTGCTGTTCTGACTTTCGCAATCTTCAAGGCCTGCGCATCTGTGTTTGCACAAATAAAGTCGACACCTTCAATCCCGGCTTCGACCATGTGTGCTACGGCGTTACCACCGCCGCCACCAACTCCGATGACTTTGATCACAGCGCTCTGGCTATGTGCATCCATTAATTCAAACATTTGTACTTCCTCCGCTGATAAAACTATTTGTAAGTATTTTTAAAATTGTCCGCTGAACCACGATTTCATGCGGTCCCAAACATCGCCCAAATTACTGCTGATCGGCGTTCCACGTGTCGTTCTGCGCGACATGCTTTCAAAGCCGTACAACAACAAACCAACCCCCGTGGCATGGATCGGATTTCGAACCACGTCCGCGAGTCCTTCAACATACTGGGGTGCACCGAGACGCACCGGCATATGAAATACTTCCTCTGCGAGCTCAACCGCGCCTTCCATCTTGGCGCTACCACCCGTAATGACGATGCCCGCAGCAATCAATTCTTCGAATCCAGAACGCCGCAGTTCGTCGCGAATTAAACCGAATAATTCTTCGTAGCGCGGCTCAACAATTTCTGCGAGCGTTTGTCTCGCCAGTCGGCGCGGTGGCCGCTCGCCGACGCTCGGTACTTCTATGGTTTCGTCCGGATTCGCGAGCTGCGACAAGGCGCACGCATACTTGATCTTGATCTCTTCCGCATACTGCGTCGGGGTGCGCATCGAAACTGCGATGTCGTTGGTTACCTGATCGCCGGCAATCGGAATTACGGCCGTGTGCTGAATGGCGCCACCGAGGAACACTGCGATATCGGTGGTGCCGCCGCCAATATCGACGATGCAGGAACCAAGTTCCTTTTCATCATCGGTCAGAACCGAGTAGCTGGAAGCCAGTTGCTCCAGCACGATGTCATCCACTTCCAGACCACATCGCTGCACACATTTGACGATGTTCTGCGCTGCGCTTTCAGCACCAGTAACCATGTGTACTTTTGCTTCGAGACGCACACCCGACATGCCTACGGGCTCGCGAATTCCGCCCTGATTGTCGATCAGAAATTCCTGCGGCAGGATATGCAGAATCTTTTGATCGGCGGGAATCGCTACCGCACGCGCCGCGTCGATAACGCGATCAACGTCATTCGCACTCACTTCTTTGTCCCGCACGCCTACGATGCCGTGCGAGTTGAGACTGCGAATGTGACTGCCGGCGATACCCGTGTAGACGGAATGAATATCGCAACCGGCCATGAGTTCTGCTTCTTCAACTGCGCGCTGAATCGAGTGCACCGTTGATTCGATATTCACCACTACGCCGCGCTTCAGACCGCGCGACGGGTGCGAACCAATACCAACGACTTCTATACCACCCTCATCGTTGATCTCACCCACTATCGCGACAACCTTGGACGTTCCAATGTCGAGACCTACGATCAGGTTCTTGTCACCGCGCTTCGACATTCAGGTTTTACCTCTTAGTGCGAGCATGTTGTCGGCATCGTTGTCCGGATCGGCTACGGGTGTATTCGAACCATTGTTCCAACCAATCGTGAAGCCGTTGCTGTAACGCATATCTACGTACTCAATCTCTTCGGCACGACTGGTAATAATGTCGGCAACGATATCCAGGAAGAGCTCAGTGCGGTCTTCCGTATCACGGCGACCAAGACGTACCTCCACGCCGTTCTGTAAGGTCATTTCCCACGCGCCACGAGGGTCCAGATGTACGCGTCGCAGATCGAGGCCAACGGGAATCAATCGATCACGCACTGCCAGATAACGGCGCGCAACGTCTCCGGAACGACCTTCCGGGCCACTAAGTCGCGGCAGTTCGGCGGGTACATGGCGGACACTATCAACGAACAGCTCGCCGCGCGTATTCAGCAAACCACTCTCACCCCAAATCGCAGCTGGCACCTGTTCGCTGACCGTAATGCGCAAGCGACTTGGCCAGCGGCGCGCTACTGTCGCCTGATCGATCCAGGGCATCGCCATGATGCGCTGCTGAATCAAGGCCAGGTCGGCGCTAACAAAACCGTCTTCAAGTTCGTCGCTGATAACTTCTTCGATCTGCAAGGCAGTCACTCTTTGAAACGGACCGCTGACTTCTATGGAACGAATCTGCCGGTCGAGGACGCTGGAGCTCAGTTGATAGGTCGCAACGATCACTCCGATCGCAACAATCGGGCCGATGATCAGGCTGAGCCGAATACTGGGCATGCTGAACTTCGCTGCCTTTTTCGGTTTACGCCGCTTCGCCTGTTTACGCGCCATTGGCTGCCACCTCTATGTGCGTCGCGCTGGTATCAGCAGCAACGCTGGTTTCCAGAATTCGCCAGCACAACTCCGGGAAATCAATGCCAGCCTGTTTTGCTGCCATCGGGACGAGGCTATGACTGGTCATTCCAGGCACCGTATTCACTTCAAGAACCTTGGGCGCACCGTCGGCACCGGTCATGAAATCAACGCGCCCCCAACCGCTGCAACCAAGCTCGGCAAACGCGGCTGTGGCCAGTTCGGCATAACGATTTTCGAGCTCGGCATCGTCAGTACCGGGGCAATGGTATTGAGTACGATCCGATTCGTACTTCGCGCGGTAGTCGTAAAAAACACGCGGTGTCTCGATGCGAATACTCGGCAGCGCCTGACCCTGTAGCACTGCGACCGTTGTTTCGTCACCTACGATGCAGCGCTCCGCCAATGCAACGCCGCCGTATTGCAGTGCGAGTTTGACGGCATTATCCAGATCTTCAGGTTCGAATATCTTGCTCATACCGACGCTCGAGCCCTGGCCGGCTGGTTTGAGTATCAGCGGCAAACCGATTTCTTCTACTGCCATCACCGCATCAGCGCGATGCCGAATCACGGCGTACTCCGGCGTAGGAATTCCTACCGCATCAAACAGATGCTTGCTGCGCACTTTGTCCATGGCGATCGCGGACGCCATTACGCCACTGCCGGTGTAAGGTATATCGAGCCACTCAAGCGCACCTTGCAGCGCGCCGTCTTCGCCACCCGGGCCGTGCAGCGCAATCCAGACACGCTCGAATCCCGCTGCGGCAAATTCAGCCATGCTGTGATTGGCCGGATCCCAGCCGTGTGCATCGATGCCACGCTCCTGCAAGGCCTGTAGTACGGCGGCGCCGGTTTGCAGCGACACATCTCGCTCACTCGAGAAGCCGCCCAGCATGACTGCCACACGACCAAAGTCGCGTGCACTTTCAATATGACAACGACGCTCACGCATTGACACCAGGCGAGTCATCGTGACACCTCGCCAACAATTCGCACTTCATGCAGCAGTTCGACGCCGTGCTGTTCTATTACAGCGTGGCGAACATGTTCGATCAGCTCTTCGACATCGGTAGCTGTCGCATTGTCACTGTTGATGATGAAATTCGCGTGCTTGGTCGAAACTTCGGCACCGCCGATGCGATAACCCTTCAGTCCTGCGGCTTCAATCAAACGCGCTGCGTGGTCACCGGGCGGGTTGCGAAAAACAGATCCACAGCTAGGCAGGCCAAGTGGTTGCGTTGTCTTGCGGCGCTCCAACAATGCATCAAGCGTTTCCTTGCTCGCAGTTTTTTCCGGGTCGAAACGAAACGTGCCTGCAATGAACCACTCGTTCGCCGGGCCCGTGACACTGCGATAGCCAACCGTGTACTCGCCGGGCGCACGCAGATGAATCTCGCCTGCACGATCTATCGTACGCACCGATTCAACACGCTCCCAGGTTTCACCGCCATGCGCGCCGGCGTTCATCGCCAGTGCACCACCGACCGTACCCGGAATGCCTGCAAAGAACTCCGACGGTCCGATACCCCAGCGTAAACACTCGCGTGCCAGTTGAGTGCACGGCAGGCCACTACCCGCAGTTACCAGGTAAGGCTCGACGCGCTCGATAGAACGCAGGATTCTAGTCGCTGAAATAACGACGCCACGAATACCGCCATCGCGCACCAGCAGGTTACTGCCGACGCCATGCCAGAAGATCGGTGTGCTGGGCTCCAGATCACGCAGGAACTGCGACAACTCTGCAAGGCTCGCGGGCATGAAGAACACGTCTGCGGGCCCACCGACACGCCAGGATGTATGACGACTCATTGGCTCGTTCTCACGTAGCTCACCGCTATTAACTGTTTGTTTCGCAGCGGTCATCATGAATGCACTTTCAGATTAGGTTTGCGGCGTAACAGATCGGGCAGTCCAGCCGCATAGGCGCCGATGTCACCTGCGCCCATCGCAAGCACCAGGTCGCCGTCCTGCAACAGGCCATTCAATACCGGCAGCAATTCATCCAGCGACTCGACAAAAACCGGCTCGACCGAGCCGCGCGAACGCACGGCGCGCGCAATGGCACGACCATCGGCACCCGCTATTGGCGCCTCGCCTGCTGCGTAGACATCCAACACTATGGTGACGTCGGCCTCGGACAACACCACGGCAAAGTCATCCAGCAGGTCACGCGTTCGCGAATAACGATGCGGTTGAAAAACCAGCACAATGCGACGCTCTGGCCAGCCAGACCGGGCAGCCTCCAATGTTGCGGCAATTTCAGTTGGGTGGTGACCATAGTCATCAACAATCAGAACCTTGCCCGCTGCAGTTTCAACCTCGCCGAGTGACTGAAAGCGACGATCAATACCTTCAAACTTCTGCAATGCGCCGACCACGGCGGCATCCGCTATCTGCAATTCGTCGGCGACGGCAATAGCGGCGAGCGCATTGCGGACATTGTGCAGGCCGGGTAGTTGCAACGCTATGCGCAGCGCCTCGCGATCGCCCGGCCGAATCACGTCAAACGTTGACAGGCCATGTGCAAACTCGATGTTGGTCGCGCGGACATCAGCATCCTCATTGACACCATAGGTGACGATAGAACGACCAATACTGCCGAGCACTTCGTTGACGCCCGCGTCATCCGTGCAGACGACGGCCAGTCCGTAGAACGGCAGGTTGTGCAGGAACTCAATGAAACCCGAACGCAACTTTTCGATGTCGCCGTCATAGGTCGACATGTGGTCAGCATCGATATTGGTCACCACCGCCAGCATCGGCTTCAGATGTACGAACGATGCATCACTTTCGTCGGCTTCTGCGACCAGATAATCACCCTGCCCAAGCCTTGCATTCGCATCCGCACTCTTGAGGCGGCCGCCGATCACAAAGGTTGGATCGAGGCCACCTTCTGCAAGCACGCTTGCGACCAGGCTGGTAGTGGTTGTTTTGCCATGCGTACCCGCAACGGCGATCGAGTACCGAAAGCGCATGAGCTCGGCCAGCATCTCGGCACGCGGCACTATCGGCATCAGTTTTTCGCGAGCGGCAACAACCTCTGCATTGGTTTCATCGACCGCGCTCGAGACGACAACCGCATCTGCGTTGTCAATATTCCCGGCAGCGTGGCCGATGAAGATGGTAGCGCCCTGTTGCTCAAGACGCCGTGTTTGTTTGTTCTGTTTCAGATCCGAGCCCTGAACTTTGTAGCCAAGGCTCAGCATCACTTCAGCAATTCCGGACATGCCGGAGCCGCCGATGCCGATGAAATGCACGCAGTGAATTCGACGCATTCTCTTGATCATGCTGTGACCCCCGCTTGCTGCAGACACACTTCGGCAATACGTGTCAGTGCTTTAGGTTTTGCCAGGCTGCGTGCTTTCTCAGCTCTTGCTTGTAGCTCTGCACGCGACTTCAGCCAGTCGCGCAGTTGATCAGCCAGCACCTGCGCACTAAGCATGCTTTCATCAATAATTATTGCGGCGCCCGCATCTGCCATCGGCCGCGCATTTGCGGTTTGATGGTCGTCGACTGCACCCGGGAATGGCACAAATAGAGCCGGTAAGCCGACCGCGCATAATTCGGCGACCGTTAACGCACCAGAGCGGCACACAACCAGGTCTGCCCATGCATATGCCGCTGCCATATCTTCGATGTATGGGAGTAGCTCAACCTCAACATCATGCTCGGCGTAGGCAGACTGCGCCTCGTCAAAGGTGCGCTCGCCGCACTGATGGCGAACCAAAGGTCGCTCATTGGCCGGCAGTTTCGAGAGTGCTTCGGGCACCGTTAGATTGAGGGCTAAAGCGCCCTGACTGCCACCGACCACCAACAGACGAAGTGGTCCCTGCCGCTCGGCATAGCGAACTGCTGGCACCGCGACTGCGGCTATGTCCTCGCGCACCGGGTTACCCACGGTTTCTGCGACAACACTGGAATTAAAACTGCCCGGGAAGGCTTGCAGCACAACCCGGGCAAGACGCGCCAGAAGACGGTTAGTAAGGCCGGCGGCCGCATTCTGCTCATGAATAACGAGCGGCCGACGGGTCAGCCAGGCAGCGAGACCGCCTGGTCCTGAGACGAAGCCACCCATGCCCAGAACTGCGGACGGGCGGCGACGCCAGATAACTGCGATTGCCTGCATGAGCGCCCATGCAAGCTGAAAAGGCGCGATCAGCAAGGCGACGATGCCCTTGCCCCGCAAGCCTTTAATGCTGATCCATTCCATATCGATGCCTGCAGCGGGTACGACGCGCGCTTCAAGGCCGCGGTGCGTACCCAGCCAGACGATCTCCTGGTCATGTGCCTGCAGCGCCCGCGCAACTGCCAGCGCCGGATACACATGCCCACCGGTGCCACCGGCCATGACGAGGATTGGTCGGTTCATGTCGCTACCGCTCATCGTTTCGCCCGCCGTTTGCGATTGACCGGGTTGGAGTCCACCGACAACTCATGGTAAATGCGCATCAGCAAGCCAATTGCGATCATCGTGATGATCAGACTGCTACGGCCGTAGCTGATCAGTGGCAGGGTTAAGCCCTTGGTCGGCAAAATTCCCATGTTGACGCCGATATTGATGAACGCCTGCAATCCCAGCCACGTGCCGATACCCATCGCAAGATAGGCCTCAAAGTAACGCTCGGCTGCGGCGGCGCGCAGCGCCAGCTGGAACACCCGCCACAGGAATGCGAGAAACAGTCCGATAAGGAGTAACGATCCAAGTAAACCGAATTCCTCCGCATACACCGCAAATACAAAATCCGTATGCGCCTCCGGCAGGTAAAAAAGTTTTTGCACGCTCTCGCCCAGACCAACGCCAAACCACTCGCCGCGACCGACTGCGATCAGTGACTGAGTAAGCTGAAATCCGGAGTTATAAGGATCCGCCCACGGGTCCATGAAGCCGGTTAACCGTTTCAGGCGATACGCGGACGTCAGGGCGAGGGTTGTCATTGCGACCAGCGCGACTGAAAAGAACAAAATGAAGTCGCGAATTCTGGCACCCCCAACAAACAACATGAGCAAAGCAGTTGCCAGTAGCACGATCGCTGCACCGAAATCAGGCTGACCCAGCAACAGCGTGCAGCTGACCGTGAGTACTAACATCGGCCGCAGGAAACCGCCGAAACTTTCGCGCAGTGCTTTTTGCTGGCGCACGACGTAGCCAGCAAGATAAATCAGGAGGCATAGTCGCGCCGGCTCCGATACCTGCAGGTTCATGATGCCGACTCGCACCCAGCGGGTGGCGCCGTTAACCTCATAGCCGACGCCGGGGATCAATACGACGCACAGCAAGGCGATACCAACCAACAACATCAATGGGCTTAGTGTTTGCCATACCCGCATGGGAACCAGCAGGCACGCGAACGCCGCTGTGCCACCAATGAGGGCTGCGAACAGCTGCCGCTGAACATAGTAGAAAGGCTGGCCCGTCGCATTGTCCGAAACCGTAATCGAGGCGGAGGTCAGGATGACAAGGCCGCCCAGAAATAGTGTGCCGACGATCAGCAGCATCACCGGATCTACTTTGAGGTGCGTTCTGAGGCGCGCCGGGAAAGGCATTGTTGCACTGCTACTCATCGTGGCAACGCCTCCACCGCTGCGCCGAACGCGTCGCCGCGTGCGCCGTAGTTATCGAACTGATCAAAACTCGCACAAGCCGGGGCGAGCAGCACCGTATCGTCCGATTCCGCATAGGCCGCCGCCTGTTGCACCGCGTCGTCCATATCAACCGCGAAATACACCGGCATTACGGTGTCGAGGGCGTTCGCGATCTTGTCGGCATCTGTGCCAATCAGAACTGCCGCTCTTAATTTGTTTTCAAGTGCGGTGGCCAGGTCCGAAAAGTCGCCGCCCTTACCCTCGCCGCCTGCCAGCAGCACAATCATGCCGTCGACGGAGTCGATTGACGCCACCGCCGCTGCAACGTTAGTGGCCTTGGAGTCATTGATGTAGTCGACCGAACCCTTGCGTGCGACAAACTGCATGCGATGCGGCAATCCGGGGAACTCGTTCAGCACCTGCAACATCGCCGGCAGACCCAGACCGAGCAAGTCACCCGCCGCCAGTGCCGCAAGTGCATTCGCCTGATTGTGGCGGCCATACATCGCCATGTCGGAGGTCGCTATCAACATCGTCTTGCCGCGTGCCAGATAGTCGATCCCGTCTTCACGACGGATGCCGTACTGACCTTCATCCGGCTCATCCAGGCCGAAGCTAACGACGGTATCGATGTCTTTGGTTTCTTTGTGTGCGCGCTTGTCCGCCCGATTGATAACCGCGGCTTTGGCACCCTTATAAATGCTGTACTTGGCATCGCGGTATTGCTTCTCACTGCGATGCCAATCGAGATGATCGGGCGACACGTTTAGCAGCACCGCAACCGCGGGTGCCAGCGATTGAGTGCGCTGCAATTGAAAGCTGGATAATTCGAGGACGTACAGATCCGGCGGCGCCACATTCAGTAGATCCAGCGCCGGCTCACCAAGATTGCCGCCAGCCAGGGTCTCTTGACCAGCCGCACGACCCATGTGATACAGCAGCGTCGTCACGGTGCTCTTACCGTTTGATCCGGTGATGGCGGCATACGGTGCCGTAACATCACGCGCGAACAACTCGATATCAGAGACGATTTCGATATCGGCTTTGCGTGCCTTGTTGAGTAGTGGATCCTTATCCGCCACACCGGGAGAAACGATGATCCGACTGACGTTATCCGGAAGCGCCATTTTTCCGAGCGCGACATCCGCGTCCGGCCAGACTTCGGCAAGCACATCCATTCCAGGTGGCTCGGCACGAGAATCAACGAACTTCGCGTCCAGGCCGGCGCGTCGCAGATAGCGCGCGATCGACAATCCGGTCGCGCCAAGTCCGACGACCAGATCGAGATTCGCTGCCTTGCTTTTCTTCACGGCGCTCATCGTATTTTCAAACTCGCGAGGCCGATCAAGACCAGGATCACGGTGATAATCCAGAACCGAACAATGACCTTCGGCTCTGCCCAACCCTTCAACTCGAAGTGGTGATGCAGCGGCGCCATACGGAAGACGCGTTTGCCGGTCAATTTGAACGACGCCACCTGAATGATGACTGAGAGTGTTTCTATGACGAATACACCACCCATGATCGCCAGGACGATTTCCTGCCGAACCACAACCGCAACAGCACCGAGTGCTGCACCGAGTGACAGCGCACCGATGTCGCCCATAAACACTTGTGCCGGATAGGTGTTGAACCACAGAAAGCCGAGGCCCGCTCCCGCCATGGCAGCGCAGAACACCATGATCTCGCCCGTGCCGGCAACGTATGGAATCCCGAGGTACTCGGCAAAATTCACGTTACCCGTAACGTAGGCGAATAAGCCAAGAGCGCCGCCGACAAGCACGGTCGGCATGATTGCCAATCCGTCCAGCCCATCCGTCAGGTTTACCGCATTACTAAAGCCAACGATAAACACGTAGGTGACGAGCATCTGCAGCATGCCAAGCTGAATGGTCCAGTCTTTGAAATACGGGATAATCAGGGATGTTGCCGTCTGCAGAGTGCCATTGGCCTCCGCACAGTAATACAGGGCAACCGCCGCAATAATCGCGACCAGCGATTGCCAGAATATTTTCTGCTTTGCCGATATTCCGGCAGGGTTTTGCAGGATCAGTTTCTTGTAGTCGTCGACATAACCGATCACACCGAATGCGAGCGTGACGAACAGCACCACCCAGACAAACATATTCTCGAGATCTGACCACAGCACCGTACTCACCGATATCGAGGTCAGAATTAGCGCGCCACCCATCGTTGGCGTACCTGCCTTAATCAAGTGCGTATCCGGACCATCATCGCGAATCGGCTGGCCCAACTGATTGTTGCTGAGCTTACGAATCATTCGCGGCCCGATGACGAACGACAGTACCAGCGCCGTCAATGCACCAAGAATCGCGCGCATCGTCAGATAGTCGAAAACGTTGAAGCCGGATTCGAATTGCGCCAGGTATTGTGTGAGATAAAGCAACATATCAGGCCTCTTTTCTCACCGGTTCGGCGGCACGAATCACCCTTACTACTCGCTCCATGCGCGCAGAACGCGAGCCCTTCACGAGCACGTTGACCGCGGACGTCAATTCACTCGCGACCCGGTTCGCCAGCGCATCGATGTCTTCGAACCATTCGCCGCGTTCACCGAAACCCGCAACCGTACTTTTGCTGAGTTCGCCGACCGCAAACAGGCGATCGACACCCGCGTCGCGCAATGCGGACCCTAGCTGGCCGTGCAACTCACCGGCGTTGTCGCCGAGCTCACCCATGTCGCCAAGAACCATCCAGTTATCACCATCGAGCGCTGCAACAAAGTCGCCCGCGGCCATCACCGAAACCGGATTAGCGTTATAGCTGTCGTCGTAGAGAGTTGCGCCATGCATGCCGGCAACCGGCTGCAAACGTCCGCTTACAGGTGCGATCGATTCAAGCGCTGTCTTGATCTGTGTAGCCGAAACACCCAAAGCAACCGCAACTGCCGCTGCGGCACAGGCGTTACGCACATTGTGCAGTCCTACCAGCGGGAGTTGAACTTCGAGCTGCGTGCCGGGAATGTGCAGCACAAAAGCAGTTCCGGCCTTGTCAGCAGCAATCTCGGTCGCGTAAATATCGGCATTGTCGCTTAGTCCAAAGCTGAATACTTCGACGTCATCGACCAGCGACATCCAGTAATCATAGAAATCGTCATCCGCATTGAGCACAGCAACTCTGGGCCGTGGCGTACCCTGCAAGATCTCTCCCTTGCCATGCGCAACACCGGTCAGTGAACCGAAGCCTTCCAGGTGTGCGGGGCCCGCGTTGCTAATAACGACCACCTCCGGCAGTGCCAGCGACGTCAGATACGCAATCTCGCCACCGTGATTGGCGCCCATTTCCAATACTGCAAAGCGGTGTGCTGACTCGATACGCAACAACATCAGCGGCATGCCAATGTCGTTATTAAGATTTCCCGCCGTCGCAATTGTTGGCGCCGACTGGGCAAGACAGGCCGCGATCATTTCTTTCAGTGTTGTTTTGCCATTGCTGCCGGTGACACCGACAACCGTTGCGGCATGTTGTTGTCGCCAGGCCGAAGCCAGTCGACCCAGTGCCAGTCGCGTGTCATCGACCGCAATCTGTGGAATATCCTGTGCAAGCTGTGCTGCAACTACAGCCCCGACTGCACCTTTTGCGTGCGCCTCAGCAACAAATTCGCCACCGTCAAAGTTTGGCCCCGACAAGGCAAAAAACAGCTCACCGCTTTGCACTGTCCGCGTGTCAGTGCTTATGCCGACGAACGAACGATCGTCGCCGTGCAGGACGCCTTGCATTGCGTCCGCTGCCGATGCGAGGGTCGACATCATGCTTTTGCCTCTGCACGACACGCAAGGTTGGCCGACGCCGCGCCCAGATCCGAAAAATCTCGACGCTCGTTGCCAATGATCTGGTAGTTCTCATGGCCCTTGCCGGCGATCAGCACCACGTCCTGCTCAGCCGCGTTTGCAATGGCCCAGGCGATTGCAGCGCTGCGATCTTCAATGACAGTCAGAGCATCAGTCTTATCAACCCCGGCCACAATCGCAGCAATAATTTCATCCGCAGCTTCGGTTCGCGGGTTGTCGCTCGTGACAACAACGCGATCAGCATAGCTCGCTGCAACTTTGCCCATCTCGGGACGCTTGCCCTGATCGCGATCGCCACCGCAGCCGAAGACAAGCCAAAGTTTGCCGCTACAATGCGTCCGCAGTGAGCGCAGCACTACCTCAAGCGCCGCGGGCGAATGTGCGTAGTCCACATACACTGCTGGTCGCTCGATAGCAGCAACAACGCGTTGCATTCTTCCCGGTGGTGCCTGAATGTCTTCGAGCACAGCACAGGCTTTGTCGATCGGCACACCCTGATTCAGCAGTAATGCCAAGGTGATCAGGGTATTTTCTATATTGAATTCGCCGGGCAGTGGCAGCTCAAACTCGCAGTCACCCCAGCTACTATGAACACTGACGTCAAAGCCGCTCGCAGTAGCGACGGCGGAGCGCAGGAATACGAATGGGCGCTCAATCTCTGGACGGTCGACATCGGTGGAGACAGCGATGACATCGTGGCCGCAGCGCTCTGCGAGCTGTGCGCCGAAGTCTGCGTCGAGATTAATGATTCGCTGCTTGGCACTGTATTCAAAGAACAGTCGCGCCTTGGCGTCGCCATAACTCTGCATGTCGCCGTGATAATCAAGATGATCGCGACTAAGATTGGTAAACAAGACCGTGTCGAACGCGATACCGTCAACGCGATTTTGCACCAGCGCGTGTGACGATACTTCGACCGCCGCAAACCTCGCACCCTGATCACGGAATGCTGCCAACTGCCGATGCAATTCAATCGTCGCCGGCGTTGTCATGCCTTCGCCGAGATCAACTTCACCAATACCCGAGCCCAGCGTGCCGATGTAGGCGCAGGGCTCACCGAGCCGTTCCAGGCATTGTGCAATGAGCCAGGCAACAGTGGTCTTGCCGTTCGTGCCCGTCACACCAATGACTCGTACGCTTGCCGATGGCGCAGCGAAGAAACGATTCGCGATATTGCCGAGATGCCGGGACAGATTTTCTATCGCCAGCATGGGCACTGCATATTCTCGCTCAGGCAGGTTCGCAGTGCTCGAGTCGTAAGCGATCGCAACGACGCCAGCATTGATAGCGTCGTCGACGAAGTCGACGCCGTGATTGTTAAGACCTTCGCAGGCGAGAAACAGGTCGCCCTCGACCAGGGTGCGACTATCGCTGGAAATTCCGTGCACGCCCAGATCCGGCGCCTCGACGTAGCCGTGAAGCAAATCGGCGAGGCTTAGATCATTCTGCATCTGCTCTGCCGGCATGCTCATCTACCCATCGCCTGCATCGTGCTGTTCGGCTCGCGCGCTGGCAGCGCATCGGGCGGCACTGCAAGCAAACGCAATGATTCTGACATGATGTCCGCGAATACCGGCGCGGCAACATCGCCACCGTAGTACAACTCGCCGCTGGGCTCGTCGATGACAACGACTGCTGCGAGACGCGGATTACTGGCCGGAGCGAGCCCGGCGAATACAGAAATGTACTTATCTTTAGAGTAGCCACCCGCCGCGAACTTCCACGATGTACCAGTCTTGCCGGCGATACGATAGCCAGGCACTGCGGCCCCTGTACCGGTACCACCAGGTCGTACCACTTCCTCAAGCATGCGAAGCACCGCGGTCGCAGATTCCTGCGAGACCATTTGTGTGCCCTCACCTGCTTGTTCCAGCGCGGTCAACGACACTGGCTGCAGTTGGCCGTGATTGCCGAGGATCGCGTATGCCTGCGCGAGTTGCAGCGGTGTAACAGACAGGCCATAGCCATAGGCAAGTGTTGCCTGACTGATTGGCTTCCAATGGTCATGATGCGTCAGGGTGCCCTGCGATTCGCCCGGGAAGCCGCTGGCGGTCATAGCACCAAGACCAAAGTGCGACATGGTGTTCCACAACTGATCGGCTTGTAGCGACATCGCGACTTTGGTTGCACCAACATTGCTGGAGCGGGCAAGAATCGTGGTCAGGCTGATGCGACCAAGATTGCGGCTATCTTCAATTGTCTTTGCGCCGACCGTCACGGAGCCGGGCGATGTATCCACGATGCTACTGGCGCGATAATCACCACTCTCAAGTGCTGCGGCGACAATGAATGGCTTGATGCTCGAGCCGGGTTCAAAAATATCGGTAATGGCGCGATTGCGATATCGCTCTGCGACCAGTTGCGAGCGGTCGTTCGGGTTGTAGGTGGGCTGATTCGCGATCGCCAGGACCTCGCCCGTCGCCGTATCAAGCACGACAATCGAACCCGACTCCGCGTTGTTAGCCTTGATCGCCGCCTTCAGCGCCCGGTAGGCCACGTACTGGATGCGCAGGTCGATGCTGGTCCGCAACTCCTTACCATGATGCGGCGGCCGGATGCTCTCTACGTTCTCAACCGAGCGGCCCAGTCGATCCTTAAGCACGCGCTTGGCGCCTGACTCGCCCGCCAGCCAATAGTTGTAGGCGAGCTCCAGTCCTTCCAGACCCTTGTCATCAATGTTGGTAAAGCCCACCAGGTGACCGGTCACTTCGCCGGCTGGATAGTAGCGACGATACTCGCGTTGAATATTCACGCCGGGCAACTTCAGCGACATCACTTCGGCCGCCGTGTCGGGACTGAGATGGCGGCGCAGGTAGACGAAGTCTTTGTTCATGCTGAACGTGATCTGCCGGATCAGGGTTTGCTCGTCCAGACCAAGCGCACGTGCCAACGCCGGTATTTTGTCTTCGGCCAGAGCCAATTCTTTGGGGTTCGCCCAAACGCTGTCGACCGGCGTGCTAATCGCCAGTGGTTCGCCGTTGCGATCCGTAATGGTGCCGCGATGCGCCGTAATACTTTCTGTGCGTAAATGTCGTGTATCGGCCTGATGAGTCAGGAATTCAGTGTTGAATACCTGCAGATGCACGGCACGCGCCACCAAGGTGGTCGCCAACAGCACAAAGAACACACTTACCAGCGTGACTCTGCCGACGAATCGTCTTGCAGTTTGAGTTTTTGTCTCTGCGCCGCGTGTCATTGCCGTTCAATTACGAAGATTTCCGCGCTAGTCGGCCGCACCAGAGAAAGATCGTCTGTTGCGACCTGCTCAATGCGGGAATGTGTGGCCCAGGTACTTTGTTCGATCTGCAACTGACCCCACTCGATGTTCAATTCGTCGCGTTGGTGCGTCAGTGTCTCCAACTCAACGAACAGCCTGCGCGATTCGTGCTTGGTATAGATCAATGCGATCGCACTCAGTACGCACACGACAGCGAATACAACGACCAGTAGAAAGGGCTGACGTTTAGCAGCGATCACAGCCATCAAACTCGCTCCGCCACTCTGAGGCGCGCACTGCGCGCACGAACGTTATCTGCTATCTCGTCAGCACTTGCCGAAATCGCCTTGCCAATCAACTTCATTTTCGGTCGAAATTCGGCTGGCACATCAGGCATGCCACGATACTGTTCGGACTCGCGTGACGCGTCGCGCATGAAGCGCTTAACGATTCGATCTTCCAGTGAATGAAAACTAATCACGCACAGTCGGCCGCCACTTTTCAGTACGTCGATGGTTTGTGCCAACGCCGCTTCTATTTGACCCAGCTCGTCATTGATAGAAATTCGAATCGCTTGAAACGTCTTGGTCGCCGGGTGCTTTTTGCGGGCATGCGCCGGCACTACTGCAGCGATAATGTTCGCAAGCTGCAGGGTTGTGCGAATCCTGTCGTTATCGCGAGCGCTTACAATCGCGCGCGCAATGCGCGGTGCATCGCGGTCTTCGCCATATTTATAGATCACTCGCTTCAAGGTCGCCTCGTCCACGGACTGCAGCCAATCGGCAGCAGAGATGCCTGAATCCGGGTCCATGCGCATGTCGAGTGGTCCATCGCGGAGAAAGCTGAAACCGCGTTCGGCCTCATCCAGCTGCGGTGACGAAACTCCGAGGTCAAAGAGCAAGCCATCGACTTGTCCCCCAATTCCCCGCTCTTCAAGGCGTGTCGCCAGTTCTGCAAAATCGCTCCTTACAAATTCAATACGCGGATCATTCGCCAGGTCGGTCGGTGCAGACGCGATTGCTTGCGGATCGCGATCAATTGCTATCAGTCTGCCTTCCGTATTCAGCCGCTCGAGAATCGCTCTACTGTGTCCCCCGCGGCCGAATGTTCCGTCGACGTAATTACCGTCTTGTTTTATTGCCAGCCCTTCGAGGACTGGTCCGAGCAACACCGGCACATGCGCGCTGTTGCTCATTGAGAGTCTGCCGCCCTAGAACGAGATGGTTTCGAGATCCGATGGCAACTCACCGTCGCTGTCGTCGGCCAGCCATGCGTCTCGTTTTTCGATCCAGGCGTCTTCATCCCATAATTCAAATTTATTGCCTTGCCCTATCAACATTGCGGCCTTGTCGAGCCCCGCAAAATCCCGTAATTCTCGTGACACGAGGATGCGACCGTTGCTATCCATGTCGACCTCGGTCGCATAACCGACCATAATCCGCACAATGTTCCGCGCGACCTTGTTCATACTTGGCAAGCGCACCAGCTTGCGCTCGAGTTCTTCCCAGTCCGGCAATGGATAAATCAGAAGGCAGTGATCCCTATCAACCGTTACAACAATTTCGCCACCACAACGGGAGCCCAGCCGCTCCCGATACCGGGTCGGTATTGCCATACGCCCTTTGGCGTCCAAATTGACTTTTGTGGCCCCTCGAAACACAACGTTGTGGACGACCCCGATTCCG
>Ga0316204_10001963_pt1 | contig 50669 bp, 50 predicted proteins | sample 6monrhotite_MG_2_FD_205661 | JGI IMG/M metagenome (GOLD analysis project Ga0316204, IMG submission 205661) | Microbial mat bacterial communities from mineral coupon in-situ incubated in ocean water Damariscotta River, Maine, United States -... | ecosystem: Environmental > Aquatic > Marine >... | reverse complement strand
AAGATCAACCTCTAAAGGGTGCCCGCATTATGGGTAGCCTGCACATGACGATTCAAACCGCTGTGTTGATCGAAACACTGGTTGCTCTTGGCGCTGAAGTGCGCTGGGTCTCCTGTAATATTTTCTCCACACAAGACCATGCTGCTGCTGCCATTGCTGCACAAGGTATTCCTGTTTATGCCTGGAAGGGTGAGACGATTGAAGAGTACTGGTGGTGTACGGAGCAAGCCTTGAAATGGCCAGACGGTCAATTTCCAAACATGATTCTGGATGATGGTGGTGATGCAACCTTATTAGTACATAAAGGGGCTGAATTTGAAAAAGCCGGTGCTATTCCAGCTACCAAAGCCGACGATAATGAAGAATACAAGGCCATTCTGGATGTATTACGTCGCACCATTAGCGATGGCTCTACATTCTGGACGGATACCGCTGCCAGCATTAAAGGCGTCACCGAAGAAACCACCACTGGTGTTCATCGTCTGTATGAGATGCAGACCAAGGGTGAATTAATGTTTCCTGCCATGAACGTCAATGACTCTGCAACGAAATCCAAATTTGATAACTTGTATGGTTGTCGTGAATCATTAATCGATAGTATCAAGCGTGCCACTGATGTCATGATTGCTGGCAAAATTGCTGTTGTACTCGGTTACGGTGATGTAGGTAAAGGTTGTGCACAGGCATTTAAAGGCATGGGTGCAACGGTTTGGGTTACAGAAATCGATCCTATTTGTGCATTACAGGCGGCGATGGAAGGTTACCGTGTTGTTGATATGAATGATGCCTGTAAACAAGGTGACATTTTTGTCACCACCACCGGCAACATGAATGTCATCAACCATGATCACATGACGCAAATGAAGAACGAAGCCATTGTTTCTAACATTGGTCACTTTGATTCAGAAATTGATATTGCATCACTGGAAAAATACCAGTGGGAAGAAATCAAGCCACAAGTCGATCATGTTATTTTCCCTGATGGCAAACGTATTATTGTCTTGGCGAAAGGTCGCCTGGTAAATCTTGGTTGCGCCACAGGTCACCCAAGTTTTGTTATGTCTGCCTCTTTCACCAACCAGGTCATGGCACAAATGGAATTTTTCAGTAACGCTGAAAGCTATAAGAATGAAGTTTATATCTTGCCGAAGATTCTGGATGAGAAGGTAGCGCGTTTACATTTAGCCAAAGTCGGTGCTTATCTCAGTACGTTGTCACAGCAACAAGCCGATTATATTAGTGTTCCGGTTGAAGGTCCTTTCAAACCAGATCATTATCGTTACTAATTCGATTAAGGAAAGTAACCACAGAGGATACGGAGGTGCACAGAGTGGACAAGATTTTGTTCCATTCTATGTTCCCTCTGGGTTCTACTGAGCCAGAGCAACACATAGACGGGCTTAACTGGTTAAACTACTTTAAACATAGAGCAAATAAAATCGACGAAACTTGCTTACACATAAAAATTGAATACAGATTATATAAGTAATTTCTCTGTGTTCCTCAGTGATCTCCGTGGTGAACAAATGGAAAGCCAAGAAAAATATCCTCAAAAGTTTAGTTTTGAATTTTTCCCGCCAAAAACAGACGAAGGTGCCGAAAAACTTCGCACTGTTCGTGATGAACTAGGCAAACTCAAACCTGAATATTTTTCTGTAACCTTTGGCGCAGGTGGTAGTACACAGCAAGGAACTATCGATACTGTTATTGAAATTCAGCAAGCTGGTTTTAATGCTGCCCCTCACCTTTCCTGTGTAGGTTCCACGAAAGACAATATCCGTGAGTTGTTACTCAAATATAAAACTAATGGCATCAACCGAATTGTTGCGCTGCGTGGTGATATGCCATCAGGCATGCAGGAAGCAGGTGAATTTCGTTATGCTAATGAACTGGTTGAATTTATTCGTAGCGAAACAGGTGACCACTTTCATGTTGAAGTCGCCGCCTATCCCGAGATACACCCACAGGCGGTCGATGCAGAAACCGATCTGGCCAATTTCAAGCGTAAAGTCGATGCCGGTGCCAACAGCGCGCTGACCCAATACTTTTATAACCCAGATGCCTACTTTAGATTTATCGATGACTGCGAACAAGTCAATATCGATATCCCCGTCATCCCCGGCATTATGCCCATTACCAATTACAAACAACTGGCGCGTTTCTCTGACATGTGTGGAGCGGAGATCCCTCGCTGGATTCGCAAACGCCTGGAAGGTTTTGGTGATGATCGTGACTCCATCAAAGCTTTTGGTGAAGATGTTGTCACTGAACTATCTCATCAGTTACTCGAAGCTGGCGCACCCGGCCTGCACTTTTACACCATGAACCAGACCGGGCCAACACTGGCATTGTGGAAAAATCTGGGTCTTTAGGCGTTAGGACGTTAAAAGATATTCACTTCACCTTCATCAGTCCAAAAAGCATTTTGTCCACACGCATCATTAGCTTATCAATGCCGTTGCGCTCTTTGTCACTGATATAGCCTAAGCTTTTTGATATATTGAACTGTGTATCCTGCTCACTCAAGGAACCACGCGATACCACAATAAACGGACAAATTGTATTTTACATTTGAAAGTAATCAGGTATTCGTTTTTGATTTTAATACTCCGTACTCTCTTATGGAGTGACATAGCATAACAATGAATTATCCATATGAAATGGACGTTAGGCACCCAAACAATAATCAACTTCACTTTTCTACTGACATAACGTTGTCAGTAGTAGTGTGAGACACTTAAGAGAATTATAAAAATCCATACTGGGGAAATGTATGATTCATGGAAATTGTTGTTGTGAAGCTGTAAAATTTACACTCTCATCTAAACCAAAGTTTCTAGGTATATGTCACTGTAGCAGGTGTAGAAAATTAGGATCTTCGGAATTTTTTATGGTGAAAAAAGATAGCTTTGAGTGGATTTCTGGAAAAGAGTTTGTAACCGAATATGTTCCTGAGCCCCCCTTCATCTATAAAAGATGCTTTTGTGTTAAGTGCGGTTCAAGCCTCGGTGAAATTTTATCAAATGAAAATGAGTTCCCTATAGCAGCAAATAGCTTAAATTCTGATCCTGGCCTTAAGGTTTTGTTTCATGAGCATACAGTCACTAGACCATCATGGCAGTTATTGCATGATGGAGCAAAATTATTTGAGGGCAATCCAAATTAAGCCTAATAAGAATTTGCACATAGATTATTTTAAACTTGGCCTTAGGCGCTCATATAAATTAGAAATAGACTAGAAGATGAGAGAAACATTAAAGAAAAAGATAATCCAGGTTTGTATTAAAAAAATAGAAAGCAAAGGAAATGATGTAGGCCTCTCATTTTATGCCTTCTTTGCCAATAAAAATGAAGACCCAGACCTTCTAATGGAAACCGCTACATGGTGGATAATGACAAACAAACTTGATCATTTTGAAAAGGCAACAAAGATCAAAAGAATGATTGAGGAGATGAGTTAGTTTAAAAATCCGATATTTCCAGGCCACAGAAGCATGAAGCGATATCATTGTTCTTTGTAGTGAATCGCCTAACAAACGTGATTGAGAGTAACAGTCCTCCGCAGTGTTCGTTTGTGCTTAATAGCACCGAAACCGGGATTGAAAACAGTTTTCTTCGAAAATTTGTTGGCTATATCCACCATACATAGCAGCGTAGCGGTACGCTCTGGTGTGGATAATTCAGCGCCAGTCTGATTGATAGTACTGCTTACTTACCTGTAAGCAATACACTAAAAAGAATCCCGTCAAAGCGAATATGGTCAACCAGTCAGGTGAATATCAATGGTCTGGTTACTCACATAAATACTTTGTTTCGACTCCAGTTACTAAGTAATAATAAAGGGCATCCGCCATAAGGCGAACACCCTGATTTAAACACTATGTGATGAGTGAGTTATTTAAGTGCATCTATATCAGCACCAAAGTTGATATGAAATGTGGCACCATCCAATACGAGAGCTGGCACAGACTTGACACCATATGCTTCGGCTTCCTGTATACGAGAATTACTTTCACCAAGATGCACTATTTCAACATCATACTTTGCAGGGTCAAGAGCGTTTGCTAAATTTTTCTCTGCTGCTACACACACAGGGCAACCAGCGTGGTAAAAAATTGCTTTAGTACTCATGGTTTTTCTCCTAAATATTGTTGGGTTTTAAAAGCCAGTGCAACTGGCACATAATAATTGTAAGTGTTTGTTCAACTTCCTTAAAGTAGGCACATTTTGGTCTCATAGGAACTTACTGGTGTATAATGATGATTATGAAGAATAAAAATAATGTTCAAAAAATAGAAAAAACAGTCTACCGTCAGCTTGAAGAGGTAATTGGCTGTAAATGGTCGGTGTCAGTTTTGAAGGCAGTTGCCGACAATGTTACTCGTCCTGGAAAATTGGAACGCCACATAAAAGGAATTTCAAAAAAAGTTCTTTCTGAAAGACTGCGAAAATTAACCGACTATGAACTACTAAAAAAACATACTTATGCCGAAGTACCTCCAAGAACAGAATATTCTCTTACAGAAAACGGAAAAAAGTTAATTTTCATTATTGAGCAGGTTAAAGCTTTAGATATGGAAATAAAAAATGCCTAACAAAGCACTGCATCTGAGCAATCAATACGCTGCGCTGCTCCGTGTTCCCCGTCAACTGAGCTTAGTCGTTAGTGTGATAAAAAATATGTATAAAACCATATTAAAAATAGAATAATATTTATTATCATATCCAACTACCTTTATTTTAATTCCTGGATTAATCTATATGCTACTGATGCTCTTGGCGATGCAGTCTCAGTATTTTCTAATGGTTCTGCTCAAGAACAAATTTTATTTTTAATACTTGAAACTCTAACATTGTTATCAGCTAACGCGTTATATTCTATATGGTTAGTCGCCGAATAATGTCTTGAGAATAACTGCACTTTTAATTATTCATTAAATTCGTATCTATATTCAGGTATTATTATCGGCATATTTATTTCAGCGCTTTCTTTAATTGAGCTTGCAATACCAAACCATTATATAAAGCAAGTATTATGCTTACCTGAAAAAACGGCATTTTTCATCATGTTTATATTCGGCTTACCTATATGTCTACCGGCAATACACGTGCTTCTAATGACAAAGTACAACCACGCCAACAAATCGTCAAAGTTGTGACCATCGCTTCGCTGTAGCCACTTAACTCAAATGTAGAGACTATAGAAAAACCTCGAAAATTTAGAAATTTAAATTCGAGACGGTTTAAGGCTGTTAAAATTATTTTAAACAATCACCCATAGAGGCTTTAATCAACGTATGATTGAAGTTAGATATACCATAGAGAAAAACCCACCTTGGCATAATATTGAAATAATGCCGATATCGGACGTTTTTCTACAGCCTCGTTAAATGGAAAACATTTTAGAGATAATTGGATGATTGAGACTGCGATCTTAGCCCTGGCAACTTTCTTTGCAACGATTGGCCCAATCGATGTTGCAGCTGTATTTGCTGCGCTGACGGCGACTGGAACGCAAGAGTATAAGCGTTCAATGGCCATCCGCGCGACGTTGATTGCTACTGTAATTCTAGTTGCTTTCGCTCTAATAGGAGAATTTCTCTTATCTAGTCTTGGTATATCACTGGCCGCATTAAGGACGGCTGGCGGGATCTTACTGTTGTTAATGGGTATTGATATGGTGTTCGCGCGTTCATCCGGCGGCACTTCGACAACTGACGAAGAAGAGCGTGAGGCAATATCGAAACAGGATATTTCTATTTTCCCGATAGCGACGCCACTCATCGCGGGTCCTGGTGCTATGGGTGCGGCTATTCTATTGATGGCAAATGCAGAAGGAGATATAACACGGCAAGCCATTGTTATTGCTTCGCTCCTTGCCATTTTGCTATTGACCGGAATCGCATTGCTGCTTGCAAGCAAAATTCATCAGCTTCTCGGTGTCACTGGTATGCATGTTATAAGTCGAATTATGGGTGTTTTGCTGTCTGCTTTGGCTGTTCAGTTCATTTTTGATGGCATTAAACAAAGTGGAGTGTTTGGAACATGACTGCAAACTTAAACCATCTAACCAGGGTATCCAACTAACTCGCTAAAGCTCACGGCTGATGCTAACGTTGAGGCTTTAGAAATAACTCGAGAATTTAGAAATTTAAATTGGTGACGAATTAGGGCTAATAAAATTAATTTTTGATCCGTTTATGAAATTATTTAGTGGACGGGACTGCCCATCAATAACTTGCTCAATAACGGCGTCGGTGACTTTTGAAATTAAACTGGCCGACACCTCTGTCCCGTAAGGTTCTTGAAACGTAGCAACAATCTCTCTCGTAGTCATACCTTGTGTAGACAAGAATAGTATTTCGTCGTTCATCGAGGTAAAGCGACGTTGATGTTTCTTGACCAGCTTCGGCTAAAAGTCACCGTTTCGATCATTCGAAATATCGACTTCAAACTGACCTTCTTCGTGTCTTGCGAGTATAGCCATTTCGGCTAATATCGAGCTCACTTTGCTCATGCCTGTTGAAACCTAAATGTGTGTCTAATTGTTCATTAAGCGCGGCTTCAATCGTCCTTGTGGTCAGCATGCCCCTAAACTCATTTAGGTCTTGTTACGTCTTAATGAATTTGACTGCTTCCTGGGCAGGTGATTACAGTTCTTCTTTCTTATCTATCCTTCCCAGTTTAGGGTTGGTGATAGACAATTAGACAAAAACTGTTACAGTCTCGAATTATATTGAGATCGCAACAATTTTATTCTGTAGGTGAATATTCTTTCAATATTTCTAGTAATTTTTCTTTGTATATTGGTTTGCTAATATAATTATCCAGGCCTGCTTTTAAATATTCTTCTCGATCCCCTGTCACTGCATTTGCTGTCATCGCAACAATTGGTATAACAATACCCAGCTCTCGAAGGTTTCTGGTGGCCGTAATACCATCCATAACTGGCATTTGTATATCCATAAAAACTATCTGAAAGTCATTTTCTTGTTGGCATAACTCTACTGCTTGCTGACCATTCTCTGCTACTGCAATAGTGTGGCCAAACTTTTTTAACATCGTTATCGCGATCATCTGATTTGTTTTGTCATCTTCAACAAGTAAGATATTCATACCTTCAGCCTTTATATATTCAGGTTTATGATTAGTCTTTTCCTTATCTCTAAGTTCACCTTGATTGCTTCTTAAACTCTCTACTAATGGTAATTTTATCGTAAATGTTGCACCTTCATTCAGTTTTCTCACAACACTGATCTCACCACCCAGGGTCTCGACCAAACGTTTATTAATTGCCAGGCCAAGCCCTGCCCCCCCATGTCTGCGTGATATTGATGAATCTATCTGATTAAATTTACCAAAAATATACACCTAATAGCATTCCTTCGACTCTAACGATACTATATATAATCTTCACATCCATTTCTCGATAGGCTTATGCGCAACCCTCGACTCTATTATCCTGACCTCATCAAATCTGAAAATATGATTACGCTTGATAAAGGGGCCTCTCACTATTTGTATCAAGTATTACGCTGTAAATCTGGCCAAACTATCGAAATGTTTAATGGTAACGGACTTGTCTGTGATGCCGTTATTATCTCTAGTGATAAACATAGCATTAGTGTGCAGATACAACAATTCCAGCAATATGATACTGAGTCACCACTGGCCATTACTCTGGCCCTGGGAATCAGTAAAGGTGAACGTATGGATACAGCCATTCAGAAAGCAGTCGAACTCGGTGTCCACACAATACAACCACTACAAACAGAATTCAGTGTCGTAAGGTTAAAACCTGAGCGTGCAAAAAAACGTCTACAACACTGGCATCGCATTATTACCAGTGCCTGCGAACAATGTGGTCGTAACACTCTGCCGACACTACTCCCCATACTCACATTTTACGATTGGCTGAATCAGGAACGCGATACCGATTGCTGGTTATTCCATCCTGACAGTACTACCCGATTATCGGCTGTAAAAAAGCCCACTCAAGGTGTAACGATACTGATAGGGCCTGAAGGTGGGCTATCTGAAAATGAAATCATCAATGCTTCAAGCAGAGAATTTTCAGCCTTAAATTTTGGACCACGGATACTTCGTACTGAAACTGCCGCCATCGCAAGTCTCGCGGCAATCCAGACACTCTGGGGTGATATGGGATAAATACTAATGTTACCCGACAGTTAGCCTACCTGTAACTGCGACAGACGCTTCTCTAAATCATCAAGGTCTGGCACTAGTACAGTTTCTTCATTTAATTGCACGTAATCTGACACCGATGATCTTGGATTAGAGGGTTCCTCATCTCGACTCAGTTGCTTCTCTGAAACAACCTGAAGATGCGGGATGCCCTGAGTCACAATACCAAAATGTGACACTTCCTGTTTTCTGTTCAATGTATTGAGTATCGCAATACGGCTATTTTTCTGCAGTGGTGCAACCTCACCGCCTGTCGCGGCTTCAAATGATATTAAAGGAATGCGCAAATCACGCCAGCTCATATACCCCAAAAACCAATCTGGTGTATTCTCAGATATTTCAGAATCTATATATGCCACTACCTCTGCTACTGCAGCATTCGGTAATAAAAGCATTTCATCGTAGATAGGAATTAACAGGCAATGTACTGCTTCAATCTTTTTACCATAAATTGCCTTCGTGGTACTCCCTGATGAGCGAGTTTGTTCTGCCATATCAGCATACTTCCCTTAAAGCATCTTCATTAACTTTTTGCATCAACTGTTTAGCCAGTAATTCTGGTTCACCTGTAAACTCACTAATGCCTGTTTTGGCAACACTGTCCGGCATTGCACTGATAATGCAACTATGACTTTCCTGTACCCAGACACGACCTTTTTTATTGGCAAGGTACTGACAACCTTTTTTACCATCATCGCCCATGCCACTAAAAATTATCGCATTACATGTATTTGGATAACGATTTACGGTATCAACCAGAACCTGGTCCACTGATGGTGAATACGTCATTGGTATCTCGATATCTTCTAACTTAATAGCTCCAATAGGGTTAATCGTTAAACGTTCAAATACCGGTGCTACAACTACCTCTCCATGACGTAATACATGCCCTTCTTTGGCTGTAATCACATGCAACGGGGTTATATCGTCTAACTGTTTGGCCAGCAAATCGACAAAGTTAGCGCCCAGGTGCTGCGCCAGAATAAAGGCAACAGGTAAGTCTTCTGGTAAATCTGCCAGAAAACGTTTTACCATCTCAGGGCCACCTAACGAAGCACCTAAAACCCAAATATTCTTTGCTATATCTGCCTTTTGATCAATAATCGCTGGCGGTAACTCTGCAATCAGACTTTCATAATTTCGATCAAGTGTAGACTCACCATCGATCTCGGGCTTTGTTAGTACGACAATCTTTTTTAAAAGCTTTCCAAACCACTTGTCCAGTACGTTCGGTTCATTAATTGTTAATCCACTTACATCATTAAAAATAATCGGTTGTTCAACTTTCTCGAGTAGTTCATCAAGGAGTTCATCAGATGCATCTGTTTCATCATGAATATCCAGCAATACTACGTCAAATCCTGTATTTATAATATTTTTTACCAACATGCGTGATAGAGGTTCACAAACTACAACCTCAATGCCATTATTACGCAAGGCCTGATTTAGGTAACTTCTTTGCTGCACCGAATTGGAAATCACAGCAATACGGATAGTTTGTAAATCAACGAATTGCATTTTGCATGATGTCACCTGTGGTGAGTAATTTCCTAAACCTGACAAGCCCGGAAAAGATTCTTTTTGTGCTGTATTCCCTGAGTAACGGGTATTCATTTTTTAATTAGCGTTTTTATGCTTTCAAGTAATTCGTTCTCATTATATGGTTTACCCATATAATCATTAACGCCGATATTCAATGCTCTCTCACGATGCTTTTCGCCCGTCCGTGAAGTAATCATAATAACAGGTATATCTTTCAAGTTATCATCATTACGCATATTGGTTGCCAATTCAAAACCATCCATTCTCGGCATTTCAACATCAAGCAATATAATATCTGGGCGAACTTCTTGTAGCTGCGCCAAGGCATCAACCCCGTCTTTTGCTGATATCGCTTCCATATCATTTCGCTCAAGCAAACGCGTTGTAACCTTACGCACTGTAATCGAATCATCTACCACCATCACCACTGGTTTGCGTTCTTCAACAACAACATCAACAGGTGTGTTAACTTCACCTGTTTCCTCACGTTGCATATTCGCCAGTCGTATGAGGACGCCAAGATCCAGGATCAAGACAACACGTCCATCACCCATGATGGTGGCACCTGAAATTCCACGTAAAGTGCTCAGCTGCGGTCCAACCGGTTTAACCACAATTTCTCGACTGCCTATCAGGCCTTCAACCTGAATGGCCGCATGGAGATCACCACTCCGTACCATTAGTAGCGAATTATGCTTTTGCTCGTCAGAGATACGTGGTTCACAGACACCCATTACCGAACCCAGGTGTAAAAACTGGCTATCTTCTTCCAACCATCGATAGACAGCATTTTCTGATGCATGTAACTTCTTTAGCTTTTCATTTGATACACGCTCAACCCCTTCAATTCCGATTAATGGAATTGCAAAAAGTTCATCACCCACATTGACCATCAGTGCACGGGTAATTGAAAGCGTTAATGGAAGATTGATCGAGAAGCTTGTGCCCTGGCCTTTAATGGTATCTATATTAAGAACACCACCCAGCTGTTTTATTTCGTTATTTACAACATCCATGCCAACACCACGACCTGAAATCTGTGTGACTTCACTCGCCGTACTAAATCCAGATTCGAGAATAAAATCAAGTAGTGCCTGATTAGAAATCTTGGCATCAGGTTTTAATAGACCCTTTGAAATAGCCTTTTCTCTTATTGCCTCAAGATCTATACCCGCACCATCATCACGAACACGCACAACGATGTCTGATCCTTCTTTGGCAACAGCAAAATAAATATTACCCTGTTCCGGCTTTCCTGCTGCTACACGTTGCTTTGGTTTCTCAATGCCATGAGAAATTGCATTTCGTAGCATATGTTCAATGGGAGATAAAATGCGTTCTAATACATTACGATCCAGCTCGTTATCAGCGCCTTCGATATGCAATTCAATCTTTTTATTCAGTTCTTGTGCGGTTTGACGCACGATACGCCGCAATCGTGGTACCTGACCGACAAATGGCACCATGCGCGTACGCATCAGGCCTTCTTGTAACTCTGTATTCACACGTGCCTGTTGAACCAACAATGTTTCACTTTCACGGGTGAGGTTCGTTAATATGCCACGTAAACTGTCAAGGTCATTCAATGACTCCAGCATACCCCGAGATAGCGTCTGCATTTGTGTAAAGCGGTCAAACTCTAATGGGTCAAAGTCCTCATGGGTACGACTACCCGTCTCTTCCAGTCGATACTGAATTTGAGCTTCCGCTTCCATTTCAAATTGACGCAACTGGCCTCGCAAACGAGCGATAGTATCGTTCAACTCCTGCAAGTTATAGCGAAATGCATTACTTTGTTGCTCAAGGCGAGAACGGTAAATACTCACTTCACCGGCAAAATTCACCAGATTGTCCAACAGATCTGCCCGAACACGGACTTGCTCACGACCGCGTACTTCTACAGTCCTAGAGGGTGCCGCTTCTAGTTCTTTTGTTGTATCTGCCTTCGCAGGTAAACTTGTTTCCTCTGCTTCTACTTCTTGTACTTGCTCAACTTTTAATGCTTCAAGCGGTATCACATTACTTGAAACTTCAGGCACTTCTATTTCAATCGATTCATCTTCGGTTACCGCTACATCATCAATAGAATCGACTGTTTCAATTTCTAAATTTTCTGATGTTTCTATTACTGCGCCATCTTCAATTTGTATTGCAGAACCATTTTCTTCTTCAATTATCGATTCGCCTGTAATGACACTTTCAACATGTTGAATTAATTCTGGGGCATCCGTAATTGACTGACGCTTACTTACCTGTTCCAACATCATTACAAGACGATCATGTGCCTGCTGCATTACATTAAACATTTCTTCTGAAGGTGAAAGCTGATCTTCAACTACCGCGGTAAGCATTGACTCAATGCTATGGCTTAAATCGCCGATAGCCTGAATCCCTGCCATGCGTGCGCCACCTTTCAAGGTATGTAATTGTCTTTGCAGTGCCTCCAGATGACTTCGATTTTCAACGTCCTGCATCCAGTCATTGATGGTGTGGTCACTTTCATCAAGAATTTCTGTGCCTTCTTCAAGAAAGATATCAACCAACTCTTCATCATAATCAACAATATCATCTTCAATATTCCTGACTTCAGATGGCATATGTTCAATTGTTTCTACTTCTTCTTCAACGTCGGAGGATAGCTCGGCAGGTATCATCATCTCCATTGTCGGTGCTTCAAAGCGTAAATCATCAAAGGCTCGATGCACTCTGGCAAGCAATGCATCATCGTCTGGCATCGTCTCACCAATATTTTCCAGGCTGCTTGCAACACTCCGAGTGTAATCCATCGATTCCTGAATCAAATCGACAAGTCTCTGCGGCACAGCCAAATGATTTGTTTGTAAATATTTTGTGTATTTTTCCAGAGTACCGAACAACTCAGCTAAATTACTTACGCCTGCTGTTCTAGAGCTACCATTTAATGTGTGCAGTGCTCGAATCAAATCATGACTAGCTTCATTGATACCATCTTCATTCCAGGCTTCAATATAATTATTTAAACTACCTAGATGACTATTAATCTCTTTTCGATAAATTTCCAGTAGTGCTGGATCAATATTTGGTATCTCAACAATATCATTCATACCCGCAGGGACTTCCATCGTCTGGGATATATCAGGCATATCACTGTCAAGCTGTTGCAAGTCAATGGGATTACCGTGACATAATGCCTCAGCAAATTCCATTAAGGTAAAAATTGATTGTGGTGGTTTTTGACCCTTTTTGAATAGATCCAACAATGACAGGATGCTTTCATTGGCCTTTTCCAGAATAATAAACATCTTTTCATCAGGAGTAACCGTCTTATCCAGCACTCTGTTAAGCATGTTCTCAAACGCCCAGGCAAATTCTCCCAGGTCCATCGCCCCCACTAACCGGCCACTACCTTTTAATGTATGAAATGAGCGCCGCATATCCTTTAAGCACTCTTCATCTTGCGGGTTTGACTGCCACTTAGGCAATAAATTTGAAATGTTTCCAGACTCTTCCTCTGCTTCCTCAAGAAAGATTTCGATAATTTCATCGTCAAGGTCATCAGCCAGACTACTCGCTGAATTGGCGGGGTGCTTATTTTGCTCTACAGGAAGTTCTATTTCCTTAACGACAACTTCTTCTATTGCTGATTCAGGTTCTATTGGATCTTCTATTGCTACTTCAATATTGTCATTTTGATCCAGTTTTTTTTTGTCCTTCACTGCATCATCATTGTCAGATAATAAATCCAGCAATGTATCACGAGTCATATAGAGTGTATTTTTTACTTCTTCATCGAGACTAACTTCCCGCTTCTGAATTTTTTCAATCAGGGTACTCATGCCTTTGATGACATCAACCGCATCGCTTAATTCTTTTACTTCGGCATTTTGTCTTACGTGACTGCACACTTCTTGTAGTAGATCTGCCATCGCTGAATCATGTGGGTCACCCATCCAGAGATCCAGGGCCTCACCAATTCGTTTCACACCAAAGGCTTCTGCAATGCTAATTTCTTGCGTATCACTGGTGATCGCTTCAGGCAAACCTTCACCTAAATCAATTTCAAAATCACCTGACGCTATCGCCAGGTCATTACTCTTAGGATCTATCTCTGGATAAGATATATCAGATGCCGAATCCAGACCTTCAAGGGTAAGCCCATCACCAAGTTCTAATCCACTACCATCTAGTACTATGGAGTCACCGTCTTCCAAATCAAGTGCCGCAATTTCAATTTCGGTATCACCCTCATCATCCTCATCATCCAGCGGCAAATCTATGTCACCGCTGTCGAGACTTGGCATATCGATTAGTGTTTCATCATTGCTTGTCACACTAACATCAGCTAACGGAGAAGCAGATACCTCATCTTGCTCATCTGCATCAAAGGCACCAAGTAATTGCAGGCGTTCCTCGGCAACATCTAATATCGCTGTGGGGTGTCCCCAACTATCTACCAAAGATTCCATGTAATACTCGATGCTACTAATAGCATCCGCAAGTGCATCTAACTCTTCTTCATTCGGTATTATTTCGCCGGTAAGTATTTTATGCCGCACATAGTCTTCTGCTGAATCAATCAAAGCTTCTGCACGCTCTAAATTCAACATCGAAAGACTGCCACGAATCCGATCCAGCATTTCTGGGACATCTTCGAGTAGTGCTGGATTGCGAGGTGACTGACTAAAATCGTTGACCGACTCCTTCACCTTATTCAATTCATTACGCGCTTCTGACAGTACCGTTGTCATTAACTGTCTGAATTCTGGATCACGCATTCGATCTGCATGTTTGCCACTCGTAGCAGAGTGACTAATCTGATTGCCTGGCTCTTTTAGTGATGTTTCTATCGTTAGAATAGCACTGGCAATATTCATTAAACCAGACTCATCCATCTCACGTTGCCCATCCACCATGGACTGCATGACGGCAACTTGTTCCTGAATCGTCTTGCGCTGCGTACCTAAACCAAGCATACCTAAAGTATCAGCCATTTGGTTAAACTTCAGGCTCATCTCTTTCAGGACATCAACATTTCGTTCATCGGTGCGAACAAAAACATCCAAACTATCTTTAATTTGGGTAAGGTCATCCAGCAATACACCGGAGACCGTATCCATCAATTCGGCATTGGGAGCCGATAATTCTGCACGTGCCTGTTCCAGACGCTCTGCATCAGGCATTGCCTGTTCAAGCTTGAACGCTTGTTTAATCTCATCAACGACCGGTGTACCAGCCTCTGTTTGTGCAACGTAATAAAGTAAATTTTTGACCAAATCGTCCGGGGGTAACGTGTTAAAAGCGGCTTCTCCCTGATCAATCACATGTTTAATCTGACGATCGACCTGGCCCATTAATAGCTTAACGGCAATACCCGTTTCCAGATGCTCTGATTGTAAGCCTTCAAGTATCCCCTGAGCGGTCCATAACAATCGTGCTAGTTCTGAACCCTCTGCACAACTGCGCAGTTGCAGTAAGACACTTGAAATTCTTTTTAAACCACCGGCAACATCCCGGTCGCGAAACCAATCCAGCAAACCCAGATGGTATTGATGTCTTAGTTTTTTCGCCAGAACCTGAATATCGGTTTCATCTGCCGGTGCAGCTGCTTTTGGTACCACTGCCGACATGTCTGGGCTAAACAATGCATTTTCACTTAAAAATGTTTCATTGCGCGCAGCACGCATGTCATTTAATAACGGCAATAATACAACAGGCACATCATCATGGCCTGTTTGAATATGCTCCAGATAATCTGGCAGTTGAATAATGCCACGCATTAAAACTTCAAAAGCATCTTCACGATTACTGACTTTATCTTCTACTATCGCCTTGGTCAGATGTTCCATTTCCTCAGCCAACATCGAGGCACCGTATAATTCGACCATTTGTAATGTGCCATAAACCTGATGAATATAGTTTAAACAAAAACGTAATTGTGACTCATCATCAGGAGCTTCTACATAAACTTCAAGCGCTTGACGTGCTTGCTTGAGCGTTTCATCAATCTCGGATTTCACCCAGTTAAGAGTATTTATGTCGAGATTCACACTCATAAAACCTTTCCTTTAATGTCCTGCTTGCAACGAAATACCAGTGAACCTTTGTAGGTCATACTTTCTATCGCAGGATGATTCCAATCAATAATTTCACCCGCTCCAAGAACTAACATGCCTCCCGGGCTTAGGTGCTTTACCAGATTATTTAGAATTGCATAGCGCATGGATCGCTTAAAATAGATCAATACATTTTGACAATAGATAAGATCCATTAATCCCACTGGAGATTCTTCTATCTCAAGAAGGTTGATCCTCGTAAAGCAAATGCGTTTACGAATATCTTCTTTTATTTGATAACGTCCAGCATCTGCCTGAGCAAAATAATGACCACGCCAGTGTACTGGCATATTTGTCATTCGATTCGCAGGATAAACTGCCTTGCGTGCCAACGACAATGCATCAGCACTTATATCACTCGCCGTAATTCCGAGATGATAGTTTTGTTCTTGTCTTCGAAAATAGTCATCCGTCAACATAGCCAAGGTGTAGGCTTCCTCACCACTAGCACAACCAACACTCCAATAATGAAGTTGTGTGGGAATACCATTTTCAGATTTATACGAAGGCAGGAAAACATCTCGGATTACAGAAAGAGCATTTTCATCACGGTAGAAGCGTGTCTCATGAACCGTTAGGCGATCAACTAAAGTTTCCCATTCAACACGACCAGAGGCACCCGTAACAAGGTAGTCAAAATACGCCTGATAGCTTTCAAACCCTTGCTCCCGCATACGAACGGCCAGACTCGTGAGCAAAAAAGATTTGCGGTTTTGCTGCAAATTAATGCCCGTGCGTTCTTCCAGTAGATCAACCCACTGTGCAAACTCGACATCATCCATCGGCGCAACTTGAGCGTAACGCCAGGGTGCCGCGATAATATTATGTTGCGGAGCCACCATTTAAGGATATCCCTTCCTGGATTTAGCCAGGAAGCTTAAAGTTGGTTACTGAGTGACGCAGTTCATTGGCAAGTTCTGCAAGGTTACCAATTGAAGCTGCTGTCTCATTGGTGCCCGCTGAGGTCTGAGTCGTAATCTCCTGAATAACATTCATGGTGTCAGAGATATTTGTCGCAGCTCGTGCCTGTTGAGAAGCGGAATCAGAAATATTGGTAATAAGCTCTGCAAGATGTGTCGACACATCCTCGATCGCCTCAAGTGCTTCACCCGCGTTCTGCGCAAGTTGTGTTCCGTTTACCACGTTCGATGTACTTTGTTCCATTGAGGCAACGGCTTCTTTGGTATCCGACTGGATACCTTTCACCAGGGCTTCAATCTGACGTGTCGCATCAGAGGAACGTTCCGCCAGGCGTTGAACTTCATCCGCAACCACCGCGAAACCACGACCTGCTTCACCGGCCATTGCAGCCTGGATAGCAGCATTCAGGGCAAGAATATTGGTTTGCTCGGCAATGTCGTTGATAAGCTCAACGATGTCACCGATTTCCTGTGATGACTCACCCAGACGTTTAATACGTTTTGATGTTTCCTGAATCTGCTCACGAATGGAATCCATACCATGAATGGTACTTTGCACTGCATCGGAACCTTTGTTCGCAATACCAACCGAACGGTTGGCTTCGTCAGCCAGCTCACCCGCATGTGTTGATACACCTTCAATAGAAACGGCCATTTCATTAATCGCACTACTGGCACCGGTAATCTGTTGTGCCTGGTGATCACTGGCCTCTGCAAGATGCATTGCCGTTGCCTGCGTTTGCTGTGCTGCCGAAGAAACTTGCTCTGTTGTATTATTGATCGCGCGAACGATATTACGCATCGCATCGATCGCGTAATTGATAGAGTCCGCTATGGCACCGGTGATATCTTCAGAAACCGTTGCCGTTACCGAAAGGTCACCATCAGCAAGGTCACCCATTTCATCCAGCAAACGCAAAATAGCTTCCTGATTTTTTCGGTTGGTGTCTTCTGTTAATGCACGCTGATTTTCTACAAAGGCCAACTGACGTTTTGATGTCTGCCAGTAAACCACACCAATCAGTAATACCAACAGAAGTGCTGCGATACCAAAAATATTTGCTAAGGTAGGAAGAAAACGTTGATTAGCTTCTTGTTGGTAAGCAGCATCCACCTGACCAATGCGTTGCAAGAATTGTCCTGATAATGCAAGAATATCTTCAGCAGCTCCAGAAACCTGAAACATTTCAGGTGAGCGTTCTAAGATGGCACCAACCTGATTTCGAATATCCGCAAACTGTTTGGATACCTCTAACAACTTTTTACGTGCGCTAGCTTCAGAAATTTTGGTGATGCCCATTTTCGGGTTACCACGCATCATGTCCTGAATAACCCGACCAAACAACGCAGCATCACGACCAAATCGGTCTGCTGCTGTTACTGCACCCTCGCCACCTTCCAGTACGCGACTAACATTACTGGAGATACGTTGCGTCAACATCAACTGACGGGTCGCAATATATATCTGATTACCAGAGGCATTTTGTTTCGTCATCATATCGACAACCTGATCAGACAGTGAGAGCAGAGTTGGAATTTGTTCATTGATGCCAGTGATATAGGCACGCGTGGACGTTACGACTTCACGCCGCTTCAGAATGATATCGACATTCTCTTGGTACTCTCCCCAGAGTTCCTGTAGCTGGTTTAGTGCTCCAACGACAGCCGTATTATCCGGTGATGTCATTTTGCGTTGAAAGTCTAAGGTTTGAGAAAACGCATCTCCTGCCTGCTTCAAACTGGAAAAAGAGTCTATATGCCCACGGGCTGCCTGAGATGACAGCTTGGCAATTTCCTGTGACAGGACTCGCTGATCACCTAATCGACCAATGAAGTCTTTATCTTCACTATCCTGCTGTGCGACCTGGAATGATGTTATGCCCATGGCGACAACCGAGGTGATTGCTACCAGAAACAACACCAGGATCGATTTACCTGATCCACCTGTCGTAAGTTTCTTATCTGCGCTCATAACCGACTCGCTCCTGCTTTTATTCTGCTTATTACAGTACTCGCCCTTCGCAACTATGCATTAGGCTTACCCTTAAAACGATACTACGCGTGCGCAGCAACCTCATAAAATTTTGGATGTTCCACCAAACGACCAACATCAAAAATTCCCCAATGTAAGTCGCCTTGCTGATAGCCACCCTTAAGAAAGATATCCATCTCTTGATCATCCCCCTTAGGTAATTCCACTGTTTGTTCTTCTTCAAAGAAATGTCGCATGCCCATAGCCTCATCAACCAGCAGGCCTGCTGCCAACTCATCTCGCTCAATGAGAAGCACGCGAGAACGTCTTTTTAATTCAGTATTGTTGCCACTGATAAAACCCTTTAAATCCAGTATTGGTATAAGGCTACCGCGAATGTTCGCTACCCCTTTTACCCATGGCTGCGCACCTGGTACCTTGGTTAATTCAGGATAGATCAAAATTTCTCCAATCTCACCTAATCCAGATACCAAACGCTGCTCACCAACACGAAAACCTATGCCAGACCATGGCTTACGTACCTCTACCTGCTGCGGTAGACCAAAGGCATTTTCACGACTACGTGCTTCAATCTCACGCAAAATCGCAAACGGTTGCAATTCCCCAGTGGCAGACATTTAACTCCCCAGAATTGCGCCAATCTTTTGCATCAGTTCCGCTTCATCAACCGGTTTGGTTAAATAATCTTTCGCTCCCTGACGCATGCCCCAGACACGATCCGTCTCCTGATCTTTCGTGGTAACAATAATGATTGGTATATGTTGGGTCTGTGGATCTTTACTCAGGGCTCGAGTGGCTTGAAAACCATTCATCCCCGGCATCACCACATCCATTAAAACAAGAGCAGGGTCAATTGCTTTGGCCTGTTTAATACCTTCTTCCGCATTCTCGGCCGATACCACTTGGTGGCCATTTTTTTCCAAAATGGTCTTGAGTACATGGATCTCGGTCGGTGAATCGTCGACAACGAGTACTTGTGCCATTGATGTCTCCTCAACGTACGCTGTATTACGATTTAAATGACGCCATAACAGCGTCAACCTAAAAACAATTACGATTTATTCAAGCACATGCTTTCGGATCGCACCCAACAATTCATCCTTGGTAAACGGTTTCGTCAAATATTGCTCCGAACCGACAATCCGGCCACGAGCACGATCAAACAAACCATCCTTACTTGATAACATAATGACCGGCGTACCCTTAAAAACCTTATTATTTTTTATAAGTGCAGTCGTCTGATAACCGTCCAGACGCGGCATCATGATATCGACAAAAATAATATCCGGGTGATGATCTGCAACCTTGGCCAGCGCTTCAAAGCCATCTGTCGCGGTAATTACTTCACATCCAACTTTCTTTAACAAGGTTTCAGCGGTACGGCGAATGGTCTTGCTATCATCAATGACCATTACCTTGAGACCTTCAAAACTGTCATCCATCACTTTTTCTGCCAACATTTGGATTAACCATTATTTTAATGTGGTTTAGTAGTATCCCTTTTATCGTATAAAACTCATACGCTTATGAGGGATTATTTAACACAATTTAGAGGAATAATCCATAAGTATACATATTATATACATTATTTCGTATTTTTCCTCGTCAAATGCCGTATTTGCACCTCAACAGAGCCACACTAACTATCGGCTGCACGGCAGGCAAACTTAACATTTGTTGACAATTCTTATGTTGATTAACCCTGACGACTTGCATGCCAGACCCTCAAACCGTTAACGTGTCGACATGTCGATTTCCCTGGGTGTGGTGATGGACCCCATTGGGTCCATTAACTATAAAAAAGATAGTACCTTAGCCATGCTGCTGGAGGCCCAGCAACGCGGCCATGACCTCTACTACATGGAGCAGAGTGATCTTTACTGGCAGGATCAACAGGCTCGTGCCAGCATGCACAGTCTTAAGGTTTTTGCTGATCCTGGGCACTGGTTTGAGCTTGGCGAAGCTTCACCGCAACCGCTGGCAATGCTCAATGCAATCCTTATGCGCAAAGATCCACCCTTCAACACTGACTACATCTATACAACATATCTATTAGAGCATGCCGAGCAAGCAGGCAGCCTCGTTGTTAATAAATCTCAAAGCTTGCGAGACTGTAATGAAAAACTTTTTATAACGTCTTTTCCACACTGTATCCCGGATACTTTGATCAGCAGCCAGGCGAATATTATCAAAAACTTCTTAAATCAACATCATGATTTAATTTTAAAACCACTAGACGGTATGGGTGGTGCTTCCATTTTTCGTGTCCAGGAAAACGATCCCAATATTAATGTCATCATTGAGACACTTACATTTCATGGCAAGCGCCACATCATGGCGCAACGTTACATTCCTGAAATTACCCAGGGTGATAAACGTATCCTGCTCATTAATGGCGAACCCGTGCCTTATGCACTGGCAAGAATCCCAGGACAAGGTGAAACACGTGCTAATCTTGCGACCGGTGGTCAGGGCGTGGGTATAGAGCTCACTGAACGCGATCTTTGGATATGTGCACAAGTTGCACCAACCTTAAAAGCCAAGGGCTTATACTTTGTTGGCATTGATGTGATTGGTGACTATCTCACTGAGATTAATGTCACCAGCCCAACGTGTATTCGCGAACTGGATGCACAATTTAATCTCAACATTAGTGCACAATTAATGGACTGTATTGAACAAAACATAAAAGAAAAATAATGCGACGTTTACTTCATCAACAAACCATACTTTCACTTACACTATTATTCTCTTTCGCATTACTGCTTGCCTCTTGCAGCAAACCTGACCTCTATCGCAGCTCAGTTTTTACCTTCGGCACTATCGTGGATTATAGCATTGCCCATCATGATGCTGATGCGATTAAGCATGCGGCCGAAATCATCCAACAAGACCTTGAGTATATGCACTTTGCCTTTCATGCATGGCAACCTGGACCGTTGAGTCGCATCAACCAGTTATTACCAACAACGGCAAAATTTACTGCCAATCCTTCTGTTTTACCTTTAATAAAAGAAAGTCGCGAACTTTCTATTCAAAGCCAGGGATTATTTAATCCAGCCATTGGCAACCTCATTAAGGCATGGGGATTTCATAGCGACTTCGGTCCTGAAGATGAAATGCCTCCTGAGGCTGGTCGTATTGAAGAACTACTCAAGAATAGTCCTGACATGAAAAACGTCATGATTAAAAATGTTCAAATACAAAGTACCAATGCCGCTGTACGGTTTGACTTAGGCGCTATCGCAAAAGGCTATGCACTTGATCGTATTGTCGAGCACCTACAGGAACAAGGTATAAAAAATATCATCATCAATGCTGGTGGTGATCTTAAAGCGATTGGTCAACATCCTGATAAGCGTGCCTGGTCTGTTGGTATCAAACATCCACGCCAAAAAGGTGCCATTCTTGCAGGCCTGGATGTTATGTCAGGGGAAAGCGTTTTTACTTCAGGCGACTATGAACGTTTTTTTATGCATGATGGCAAACGTTATCATCACATTATCGATCCCCGTACCGGCTACCCCGCGAATAAGACACAATCTGTCACCGTACTAACTTCATCCGCCACATTGGCCGATGCCGCTTCAACTGCACTCTTTATCGCTGGCCCTGAACAGTGGCCTGCTATTGCCAAAGCCATGCACATAGAACACGTTCTATTCATCGATGCTGAAGGTAGAGCTGAAGCAACACCAGCGATGTTAAAACGTCTAAAACAAATTAACGCTACATTAAAGGTTCAGCCTCGCTCATTACCATGACGATTGCAGATCGTTTCTTAATTTTATTTTCAGCCACTGGGATATTTTTATTCGCAATTATCACCTGGCAACCTTCTGTCAACGCTGACCAGGTTGAAATTTTCTCTCCCCTGGAAAAAAAATTGATTTCACTCCAGCTTGATAAAAAAATTTTTATCACCGGCGCTTTAGGTAAAAGTGAGATCAGTATTCAACAGCACCGTGTCCGTTTCATTTCTTCCCCTTGTAAAGCTAAGTATTGTATTCACCAGGGCTGGGCAAACCATAATGGTGATTTTCGTGCCTGCTTACCCAATAAAGTCAGTCTGCGTCTGCTGGGAAAAAACATGCAATATGATAGCGTAACGTTTTAAATTATGGCTTTGGTACTACAACCCAGTCGTGATGACATTCGCATAGCCTGGTTAGCTGCATTGGCAACTTCAATCCATTTACTGGAAAGTACCTTGCCATCACCACTGCCTGGCATTAAACCTGGCTTTGCCAACATCATTACCATTATTGTTTTACTCCGATTTAACTGGCATGCCGCAATATGGGTAAGTTTGTTACGCGTTCTGGCAGGCAGTTTACTATTAGGTACCTTTTTATCGCCCACTTTTATGCTCAGCCTAACGGGCGCCATTTGTAGTCTGTTAGCCATGGGACTTGCACTACAATTACCCGGTAAAGGTTTTAGTGCGATCGGTTTGAGTATTGTGGCAGCACTGGCCCATATCACTGGTCAGTTTTTGTTAGCCTATGTCTGGTTTATTCCTCATCAGGGACTATGGAATATATTGCCACTATTATTAATCATGGCCTTAATCTTAGGTATCATTAACGGAATTATCTGTAATAAGGTTATCGCACGTTTACCATGAGCAGCATTGCGGCACAGACATACACAACAAACGTCAGTCAGATTGATCGACTTGGCCTAACGCTGTTTATCGCCCTGGCACTTCACGCCATTATCATTCTTGGCATTAGTTTTGATCTGGAAGACCTGACCAATCCGGAAATTCTCGCCAGTATGGAAGTTACTTTGGTCCACAATAAAACCGAACAGGCACCGGAGCAGGCCGATTACCTGGCCCAGGCCAATCAAATGGGCGGTGGCAACATGGAGGACAAAGTCCGGCCAAGCAGCCCTTTTTCCAATAGCCTGCCAACGCCTGACGATGGTTTTGCGCCTCCGAGTGCCCAGGATTTTTCACCGCCGCCGCTTAAGCATAAGGAGCTTAAGCAGGAACTGATCACCGTTACTCAGGGATCAAAAAGGCTTCACAGCCGGCCACAGGCCATCCCCATCCCGCAAATGCCTGACAGTCCAACCGCAGCGCAGTTATTTGAACGCAGCCGAAAAATCGCCCAATTGAGTGCCGAGATCGACCAGGTCAAGCAGGCCTATCAAAAGTCCCCGAACCATACATATTTAACTGGAGCCAATGCCAAGGAATATCGCTTTGCCAGTTATCTGGATGCCTGGCGCGCCAAAGTCGAGCGTGTTGGTAACCTTAACTACCCCCAGGCAGCCTTAAAAAAAGGCATCACAGGTTCACTATTTCTCGATGTCGCCATTAATCATGATGGTAGTCTGCACTCTATGCGTATCTTGCGCTCATCCGGACACACCGTACTTGATAATGCGGCCAAAAATATCGTTAAACGATCTGCCAAGTTTCCACCACTACCCGAGGCCATTCGCAAAGAAACCGACGTGCTGCACATACCCCGTGTATGGCAATTTAAAAATGAGAGTGGCTTTAAGACCTCTTCTCGATAAATCTACCTTGCGGGTATCGCCTCACTACCCGATACTTAAACTATGCAAGCAACGGCGGACCTGACCAATCATTTTCTGATCGCCATGCCAACTCTGGCCGATCCCAATTTTTTTCATACCGTTACCTATTTGTGCGAGCACAATGAAGAAGGTGCGATGGGGATTGTGGTGAATCGTCCGCTTGAGCTGCAATTTCAGGAATTACTGGAACAACTTGAGCTTGAGACCACCGACCCAAAACTGGCGCAACTCCCTATTTATCAGGGTGGACCCGTTCAAACCGAACGCGGTTTTGTCTTGCATAGCAACGAGGGAGAATGGACTTCTTCCATCCAGGTCACTGATAACATCGTTATGACTGTCTCTCAGGACATCATTGAGGCCATTGCGCTGGGTGGTGGCCCTGACAAATATCTCATTGCCCTGGGCTACGCCGGCTGGGGGGATGGCCAGATAGAGCATGAACTGGCCGACAATACCTGGCTCAATGGCCCCGCCGACTGCAGTATTATTTTTGATCTCCCCATTGAGCAACGCTGGTCCGCTGCCGCCGCACACCTCGGCGTGGAACTCAGTCGTCTTTCCACCGATATAGGGCATGCATGACTCAGGTTTTCATAGACAAACCACCCGTTACCTTGCTCGGCTTTGATTTTGGTACTAAACGCACCGGTGTCGCCACAGGCCAGACCGTTACCGGTAGCGTGTCTGCATTAACAACCCTGACGGCACTCAACAACAAACCCAACTGGCCAGAAATTTCCAGCCTCATTGATGAGTGGCAGCCAGATCTGTTGATTGTCGGCCTGCCCTTAAATATGGATGGTAGCGACACCGAAATCACGCCAACCGTAAGACGCTTTGGCAATCAGCTCAAAGGACGTTACAATCTGCCCGTCGAAATGGTCGATGAACGCCTAAGTTCAGTCGAGGCGCGTAGCCGACTCCATGCCGATGAGTCACTACGTCATAAACGTTTTGACCGAGAACAGGTCGACCAGATTGCTGCACAGATCATCGTGCAAAGCTGGATGACACAACAGCACCAGGAAACGGGAGAACCTGATTGAATCAGGCCACACTAAAAGACGCCAATGAGCTGCTGGCAGATGTTGCCAAACGATTGCATTCCCTTCTTACTGAAAAAAAGATTACCGAACCCTTAATGATTGGAATTCAGACCGGTGGCGTCTGGATTGCCGAAGCTTTACATACAAGCCTTGCCATCGAACAACCGCTTGGCACACTCAACATCACTTTTTATCGCGATGACTTTACCCGCATTGGCATGCACCCGCAGGTAACGCCATCCAACTTGCCATTTGAAGTTGATGACCGTCACATCATTCTGGTCGATGATGTCTTACATACCGGTCGCACTATTCGTGCAGCACTGAACGAAATTTTTGATTATGGCCGACCCGCTTCCGTCATACTGGTGAGCCTGATTGAGCGTACCGGTCGTGAGTTACCCATTTCTGCCGATATTACAGGACAACGACTCAACCTGAAAGAAGGCCAACACATTAAACTCAGTGGCCCTTCACCCTTAATCTTGACCTTAACGGAGGATGCGTGAAGGATCAGGATATTCAACTCGACAGGGAAGGCCGTCTGCGCCACTTCCTGACCATCGATGGTCTCAAGCGTCAGACATTGGTTGATATTCTCGATACTGCAGAAAATTTTTCCACCGTCGGCAGTCAAAGCGTTAAAAAGGTTCCACTGTTGCGCGGCAAGACTATTATCAATTTATTTTTTGAAGCCAGTACACGCACACGGACTACGTTTGAGCTGGCGGCCAAGCGCCTGTCAGCCGATGTCCTAAATATTAATATCAGCACTTCTTCTGCCAGTAAAGGTGAAAGCCTGCTCGATATGCTGCAAAACTTTGAGGCCATGTACTGCGATATGTTTGTGGTACGCCATCAAACCAGTGGCGCGGCACATTTTATTGCGGAACATGTCGCGCCACACATCAGTGTCATTAATGCCGGTGACGGCAGCCATGCCCATCCAACCCAGGGCATGCTCGACATGTTTACGATTCGGCGACACAAAAAAGAATTTCATAATCTCAGTGTCGCCATTGTTGGTGACATCCTGCACTCACGTGTAGCACGCTCACAAATTCATGCTCTGAACATTCTCGGCGTACCAGACATCCGTGTTATTGGTCCCGATACACTCATCCCGCAAAATGCTGACAGTCTTGGTGTACGCGTACATCACAATGTGCAGGAAGGTTTGCGCGGCGTCGATGTGGTCATCATGTTACGCCTGCAACGTGAACGCATGACGGGTGCTTTGCTACCAAGTGAAAAAGAATACTTTCACTGTTATGGACTAACACAGGAAAAACTTACTCTCGCCAAACCGGATGCCATTGTCATGCACCCCGGTCCCATTAATCGTGGTGTTGAAATTGAATCTAGTGTTGCCGATGGACCACAGTCCGTTATCCTTGAACAAGTCACCAATGGTATTGCCGTGCGCATGGCCATTATGTCCATGACGCTGGGCCGCTCTCCTGGTGGTGATAAGGACGGCACATGAGCAAGATCCTTATTCGTAACGGCCACATTATCGACCCCGCCAATCAACGCGACAGTGTCGGCGATATTTATATTGCCGCCGGTAAAATTGTTGCGGTTGATCGAGCGCCTGATGGTTTTACCGCAAACCACGAAATTGACGCCAAAGGTTGTTGGGTATTTCCCGGGATTGTGGATCTGTGTGCGCATCTGCGTGAACCGGGACAGGAACACAAAGGTACCATTGCCAGCGAAACCAAAGCGGCGGCCAGTGCAGGCATTACTACCCTGTGCATGCCACCGGATACTCAACCTATAATTGATACCCCTGCCGTTGTAGAACTCATACACCAACGCACGGAAGCCGCTGGCCAATCACGCGTTGTCACTCTGGGTGCCCTTACGGTAGGACTCGCCGGTGAACACCTGAGTGAAATGGTGCAACTCAAAAAGGCAGGCTGTGTTGGCATGACCAACCTGGACCATCCCATCAATGATTCAAAAGTGATTCGCCGCGCCATGGAATATGCCGCCAGCAATGACATTACGATTTTTTTCAATGCCGAGGACGATGACCTGGCAGGTCATGGCTGCGCACACGAAGGGCTGGTAAGTACACGCCTGGGACTGGCCGGTATTCCCGAGACTGCCGAAACTCTGGCTGTCAGTCGTAAACTCATGCTGATTGAACAAACCGGTGTGAGGGCACACTTTTGTCAGCTCTCCAGTGCCCGCGCCGTACAAATGATTAAGCGCGCGCAGTATGATGGCCTGCCGGTTACGGCCGATGTCAGCGCGCATCAGTTACATCTGACCGAAATGGACATTGGATATTTTGATAGCAACTGTCATGTACTGCCACCACTGCGAACACAGAGGGATCGTGATGGTCTGCGCAAGGGATTACAGGAAGGTACTATCTCAGTCATTTGTTCGAATCATCAACCTCATGACCGCGACGCCAAACTGGCACCTTTCGGTGAAACCGAACCGGGTATCTCCGCACTGGAAACCTTATTGCCACTAAGTTTACGTTTAGTTGAAGACAATATTTTAAATCGCAGCAATGTCATTGCCCAGCTCACTTCTAACCCAGCTGCCATTCTTAATCTAAAAACAGGTAGCCTATCCGTTGGGCATGCTGCTGACGTATGTATATACGATCCAGAACTACGCTGGACACTTATCGAGAGTGAAATGTTAAGTCAGGGTCACAACACACCTTTCATCGGCTGGGAATTTCATGGCCGAGTTCGCCAGACACTGGTCGATGGCAAGATTATTTTTAGCCGTTAAATTTAAATACACTTATGACTTCACACCGCGACACCATACTGCTAGAACAAGCCGCCATACTTGATCACCAACAACATCCTGGCGATCAGTTTATTTTGCGAGTACATGCACCGCAAATAGCAGAAGCAGCTTTACCTGGCAGTTTTACGCACATCACCTGCGACCCGCAATTAAAAATGCGACGCCCGATCTCCATCATGCGTACTAATCCTGCGCAAGGTTACGTCGATTTTTTATATAAAGCCGTTGGTCGTGGCACAACATTGTTATCGCAACGAAAGACTGGCGAAACTTTGAGTGTGCTCGGTCCTATTGGTCAACCGTTCAAACTGGATCCTGCATATTCACGACCACTTTTAATAGGTGGTGGTGTTGGCATGCCACCGATGATCTTTATCGCTGACTGGATCAACAAACATTATAAAAACGATTTCAAGCCGTTTGTTATTTTAGGCTCAGAAGTCCCGTTCCCATTTACTTCAAGTCCTTCACAAATCATGGTGCCCGGTATCCCTGACGGTGTTATTGGCAGCATGCCCTTGTTAGAAGACTGGGGCATCGCCTCACGCTTATGCAGTCTGCAAGCTTATCCCGGCACGCATGAAGGTTACGTGACGGATCTTGCTCGTCACTGGTTAGATGCCCTTGATGAACAACAACGTAAAGAAGTGGTGATCATGTCCTGTGGACCACATCCCATGTTAGAAGCGGTTGCGAAGTTAGCGAAGGAATATGACATCCCCTGTCAGGTTTCGCTGGAAGAATTTATGGCCTGTGCCGTGGGGGGTTGTGCGGGATGTGTTGTTAAGGTTGAAACTGAAAATGGTCCTGCAATGAAACGCGTTTGTGTGGATGGGCCGGTGTTTGATGCAAAGCAGGTGTTTGCCTAGCACGCTAGTGACCTCGTCATTCCCTTGGATGCTTTAACCCAAAGGGTAAGGTACACATAATGAAGCCCGAAGCGGTTCTATGTGTTAGGGAATCCAGAATAGAAATTAATTTTAAACGCAAGCATTGCACGCCAAGAATATTTGATTTTTTAAAATGTTTGGCAGACTGCAAACTACTTGGCTATGGAAATAATCATATGATACGACTCAGTGAAGATGGCAAAACGTTTGTTGATATACAATGTTGGGAAGACATAATTGAAAGGCCAGGGTTCCAACAAAAACTTAACCCTAAAGAAGTTAAATTAAAACGAATCATAGGGCAGTATAGCATTAACCCCAAACAACCTTGCGGTCTTAAAAATTGTGGCACCAAGCATAATCGTGGTTATTTGGTTGAGGCTGAAGATGGTCTCGAAACAAATATAGGTAATGTGTGTGGTGGAAAATATTTTGGTGTGGAATTTAAAGAACTCCAGAATGTTTTTAAAATGGATTCTAATGCCCAACGCTATCGAGAAGAAATTATTGAAAAACAAAATCAAATACATGCTATAGAAAACACGATTAAGTCTCTACGCGAAGGCGATTACAAAGCAGACTGGTGTTACGATGGTGTGCACTCACATATGACACGTTTATTTCCTGAATTTTTATCAGACCGTCTTATATCGAGGGCGAAACGTAACAATGGCATTGTTACAAAGGAAGTAGCGTTATCTAATGAAGAAAGAGAATTATCGTCACAGGCCGGTGATAAAAGTGCATATAGAACTGAACAATTGTTTGTAATATACGGTGTTGCAGCAGCAGTATCATACAAGAAAATAAGGAATATTCTTGCTACGTTTTTTGGTGGAGAACTTGATACTTTTAAAAATCTTGATGTTGAAACATTAGACTATAATTCACTTAAAACTTGGCACAATTGGAAAAATAGAATTGATCATCAATTGAATAAACTGAGAGAAATTATAGATGATTGCAACAGATTTTTAGCTAAGTCAAATATTGAAATGATAAGAAAATATAAGGATTACCTGTAATAGCCTAAACCTAAACTATTACATAACAAGTACCTACTCCGTCTCCTGCAAACTCATCCCATCAAGATTGCTATCAAGTGCATCCATATCACCCTTCGTGTCACCTAACTTAATCATCAGGCGTAATTCATTGGCAGAATCGGCATGGTTAATGGCATCTTCGTAGGTAATTTTGCCTTCCTTATATAAATCAAACAGCGATTGATCAAAAGTCTGCATACCTAGCTGACGAGACTTGGTCATTAATTCTTTCAAACCATGTACCTCACCTTTCTTAATCAAATCAGATGCCAGAGGTGTGTTCAACATAATTTCTGCTGACAAGGCGCGGCCTGTACCGTCAGGTGTTGGTATTAATTGCTGTGCAACAACGGCTTTTAGGTTCAACGATAAATCCATCAGTAATTGACTACGACGATCTTCCGGGAAAAAGTTGATAATTCGATCCAGTGCCTGGTTAGCGTTATTCGCATGCAAGGTTGCCAGACACAAATGACCTGTCTCGGCAAAAGCGATCGCGTGATCCATAGTCTCACGGGTACGAATTTCACCAATCAGAATAACATCAGGTGCCTGGCGCAACGTATTCTTCAGCGCCATCTCAAACGACTCGGTATCAATACCAACTTCACGTTGCGTGACAATACAGCCTGCATGGTTGTGCATGTACTCGATAGGATCTTCGATGCTAATAATATGGCCAGTACTATTATTATTGCGAAAACCGATCATGGATGCCAGGGATGTTGACTTACCTGAACCGGTCGCACCCACAAATAACACCAGGCCACGTTTCGTCATGGCAAGTTCTTTAATGATAGCAGGTAGGCCAAGTTCTTCTGGCGTTGGAATCTTGGTCTCAATCTTACGTAAAACCATTCCTGCATGGTTACGTTGTTGAAATGCACTGACACGAAATCGACCAATGCCTGAGGACGAGATTGCAAAATTACATTCACGGGTACGATCAAATTCTTCACGCTGCGCCGGCGTCATAATACTCAGCACAACCTCACGTGCCTGCGATGGTGTTAAAGTCGCTTGAGTGACTGGCGTGATCTTGCCATTCACTTTCATACTTGGTGCCACACCGGCAGTGATAAATAAATCTGATGCCTTTTTGTGCACCATTAGTTTGAGTAACGACTCAAAATCCATGTCTATTTCCTTATCACCCTTCGCGCACTAATAATAAATTGAATTCTATCATGAAAAAATTAGCGAAATTCATCCTTATTTACCGCTTTCATACGCGCTTCATTTTTACTAATCACACCCCGACCCACTAAATCTTGCAAACATTGATCCAGCGTTTGCATACCGTACTGCTGACCGGTCTGAATTGCAGAATACATTTGTGCAATTTTATCTTCTCGAATCAAATTTCGTATTGCCGGTGTCCCGATCATAATTTCATGTGCAGCCACTCGCCCTCCACCGATTTTTTTCATGAGCGTTTGCGCAATAACAGCACGTAATGATTCCGACAACATCGAACGGACCATGCTTTTTTCTGCAGCCGGAAATACATCGATAATACGGTCAATGGTCTTGGCGGCAGAACTTGTGTGTAAGGTACCAAAGACTAAATGTCCTGTTTCTGCTGCTGTTAGTGCCATTCGAATGGTTTCCAGATCCCGCATTTCACCAACCAGAATAATATCCGGGTCTTCACGAAGTGCGGAGCGGAGCGCTTCACTAAAGCCAAGGGTATCCCGATGTACTTCACGTTGATTCACCAGACACTTTTTACTCTCATGAACGAATTCAATCGGGTCTTCAATTGTTAAAATATGACCATACTCAGAGTCATTTTTATAATCGACCATACCTGCCAATGTTGTCGACTTACCCGAACCGGTTGGCCCTGTTACCAGTACAATGCCTTTAGGGTTGTCAGAAATTTCTTTAAATACAGCCGGTGTACCCAGTTCTTCCAGAGTTAATATTTTTGATGGGATAGTACGAAATACCGCACCAGCACCTCGGTTATGATTAAAGGCGTTGACACGAAAACGCGCCAGATCCGGTATCTCAAATGAGAAATCCGTCTCTAAAAACTCTTCAAAATCCTTACGCTGCTTGTCGTTCATAATGTCGTAGACAAGGCCATGCACATCTTTGTGCTCCAACGCTGGCACGTTAATACGTCGCACATCGCCATCGACACGAATCATGGGGGGCAGGCCTGCTGAAATATGTAAGTCAGAGGCATGATTTTTAACACTAAAGGCTAGTAACTCAGTAATATCCATCGCGTTCTGTACCGTCTCTATATATTATTGTTGTCCATAGGGAATAGCTTAACCCGTCCTCATTGGGTTATCGGTCCCATATTGAGTTTCTTAACACCCTGATAAACTAACGCCTGTGCCGACAACACGCAAGATGAACCAGCTTAAACAACGCTTAGATAAAATTCATGCACGTATTCGACAAAGTGAGCATGACTTTGGTCATGATACTGAAAGTGTTCATTTATTAGCCGTTAGCAAGACCAGGCCTGCCGACGATATACGTGCCGTCTACGCCTGTGGACAACGTGATTTTGGTGAAAATTACCTGCAAGAGGCGATGCATAAAATCAAAGCGCTCCATGATTTAGCTATCCATTGGCATTTTATTGGCCCCATACAGTCCAACAAAACGCTAACGATAGCGGAGAATTTTGACTGGGTACACAGTGTTGATCGGTTAAAAATTGCCCATCGTCTGTCTGAACAACGCCCAACTGAACTTGCCCCATTAAACATCTGTTTGCAGGTGAATATCAGTAATGAAGTCAGTAAATCCGGTATTTCTAGTACAGAAGCAATTGAAACCGCCCAGGAAATTAAGACCTTGCCAAACCTGCGACTACGGGGACTCATGGCAATTCCATCACCTTCAACCGATCTCATTACTCAGCGTCAGCCCTTTCGTCAGCTCCGTGAGTTACTTGAAGCAATGAATCAACAAAATGATATGTCGCTGGATACCCTTTCCATGGGTATGTCCGGAGATATGGAGGCAGCCATTGCCGAAGGTGCAACCTGGGTACGGATTGGTACGGATATCTTTGGCCAGCGAAACTAAACCTCGCAGATTGAAACCTGTGTAATTGTTCTTATCCCAAAGACTTGTCATCCATACACGACAAGCGGTAACGTAAGAGACATGAAAAACATCAATATTGGTTTTATTGGCGGCGGCAACATGGCCCGTAGTCTCATTGGCGGTTTGCTCTCCAGCGGAGTCGACAAATTATCACTGTACGTTGCCGATCCTATCGCCGATCAACGTAATGAGCTCGCCAAAGACTTCGGCATACACACCCATGATAATAACCAGGCCATAATCGATCAGTGCGATATTATTGTCCTGGCCATAAAGCCACAGCGAATGAAAACCGTGGCACAACAAATTGATATCAGCAATGCCGCCTTTAAATTATTTATCTCCATTGCCGCCGGTATCCGCAGCAATGCGATTCAGAAATGGCTTGGCGATAGTGTCCCCATAGTGCGAGCCATGCCTAACACACCTTCGCTGGTACAAAGCGGTGCTACAGGTATGTACGCCAGCAAAGAAGTCACTGATGAACAACGCGATCAGGCAGAATCCATTTTACGCGCGGTAGGCCTAACACTATGGGTCAATGCTGAATCACAGCTGGATGCCGTGACGGCTCTTTCCGGTAGTGGACCTGCCTATTTTTTCCTCGTCATGGAAGCGATGGAAAAGGCCGGTGCTCAGCTGGGACTGGATCCAGAAACAGCGCGCCTGCTCACCGTGCAAACTGCCTTTGGTGCGGCCAAGTTAGCACTGGAAATAAAGGATGAGCCGGCTGAACTACGGCACAAAGTCACTTCCCCCGGTGGGACTACAGAAAAGGCCATCGGTGTTTTACAAAATAATAATCTTGAGGCGATCTTTGCTGAGGCCTTAAAAGCCGCTCACGATAGGTCGATTGAGTTAGCCGAGCAACTGGAGCAAGAGTAAATGGGCGGAGAATACTTTGGAAATGCTGGACTGTTTTTAATTAAAACAATCCTTGGTCTTTACATACTCATTGTCCTGCTGCGTTTTTTATTTCAACTCGTGCGCGCCGATTTTTATAACCCTTTATCGTCTGTCCTGGTTAAACTCACCAACCCACTACTGCTACCCTTAAGACGTATTATCCCTGGCCTGGGGGGAATTGATCTGGCATCAATCTTTTTACTTATTGCTCTGCAAGCGCTTGAATATGTCTTGATAGGTTTATTACCACGCTATGGTATCCCTGCGCCTGTCGGTTTATTGGTTATGTCCATCACTGACTTGCTAGCACTCACTGTAAATGTCTTCTTTTTCAGCATTTTGATACAAATTGTGATCAGTTGGATTAACCCGCACGCACATAATCCTGTTATTAGCCTTTTACACCAACTCAATGAACCACTACTGGGACGCGCGCGCCGTCTGATCCCACCCATTTCCGGACTCGATTTATCACCCATTATTGTCTTTGTTGTATTGAAGCTAATCGAGTTTCTGCTCATTCACCCTCTAAAAGACGTAGGCCTTGGTCTCGCATTTTAAACCTGCTTTTACAGACATGAGCAGCTGGTGTCTCTGGCAAGAGAATGCATTAACACTCCACCTGCGCCCGTAACCAACATAAAAGCAAACGAGATTTTTGCCCCGCATGGTGATGCCCTGAAAATCTGCATTACTACGCCAACAATGAACTGTAGCGCCAAGGCACGTTTACGAAAATTTCTCGCTGCTATATTCGAAGTTAAGCAACAACAGATCCCGTTACCTTAGTGGATATAGCAATCGTACCAAACGAGTGGCGATTACTTCGCCAGAAAACTGGCCATCTTCCGGGTTTGATGACATAAAACACCCGTAAGCCTCACATTTTTCTACAAAAATACTAAACTTGATGATGAGACATGCCGTTAAATAGCCTGTCACAAGCAAATGTCAGTCACTCGCCCTGTAAAGAAGCGTTTGCGTTGCATGACATATAAAAGCTATATTAATTAATAAGTTAAAAATCTAGCCAGAAGAGTTAGATCTAACGAAGAGAGTTGGAATAAATGGCGACAGACCGCTTTACGGATCAAATGCAAGCCTACGGTCGATGGAAGACCGAATTGACGGAATCCATTGAGAAATATCATCAATGGCTACAGGCCAACAACATGGCTTCCTCTGAGGTGGAGTTACGCATCTTTGAACTTACCGAGGCCTTAAAATCTGATCGTCTAACGATTGCCTTTGTTGCCGAATTCGCGCGCGGTAAAACCGAACTAATCAATGCCATATTCTTCTCAGAATATGATCGCCGCCTGCTACCCTCTGAGGCGGGTCGTACTACTATGTGCCCGACAGAATTATTTTATGACTCGGCAGAAGACCAAAGTTACATACGCATGCTGCCTATCGAATCGCGTCTGGAAGAAATGAGCATCCAGGAGCAAAAGAACATTCCCATTAACTGGACATCGATGGATCTGGATACCAGTTCATCTGAAAAAATGGCCGAAGCCTTTCGTGAAGTCGTCAAGACCAAAAAGGTGCCAACACAAATTGCAAAAAAACTGGCATTGTTCGATCCCGAACAAGATGCCCATCACGTTGGCCCTGATGGCATGATCGAAATACCGATGTGGCGTCATGCCTTGATCAGTTTCCCTCACCCATTATTAAAGGAAGGTTTAACTATTCTCGATACTCCAGGGTTAAATGCCCTGGGTTCAGAGCCGGAATTAACCATCAACATGTTACCTAATGCTCAGGCCGTGGTTTTTATTCTTGCTGCTGATACTGGTGTTACCAAATCTGATCTTGAAATGTGGAAAAATCATGTCGAACCACTGGGTGGAGATGCGAAGCATGGCCGTATTGTAGTACTCAACAAAGTTGATACGCTTTGGGACGAACTGAAAGACGAGGCGGCGGTAAATTCCACCATACAATCACAGTGTCAATCGGCCGCGAAAATGATGGGAATTGAGCCGGATAATGTCTTCCCGGTCTCGGCACAAAAGGGTTTGCTATCCAAAATCCGTCACGATGCGGAATTATTGAAACGCAGTAATATTCTTGCACTCGAAACTATTCTGGCGAAAGATATTCTGCCACAAAAACAGGAAATCGTACGCGATAATATCGTCGGTGAAATTGGTAGCATGGCAACACAATCACGCGACCTGATTGCCTCACGACTGGCCGATGCTAATAAACAACTCACCGAACTTAATGGTTTAAGTGGTAAAAATGAGGATGTTATTTCACACCTGATGAAAAAAACCCGTGATGAACAAACCATCTATCACAAGAGTGTCGAAAGCTTTCAAGCCAATCGTAAAATTTTCAATAATGAACATAAGGTACTGCTCGATAATCTAAGCCTGACAGCGCTGGATGAACTAATGAATCAGACGCGTAAAAATATGTCTGACACCTGGTTCACTAAAAACCTGAAAGGCAGTATGAAAAGTTTCTTTGACACCATTAATGAAACCACACAACTCGCTTCTGCTCAATGTGATAAGGTCAACACTTTAATTATCACCATTTACAGAAGGTTTAATCAGGAACATGGTTTAGGTGATATTAAGCCACGACTCTTCAGCATCTCAAAATACAAACGGGAAATGGAGCGCCTCTATCATGAAGCTGAGGCTTATCGTAATAGTAGTGTCACCACCATGACGGAACAGTCCTTCGTTGTTAAGAAATTTTTTATCTCCATGGTGAGTCATGCGCGTAACACGTTTTTTAATGCCCATCAGGATGCAGAAGCCTGGAGCAAGGCAGCTATGATGCCATTGGTAAATCGCATCAAAGAACACAAAACCCAAATGGAAAAACGCCTCGAAAGTCTGCGTAAAATCAATGAGTCACGCGACACGCTACAATCACGGATTAAAGAACTCGATAAGGCCTGTGAAACCCTGAATGCTCAATTAGCAGACATCAATCTATTAATTGAAACCATCAATCGGCCATTAGAATCGTTTGTTGATCAAGGTGGTAAAGCCGCGCAAGTTGCCTAATAAACAAGTGCCTGACTTAACTGCCAGGCGCGCCAGCACATTAAAACACCAAAAGCGACAAGCAAACTTCCTGCTACCTGCTTTACTAAACGGTATCTAGCAACTCTCTGTAATCGATTAGCAAACATACCCATCGCCAATAAGTTGGGTAAGGTCCCCAAACCAAAGCTCAACATCAGTAATCCACCTGATAGTCCAGAGCCACTGCTCATGCTCCAGATCAAGACACTATAGACCAGACCGCATGGCAACCAGCCCCAAACCATACCAAGAGTAAAGGCCTGACCTATTGATTGAACGGGTAATAATTTTCGCCCAGCAGGTTCAATTCTTTTCCATAACTTACCGCCTGCAACTTCAACATGACGTAGTATCTGCCACCAGTTTGCAAGATACAGACCCAACAGCACCATAAAAATACCGGCCAGGATCTCCAACACCATTTGCATCTTTGCGAGTGGAATAATACTAATGAGGGCCACACCAAGAATGCCTGCCAGCACGCCCGCAATGCTATAGCTACTGAGGCGACCGATGTTATAGGCGAGTAAAATTGACCAGGGCGTTTTCTTTTGTGGTGATATCGAAAAGCTCAAAGCTCCGACAATGCCTCCGCACATCCCGACACAATGCACACCACCCAAAAGACCTACAATGAAAGCTGCCAGATATGTAATTTCATTTGCCATGCTTACTTAAGATCGCCCGCTCTTTTTCTATGCATAATAAAGAGTACCAGTAGTACCGAAGGTATACCCATCAGGGCTGTTGTTAAAAAAAAGTTTTGATAACCAATTTCATCAACCATGCCACCGGAATATCCACCAATCATTTTTGGCAAAAGCGTCATCAGTGAACTGAAAATTGCATATTGAACTGCGGTGAACGAAATGTTCGTTAAACTTGAAAGGTAGGCAATGAACGCTGCGCTTGCCAATCCAGCGCTAAGATTATCTGATATTACGACAATCATTAACCAGGAAAGATCATTTCCAAGACCGGCCAGGATCATAAAGAGCAAATTCGTAATGGCGGCTAATACTGCACCAATTAATAAAATTCTTAGCACACCAAATCGTGCTGTTAAAATACCACCTAAGAAACCACCAATAAGCGTCATGATTAAACCCAGAGCAACCGCATATTTCGCAACTTCTGCTTTAGTAAATCCCATCTCTTTATAGAAGACATTCGACATTACGCCTAAAACAATATCTGAAATCCGATATAGAGCAATCAGTAACAACACCACTATTGCCAGCCGATGATAACGCTTAAAAAAATCTGCCACAGGTTCCAAGTATGTTTCCCGAACCATTCGCGGATTAACAACACCAAGCTTGCCGAGAAAATATCCCGCTAACGCTGCCATGCCTACTGCAACCAATAATCGAAAAAATCCACCTATAAATGCAATCAAGGGACCGGATGCAGCAAAAACTTGTTGTATGTATGAAGTAAATATATTTGAAGGATTTAAATAGACAAACGATAATACAAATGTCCCTGTTACAACACTAAACAGAGATATAAACCTTATATAGTCTTCATTGCTATGCAAGTTTACCTGTTGTTTTTTGTTTACTTCAGGTTCGCTAATAATAAGTGTTGTCACAATGCCGATTAGCATAAAGGCAGACATCGATATGTATGTATATTTCCAGGCTATATAGTCATAACCTCCATCACCAGAAAAGAGACTTGCAATATAAAGTGCGCCTGCGCCCGACAGCAACATGCCTATTCTATAACCAGCAATGTACATAGCCGACATCGCCGCCTGATATTCTTTTTCTGCTGATTCGATACGAAATGCATCTATAACAATATCCTGAGTCGCCGACGAAAATCCAAGAAGTACAGCACCGATAGCCATAAAGCCAATACCATGCTCTGGATTTGAAAAGGCCATCCATATAATAGATATGACCACTGCGATTTGTGCTACTAATAGCCAGCTACGTCGACGGCCTAATAGTGTATTCAAAAATGGAATTGGCAGTCTGTCGACTAGAGGCGACCAGATAAATTTAAAAGAGTACGCAAGTGCAGCCCAGCTAAAGTAAGTAACAGTTGCTCTTTCTATACCGGCCTCTATTAACCACCAGGACAATGATGAAAAAATCAATAATAGAGGTATACCAGCCGATATGCCTAAGAACAGCATACTCCTTACCCGCGGTTGGTTATAAACCCTAAAAGATTCCTGCCAACTATGTACTGGTTTGTTTTCCATATTGCCTATTTAATTTATACATTGGTGTCTGACCATTTTTTTTTACTTTTTATTTTTCCTGAATCGTGCAGCATTTGGATAAAACTGTCTGCCGTTGGTGCTTTTTCTAATTCACCTGTTGCAAGCTTACTTTGTAGATTTTCTACTTCATCAAAGACTTCATTGTATATTTTTAAAACACGAACCCTACGTAGTTTTTTTGTTAACTGCATTACTGGCAGTGTTGTTCTTGTGCCCAGTAAATAAAATAGCCAGGCGACTTTTAAAGTGATATCGCTTAGGTTCCCATAATTATCAGTCTGAGCGGTAAACTTCGGCGCAATCATACGAATTAGCTCTCCAATCGCCTCACCGGATAACCGTTCCTCATTTTCATTTAAGACTAAATGTATAAAATCCAGTAGCGGCAGTAATTTTATTTTTTCCTGACCCACGTATGAACTCAATTTACTCGTTTGTTGAGCAGGTTCAAGAATAAACGCAGCGGCATGCCAATACACTTGTTGGCGAACACCCATATTCTCCGGATGTTGCAAGACCTCACAACAGGTTTCATACAATTCGTTAGAAGCATTATTCTTTAAGGCTACCACCAATATCTTCGCCAGTTCTTTTGGCCTTTTGTTACGCAATAATGAGGCTGCTACCAGAATCACTTTTCTGCATACACTGACTAATTCCCTGTCCTTGAGAATCATTTGTAGGCCTGGCAATAACGTATGACCTTGTGCATGCAGTGCCCGCCAGAATTCAGAATAGGCCTCAGCAGCAGTATCGGAAGATAATTTTAATATTCCTGTTAACCAATCATCATGGTGGTAGGTTGAATTTGCATGATGAAAACATATGACCGATTTTATTGTCTCAGTCGAGAGCTGAGAAATTTCACCGGCTTGTTTTAAATACAAATCAAACCCGGCCAGAGCAACATAACCTTGAGAGATTTGATCCTCCCTGGCCAGTGCATTTGCTATCGTCTCTGGTGTTGAAAACACATTCTGCTGTAACGCGGCAATAAGACCTTCAACAATTGGCACAACAGATGCTTCGTCTACAAGCAAATACAATCTATCCCTGGGCGGGATATTATTGTCGATATCATAAAACATCCCAAGATAGGCTTTCGCGAAAGGTTCCAATAGATCTAATGCAGTACCATCACGAAGCTCACCAAGACGGTTTTCCAGTAATGGCTGATTCTCAAAACGCGCACGTTCATGTAGCCCATATTCTTTACAAAATAGCGCATTTTTCATTAATTCTTTAAGCAACAATTTTCCTACTGTGCACGTCGTTATCGTCTGGATATCTTAACGATTATTAGCTTAATTAACACGCATCAATATTTGAATGAAATATCGCAGGCAAAAAAAAGGAGGTCTTTCGACCTCCCCTTTTAATATACGATTGCTTTTGCGCGTTAGATTGCTTCAGGCATCGCCATTGGTAAGCACCCTTGCGCCCAGGCCATCATGCCGCCACGTAGATTAACGACATTCTCAAAACCTTGTTGTTGCAGGAACATACAGGCCTGTGCAGATCGTGCGCCGCTTCGACAGACCATGACCAATGTCTTGTTCTTGTCCAGCTCACTCATTTTAAGTGGCAATGTTGCTAGTGGCATTGGCCTGGCATTTGGCACAGTGCCAGCCATGATTTCACGCATTTCACGGACATCAACCATCTGGTATGTCTCGGAACCCTGCTCAAGATGCTGGGCCAGCTCAGGGGCTTCAATTTCGCGTACACTTGAAAACATAAATTCTCCACAGTCCATTGGTATAAGTGCTGATTAGTATATTAGTAATTTCTTATTAATCAAGTCGATTCAGTCCATTTTTCTTCATTATGTGCTTCCGGTATCATAAAAAAATCTTATAAATAATTGAATAATAAGAATATATGTCCAAAAGCGATAAAACATCACGGCAACAACACTGGCGAAATGCCATGCAGCGCTATGAAAAAGAGCGACGTCGAAATCTATTGGCAAAGCCCGGTGGGCAGGAATTCATCCTTATACTGGATCATCTCAAGGCTGGTTTTAACATACCCAAAATCTTCCGCAGCGCAGAGGCCTTTGCTGCTCGAGAGGTTCACCTCATCAACATTGAAGCCTTTGACCCGGCACCCGCTAAAGGCTCATTTCGCAAAGTCCCGGCCAGATTCCACGACCATTTCCAGACCTGTTACGATGAATTGGTCGGGCGTGGCTATCAACTATTCGCCATGGACGGAAACTGTAAACATTCGAGTAATGATATACGCTTGCCGCAAAAATCGGCCTTTATACTTGGCAATGAAGAGCAGGGGCTTAATCTTACGCCTATTGATTATCCCGACATAAACTGCCTTTCAATTCCAATAATTGGCAATATGGAAAGTCTCAATGTGAGCATTGCCGCCTCGATAATAATGTATGAGTACAACAGGCAGCACCCGCCAGGCGCTAGCGATTAGTAAAAAAGGTAATATCCTATATAACTAGCGCTCGCCAAAATTGAGCATGCGCCCCAAAAGATTAACCAGAATATTCGCGTTCGTAAGCCCCCAACCAACATACCAATACCCGTTAATAAGCCAATCGTCGCGGCAATCATTAGCGGGCCATTACTAATGAGTGGATCAATATTTGTCGGGATTTCGCCTTCTCTATAACGCATTGTTATATCCTTTTATTGTTCTTCTATCGCCGGCCCAAAATTAATTCCAATAGAAATTCTTGGCGTATCAATCAGGTGTTCAATCACTTCGTGCGGTAATGCAGGATCAAAAAACATAAAACGCCCTGCTACTGGTTCTACCTCTCTAATTTCGGTCTGACCGTGTAGACGAAAAATAGCAGAACCTTCATCAGACTGAACATAATAGACAGCAGATAACAACTCATCATTATCATCATGACGGTGCAGAGTTGTGACATCACCCTTGTTCATAATGTTAAGCCAAAAACCAAATTTCAGATCATCTTTCGAACGACTAAGAATTTTAGCGGCCTTACTCAAACCTTCATTCAAAATTCTTTCCATAACAGGTAACTTGCCAGATTTTACATATAGATTCTCATAACGACCATGAAACAGATGTGTGCGTCGGTTAAAAGTCTCTTCAGGTAATTTTAAGATTGCCTCAGCTAGACCTGCGTTTAGTGACTGGCACTCCGCACAATCAAATATATGAATAAGATTCTTTTCAGTCATGCTGGCCAAATAAAAGTTCAACGTAATTTTTATGCTGCGCAACCTGCTCAGCTAGTGTCGAACTTTTCCTGTATAACTTTGCCATAATCACACCACCCTCAAACAGCGAGAGCAGATTGTCATATAACTGCATCGCAGTGACGGGTAACTTTGGTGATTGTTTATCGATCGCGGCCTGTAACTTTTGCCCAAGCACACGTTCCCACTCCTGAAAGCCATCAATGACTGCCTGTTGTGTCTTGGGGGTAAACATTTCTAGTGAATAGATATAACTGGCGACCAGGCAGCCTGGCGGTGGCTCATTCAGACCGCGTAGTAGTTCTTCCAACAAGCCCACAAAAATAAGATATTGCTGTAGAGGCTCATGACTCAGTTTTTCAGCCCGCCCCATAAGGTCATGCAGCATCGCGTCATCTATTTGAACGTAGCGATCAAGCAGTGCCTGCGCCAGATCATTTTTGGATTTAAAATGGTGGAAAAAAGCACCCTTGGTGATCCCTGCCCCTGCAATGACCTGATCCACAGACATACCGCCATAACCATGCTCAAGTAGTAGTTGCTGACCGGCATTGAGGATCTTTTCTTTGGTGGCTGAACCGTCTCGCGCCATTCTTGCCTCTAAGTTTCAGATATAAATTGTATATTAAGCATAACAGACTAAATAGTATATGAAATATTTATAACCACAATAAAAAATATATCTAAAAAGTAAAAATAATTATAAATAACAATTAGATATATGCATATATCCTTAACAGACTAATTAGTCTTGACATAGCTTGAATTCGATCCTATTCTAAACATACCAACTAGTTGGTATGTGCTATTTCTACAATAGGAGAACAATAATGTACGAGTTAATGGAAACACTCACTCTGGCCCTGATTCCAGTATTTTTACTACTCGACTTCATCTGGCAGGCTCGTCACTACGACACCACACGCCACTGGCGTCTGCGAGGCCTGCTGGTTACCGTTGCCATCTTTTTCTTTGCTGTTGAAGTCACTACTTTCTGGGCCAACCTGCTCGGTGACTTCCATCTTCTCGATGGCTCTGTTCTTGGTACCATGGGCGGTGCGGTAGTCGGCATTGTTATCTATGAGCTGTTTCACTATGGCTATCATCGCCTTGCTCATCAATGGAATGGCTTATGGCTGGCAGGACACCAGATGCACCACAGTGCTGAGAGTGTCGATACCTTCGGAGCCTATTATATTCATCCTTTCGATGCCTTGATGTTCACTACCCTTGGTAGTCTAGTGTTCTACCCGCTGCTTGGCTTGGTCCCCGAAGCTGGTGTTATCGGTGTACTGTTCCTAACCTTTAACGCCATGTTCCAGCACGCCAATATTAAAACACCACACTGGTTGGGATACATCATTCAACGCCCAGAGAGTCATGCCATTCATCATGGGAAAGGGATTCATCGCTATAACTATTCCGACCTGCCGTTGTGGGACATGGTGTTCGGTAGCTTTCGTAATCCCAGAGCAGATGAAGTACCTGTCGAAGCGGGATTTTATAAAGGCGCATCAAATCGTATTCTAGCTATGCTATTAGCCCGGGATGTTGCCACACCAGTAACAAATAACATTTCTAGCAACACTAGTATTACTGCTAGCCAGACTGCTTAAAGGAGAAAGCATCATGTGTTTAAATCATCAACTCGCCAATTTTGATAGTGATAAAGCCGATGGCTTTGTCGATCGTCTCGTCAATGCACTCAATGAAGGTGCTCTGTGTGTCATGTTATCCATTGGCCACCGCACAAAACTGTTTGATAACATGGATGGCCAACCCCCCATGACAAGTGATGTACTTGCTAAACGATCTGGTCTGGAGGAACGCTATGTCCGCGAGTGGTTGAATGCTCTCGTAGTTAGTAACGTCATCATGCATCAACATGAAGAAAAAACTTACTCTCTACCAGTGGAACATGCTGCCTGGCTCACGCGCCGTTCAACAGAAGGCAATATCTCTGTCTTCGCCCAGTATATCCCAATGATGGGTACGGTCGAAGATGACATTATCCACTGCTTTGAAAATGGTGGTGGCGTCCCCTATGAAAAGTTTCCGCGCTTTCATGAAGTCATGGCGGAAGACAGTGGCCAAACCGTTCTCTCATCTTTACAGGAACACATCCTGCCACTGGCTCCTGGACTGGTAGATAAACTTGAAAAAGGTATTCGTGTCCTTGACGTGGGCTGTGGTCGTGGCCGAGCAATCAACTTGTTGGCAGACCTTTATCCCAACAGTCACTTTGTTGGAGTCGACCTGTCACAGGAAGCCATCACCTATGCCACCGATGAAGCAAAGTCTAAAGGACTAACAAACATTTCCTTTATCACCAAAGACGTGACTGATTTTGATAAGGATAATGCTGATGATCAGTTTGATCTGGTTACAACGTTTGATGCAGTCCATGATCAGGCCAAGCCATTGAATGTCTTAAAAGGTATTTTTAATGCATTAAAAGATGACGGCATTTATTTAATGCAGGACATTCATGCATCAACCCATGTGCATAACAACATGGAGCACCCTGTTGGGCCATTACTCTATGCCTTATCTACCACTCACTGCATGACCGTATCCCTTGCACAAGGTGGCGAGGGCCTTGGTACCATGTGGGGACAGGAGAAAGCCAAAGAGTTACTAACCGAAGCAGGCTTTCGCAAAATAGTAATTCATCAGCTGGAGCATGATTTTCAAAATGATTATTATGTAATCAAAAAGTAACTCCTGGCACCAGTGCCTTTATATAAGGCGCCTAATTCTTTTTTACATTTCTGGTTACTAAAAATGTCTTTCGCAGCTCAGCAGAGTCGATTTATTTACCAATGACGCTATTATCTCCCCCCTCGATCTGATGATAGTTTGTACACCCTTGTCGCAACCAAGTATTAAACTTAATACTTGGACACCTCACTATTAATGTGGCAAAGATCAAGTAAATACCATATGCTTTAACGGTGCTTACTTTCAACGCAGGTAGAAATATGCGTAACTTTCTGTGTTTATTTATCTTTCTGCTTCCTATATCTCATGCCATCGGGTCAGAATTAAAAGATATCTCGGGACAAGTCATACGCGTCGGCGTATTCAATAACCCCCCAGTTTCGTTACAGGATGACACCGGCCAGTGGCGTGGTATTACCATTGATATTCTCCGAGCAATTGCTCAAAAAAAAGGCTGGAAACTTGAATTTATCGCCGGTTCTTTCGCAAAAAATCAGCAGATGCTAGAGAACAACCAGATCGACCTGATATCGACAATTGCCTACTCCAAAAGGCGTGCCCTGAAATACTCCTTTACTCGTACCCCAACCATTAGTAACTGGGGGTTAATTTATACACGCCCTGATACCAATATTGGTTCATTACTCGACCTGGAAGGTAAACACGTAGCAGTTATGCGCAACAATATACATGACAAGGCCTTTCGTAAGCTGGCAAAAAAATTTGAGGTACAGTTTAAGCATAACGAGCGTGACCATTTCACTGATGTGATGGAAAGTGTGCAAAAGGGGGAAGTCGATGCCGGTGTCGCAAACCGTCTCTTTGGAGCCCTTAATGCCAACAAGTATGGTCTTGTCGAAACCGGCATTATATTCAACCCCATCAACATACATTACGCCACGCTACATTCCAAACACCAGGAAATTCTCAATGCCATTGACCAGCAATTGAATATCCTCAAGTCTAATAAAGATTCTGTTTATTACTCCACTTTATATCATTGGTTAAATCCATCTGGAAAAAACATATTGCCCAAGTGGCTGCAATGGGTTGCGCTGGCTTTGCTCTGTATTGTTGCACTAATGATTGGACTCACCATCCTGCTACGTCGACAGGTTGCTGCTCGTACCCTGGACTTGCAAAAAGAGGTTGATGAACATCGTCTGGCCCAGGAGCAACTTGACTGTCTTGCTTACTATGATTTACTTACCGGTTTACCCAATCGGGTATCATTTAAAGAAAACCTGAAAGTTGCAATCGCCAGTGCCCGTCGCAGAAATGACAAAATCGCAATTTTGTTTATAGACCTGGATCGTTTCAAGACAATCAATGATAGTTTAGGTCATGATATGGGTGACCAGCTTATCAAGCATGTTGCCAAGCGCTTGCAAGACAGTTTACGTGATGAGGACACCATTACTCGCTTCAGTGGAGACGAGTTCGTCACTATCCTGCCCGCTATTCATATGCTCTCTGACATACATCACATAGCCAAACGAATGCTGACTTGCTTAAGTACACCAATAAATATTGCTGCAACAGAAATTTATACATCCGTGAGTATTGGTGTGGCCCTGTATCCAGATGATGATGATAGTGGAAAAAACCTTCTCAAATATGCAGATGCAGCAATGTATCATGCTAAAGAACAAGGTGGTGACAACTACCAGTTTTACAATAAGGACTTTACTGACCGCATACAAAATCGTCTCAGCCTTGAGACTCGCCTACGCCATGCGATAGAACGTAATGAATTGTGTCTCTATTATCAGCCTATTTTTAATCTTAACGATCGACACCCAACTGGTGTCGAAGCCCTGATTCGCTGGCAAGACCCAGAACGAGGCCTAATCCCGCCCGATGATTTTATACCGCTGGCTGAAGAGACAGGTCTCATTGTGACAATCGGAGAATGGGTACTCAAAGAGGCTTGCAACCAGGTGTCCGAATGGGAGAAACAAGGTCTTGGACAGCTGCGAGTAGCAGTCAATATTTCATCTCGACAGTTTGCACATAACAAGCTGTTCTCAACCGTAGTCACCGCTTTACAAAATTCAGAAATTGCTCCACAACAACTTGAACTTGAAATCACAGAAAGGATGTTCCTCGACATAAATAATAATGTGCGTGAAGTGCTCGAAAAGCTCAAGGGTATAGGTGTGGGTTTATCCATTGATGATTTTGGCACTGGTTATTCCAGTCTTAGTTACCTCAAACAATTGCCAATCGATACTTTAAAGATTGATCGCTCGTTTGTTCAAGGTATTCCTCAAGACAAAGATGATCTCGAAATCGCATCGACTATAATTTCAATGGCGCATGGACTTGGACTTGATGTCGTTGCAGAAGGCATTGAAACCGAGGAGCAGCTTAATTTTCTTGCCGGACTAGAGTGCGGTCGCGGTCAGGGATATTACATTTCACGACCTCTACCAGCCACAGAGATCGCTGGCTGGCTACAAAGCAGAATATAAGCTCTTCAAGTATTAAAGACAGGTTCTATCTCCCATCTCTCCAGGCAAGCTGTCGTTATATTCAACCAAACATAACTTAATCAAACATCGTAGACTATTGACTTGACCAATCGGTCAACTATAATCCTCTGCATGACCGCTCAACCTGACACCTATACCCGCATTCTTGAAGCCGCTCGCGATCTTATCTACGCCAGCAGTTATGCCGATGTGGGTGTACAGGCGATTTGCGAAAAGGCCAAGGTGAAAAAGGGCAGTTTTTACCATTTTTTCCCAAGCAAACAGGAGCTTACGCTAGCCGTCATTGATAATTACTATGAAGGCTTCAAGGACAGCATTATCCGCGAAGCCTTCAATCCTGCACTCACACCTTCAGAACGATTCAGCAAACTGTTTGAACTCAGCATCGCCCGCCAGCAGTCCCTTTATGATCAAACAGGTCATGTGCTGGGCTGCCCCTTTGGCAATCTCGCCACTGAAATGGCCACCAGTGATGAAATTATCCGTTGCAAAATTGACGGCCTTTTTACCAGGCTGCAAGTCATGATCCGCGAAACGCTGCAAGAAGCCATCGACAGGAATGAAATGGAAGATCTTGATGTCGATGCCACCGCCGAGGCGATGTTTGCCTACTTTGAAGGACTGATGTTAATCGCCAAGACCAAGAACGACCCCGGTGTGCTACGCAAGCTGCTGCCCGCCACTGCCCAAATCCGTATTCCAAAAAAACACTAAACCAGGGAGGTAAATCATGCATCTACCCGACATTTAACTTCGTCTATAAATAAACCGACCGGTCAACTATTATGATTTAGGAGAAATAAAATGCAAGAAGCGACACTCAATAAAAACCAGAACGAGGCACCTCTACTTTACCCACAGGTGCCTGCCGGTGAAGAAGAACGCGTCAATGCCATCTTTAAAGGTGTCGAAGACCACCTCGGCTTTATCCCCGACGGCCTAAAACTTTATAGCCTGAGTCCACCACTGCTCGAACTTTTTATGGGTTATATCGGTTACTTCAACCAGGGCGGTACACCACTACCCGCCGCACTACCTACCATGATCCGATATCTCGCCTCATGGAACGCAGGCTGTAGTTTTTGTGTCGATATGAACGAGGGCTTTCTCACCAATATGAATTTTTCCCTGGACGAGATACGGGCAGCACGCGACAACCCAGATTTGGCTCCACTGGAAAAGCGCGAACGCACTCTGCTTAAACTTGCATTAAAGGCAGTGGATAACCCGGATAACGTTACCAGTGTCGATATGGAGAATGCACGCAAGGATGGCTGGAGTGATCGCGAGATTTTTGATGCCGTTGCCCAGGCCACCAACAATCGTGCTTTTAACACCATGTTGCGGACGTTTAATATTGAGCATCAGGGAGTGTTTGCTTAAATCGAACTAGTACAGGCTCTATCTACCGGTAGAGCCTGCACACCAAACTTGCGCATATGTCAATTCTGACATATAGTCTTTTCTATGAGCCCTAACGATAAGGATATCGTCTGGCTGCATGGACTGGTAAGGACACCACCATTTTCTCAGCAAGCACGGCTTGAGTCCGGTTACCTGCTAAGGCAATTGCAGCAAGGCACGAAATTATCAATGCCGCAATCACGGCCCATGCCGTCCATCGGCCGCCGTTGCCATGAATTACGCATCAATGATGCAAAGAGTATATGGCGAATTATCTATCGAATTGATGATGACGCCATTGTGATTCTGGAAGTCTTTAACAAAAAGACCAACAAAACTCCGAAACACATTATTGATATCTGTAAAGAAAGAATCAGGGATTATGACCATGAAAGCCGCTAAACGAAAAAGTCTGGAAGCCAGAGGCTGGAAGATCGGTAATGCCGCCGAATTTCTGCAACTGTCCGATGAAGAAGCGGCCTATATTGAACTTAAATTAAAATTAGCCAACAGCTTAAAAAAGATCCGCACCAAACGTCGCCTAACGCAGCAGGAACTTGCCAAACAACTTAGCTCCAGCCAATCGAGAATTGCCAAAATGGAAACCGGTGATCCTTCTGTATCGCTTGATCTGTTGATTAAATCTTTATTAGTGTTGGGGTGCTCTGAAAAGGATATTGGTAGAGCGATTTCAAATTCAAAATAGATTTAGCATTACTAAAGATTTTTCTTAAAAGATAGCGTGAGCGATCTTTGATCTAGACTGTCACTGAGATATCCATTTTCAAGTGTACTGACCCTTTGATCTATGTTGCGGACGTTTAAGGTCGAACAGCAGGGGGACCTGAGTTAAACCGATTGGAGTAGGTTGAAAGTAAAAGTGGCCAATGACAAACGAAAGGAACCGTTTAGTCATTGCTTAACGCTGCGTCTGCGGAAAATTTGTCCGACAGTAGTGCCTTATTAGCCATTTTTCAGATCCTTAGGCACTTGATACCAGCTCCCTCTTTTTCTTCTGATAGACCTCTGGATTGTTAGGCTATCTAATTCTTCAGTAGGGTCTGGCATTTGATCTGCTGGCAGTGTTAGTGCATCGATAAAGCCTTTAATATGTTGAAGAAGCTTTTCATTAACTTCTTCAGAAACAGGAGCAATGTTCTCGCTTTTATTCCGCCAGCTTGTACTCAATATATCCCACAGCTCAGCTGTCAAAAATTTCTCTTCGATGGGGGGCTTGCTTGCAAATGAAATTACGCCTCTATCCTTGGTCTCTTGGGGTAACTTTAAGTAATAATCGTTTAATTTTTTAAGGTCTTCTTTAAGCTCAGGCCCCCAAATAAACCTCTGATTTTTACCTAGAAAAAGATCTGCTGTACTACGATGCAATTTATCTCCAGAAATAAAAACATTACAAAAAGGCAAATAATGGAGGTATGCAATATCGATCTTGTTGGATGGGCGGTCAGCTGAAATAAACCCGCGTGAGACGCAGATATGAAAAAACACTTCAA
>Ga0316204_10001962_pt1 | contig 50750 bp, 39 predicted proteins | sample 6monrhotite_MG_2_FD_205661 | JGI IMG/M metagenome (GOLD analysis project Ga0316204, IMG submission 205661) | Microbial mat bacterial communities from mineral coupon in-situ incubated in ocean water Damariscotta River, Maine, United States -... | ecosystem: Environmental > Aquatic > Marine >... | reverse complement strand
GAATGTTGCTGAAAATGATACTGCTAATTCGATTGTCGCAGCAGTGAATGCTGTCTCTGACTCAACGGGCGTATCAGCGACTGGTAGCAATAGCGTGACTTTGAGCAGTTTGACCGATGATGGTGTGATTTCATTTAGTCTGAATGGGCAGTCGATCTCTGCTAATGTTACGACTTCAGATATGTCTAGCCTCTCAGAAGCAATCAATGATAACAGTGGTGCAACCGGTATTAGAGCTACATTGTCGCTAGATAAGGCGTCAATGGAGTTGACTAATTCTACTGGTGCTAATATCTCTATTGAAAATTTCGATAGTTCTGCTGCGGTTGATACCGCTACTGGTAATACCGTTAGTCTAGATGTGGCTGGGGCAACTGGCCCATCAAGTCGTATCGAAACGGGTGGTGCAAATGCAGGTACTCGTGATTCAACAGTCGTTGGTGGTTCGGTTGAATTCAAATCAACCTCTGGTTACTTCAGTATTAGTTCTGATGTGGCAGCATCTGCTGGCGGTCTGTTTGCAGGTACAGCTAATGAGCTTCAGGCTGCTAATCGCACAACGGTTAGCTCTTTGGACATCAGTAGCGTAATCGGAGCCAATGAAGCCATCGATATTCTGGATGGTGCATTGGCTGATGTAGATACCATTCGAGCAGACCTTGGTGCGATTCAGACCCGTTTTGAATCAACCATCGCGAGTTTGAAAGCAACCTCAGAAAACTTGACCGCTGCGCGTTCACGTATTCTGGATACTGACTTTGCTGCCGAAACAGCATCGTTGACAAGAGCACAAATTCTGCAGCAGGCGGGTGTTTCTATGTTGGCGCAAGCGAACAGCTTACCTCAATTAGCACTATCACTACTGCAGTAAAGTAAGGCCCTTGATGGGGTGGCGGTAGGGTAACCAGCCGCTACCTCATCAAATTTAAGTTCTATAGTAAGACGGTGAGAAAAGGTGAATGTTATGGCAGCAGATATTTCAAATCTGGTCAGGACGGCCACACCAGTTAATGTAAATCATACGGCAATTGCAACAGCATCTGTTACAAAAGCGGACGAAGTTGCGGCTCCGGTTACGGCAACACAGGCGGCAACAGATCGGCAAAAGGATGCCGCTTCAGTGGTTTCCGAAACGGCGGTTGCTTCAGCCCAGGAGAGTGCTGTGGTTGAGCAGGTCGAGTTAAATGATGCAGTGACCTATATCAATGATCACTTCCAAAATATCCAACGAAATCTAGAGTTTAGTGTTCAAGAGGACACTGGAAAAGTGATGGTGCGTGTCTATGATACTGAGACGGAAGAGTTGGTTCGTCAGATACCGGGTGAACAGGCAATCAAGATGGCGCAAATCATGCATGAGAAAAACCTAGAGGCTGATATTTTAAAGTCAGGTGGTTTTTTATTACAGGAAAAAGCATAGGGTGTAGATTATCCCCGCTCCCATTAAAAGGGACTGTTTTAATTGCCAGCCTCAGATTTTATCTGATTAGTTTTATAAGCTTGTTGTTGTGTGAATGGTTAGTTTGACTGATATTCACATGTTGCTGAGGCTGGAGATAGTATGGCTACAATCACATCACTAGGTATCGGATCGGGCATTGATGTTAATGGCCTGGTAGAGAGCCTTATCACGGCCGAACGTGAACTCCCTCAACTGCGACTCGATACACGCGAAGCAGAGCTTCAAGCTCAACTTTCTTCTTTTGGTGTCCTGCAAGGGGCCATGTCTAGTTTTAAAGATACACTCTCGGGTATGCGCACGGCATCAAGTGCCAGTGCGTTGTCTGCGCGTGTCAGTGATCAAAGCGTTTTGACAGCCTCGACTGTTTTTACCGCAGAAGAAGGGCGGCACAGTATTGAGGTTGAGGCGCTGGCTCAAGGGCATGCCGTGGCATCGACTGCTTTTTCTGATTTAGAAGCCGAGGTCGGTACGGGCACATTAAGTTTTACCTTTGGCACTTCATCCTACGACGAGGAGGGCGTGCTGACCGGCTTTGCTAAGAATGACGAGAAGACGACCCATAATATCGAGATTACAGATGGCAGTCTGGAAGGGATACGTGATGCGGTTAATTCTGCTGATATCGGTGTGACAGCTTCTGTTGTTAATGTCGGTTCTGAAGGTTATAAATTACTGTTTTCAGCTGATGATGTGGGGGCTAAGAACAGCCTTGAAATTACTGTTGCTGATAATGAAACAGATAATGTTGATACAACGGGTCTTTCTCAGTTGGCCTATGGTGTTGGTAATACCAATATGAGTGAAACCCTGGCTGCTCAGGATGCTTCGATTTTATACAATGGATTGTCTGTGTCTCGCGATAGCAATACTATTTCAGACCTGATAAAGGGCGTGACACTTAATTTAAGTACGGTGTCGGAAGCGGGTGTTGCGACTGACGTGACGGTTAGCAAAAGTCTGGCATCAATAAAGACCAAGGTTAATGATTTTGTTGCTGGTTATAATCAGTTGGTTTCCGCGATATCATCATTGACAGATTACAACGCTGAGACGGGTGTGGGTGCTATTTTACAGGGTGATAGTGTTACCCGAAATATCGAAAGCTTATTGAGAAAAGAGCTATTTGGGTCTGTGAATATTGGTGAACGTGATGACCTTACCCTTGCAGGCGTTGGGATCACGACCGCATCTGATGGCACTTTAACAATAGACAATAATAAACTTGAAGCTGCCGCTGCAGCAGATCTTGACCTGGTTACCAACCTGTTTGCTTTGAACGGCAATAGTAGTGGTGATGGTGTGAACTATGTTAGTGCCACAACGAAGACAGATGAGGGTGTGTTTCGTCTGAATGTAACTGAGGTGGCGACGAAAGGTAGTTATACCAGTAGTACCGATATTACTGGCTTTACTGTTAATGCGAGTAACGATAGCTTTACGATTAACGTTAATGGCATTGAGTCGGATCTAATTACGCTTTCTCATGGTGCACCTTATGCGGATGGCGCTACTTTAGCCAGGGAAATTCAAGCGAGTATTAATGCAGACTCAGCATTGAAGGCGGCTGGCGCTGCTGTTTCAGTTGCATTTGAGGCCAATCGTTTTGTGATCACCTCTGAAGTTTACGGCAGTGCATCGACTGTAGAGATGGTATCTGCTGAAGGTTTAGGATTAGGTGGTGGTGTTAGTTCTGATGGCGCGGATATCCGCGGCACAATAGGTGGTGAGCCAGCAACAGGAAAGGGGCAATTTCTAACGTCGAATGGCGGTGCCAGTAACGGTTTGAATATTGAGTATAGTGGCACTGAGACGGGAACGGTAGGTAGTACCACGGTGTCTCGGGGTTATGCGGATCGTATATTCAACCTGGTTGATGAGCTGTTGTCTACGGGCGGCGGTATTCAGGGGAAGACTAATGGTATTGAGGCGCGAATTGCCGATATCAGTGAGCAGCGTGTTACGCTTGAAAAACGCTTATTAACAAGAGAGAGTTTGTTGCGCTCTCAGTTTGGTGCGATGGATATATTAGTCGCTCAGCTACAGTCGACGGGTAACTTTCTAACGGATCAATTAGCATCACTGCCTAAAATTGGTGGAAATAGATAGCCATTAAACATAAATGAGTTTGGTGCGATAAATGAAGTAGGTGTGCTTGGGGTTGAGATGGAGTTCATTAGATAAAGGGTCTCCGGTTAATGTTAATAAAACTGATGTACAAAAATAGAGAGGTTGGAGGCTGAAATGAGACACATAGACGCACGCAGTGCCTTGAATCAATATGCAAAAGTAAAGAACGGCACGGGAGTGGTCGAGGCTACCCCGCATCGCTTGATTCAGATGTTGATGGAGGGTGCGCTTGATAAGATAGCGATAGCGAAGTTCCATATCGAGCAAAATGAGGTGGGGCCTAAAGGTGAAAGTATCAGCACTGCATTATCAATTATTGATGGGCTGAGGGTTAGTTTGGATAAGTCGACAGGGGGGGAGATCGCTGAGAATCTTGATGCGCTCTATGAATATATGGGGTTTGTATTGGTTGAGGCGAACTTGAATAACAACATCGCTCAGCTGGATGAAGTTTCACAGCTGTTGAGAGAGATTAAAAGTGCGTGGGATGCGATTCCAGGTGACGTGATTATGGATCATGCCAGTAAAGCGAAGGCAGAAGATGATAAAGCGGTTTCTAACGGTGGTTGATTTTTTTCTGGCCCAGCGATAGATGGGTGTCAAGGCTGAGCTTCTCAATATGAATGATCGTTATGCTCAACTGGATTTTATAGAAGCGCTGACTGAAAAGATGTTGTTAAATGCGAGGCAGCAGCAGTGGGATATAGTGAGTAAAGTTGAAGTAGAACGCAGTAAATTAATTTATGCCTTTTTTGAAATACCACCAACATTAGAAGAAGCTGAGCATGTGGCTGGTTTTATACGTAATGTTTTGATGGCTGATAAGGAAATTATTGCTCTGGGTTCGAGTGAACAAAAGGGCATGTTGCAGAGTTCTCAGGAAATCAGTCGAGGAAAGCAGGCTTCTCTTGCCTATACGGCGCACCACCGAGTAAATAGATAAAACCCTTGTTTATGGGGATAAAAAACCTGTATTGTCAGTTCGTATGAATACGATAAAACATCATAGTGATGAGCAGTTGGGCGAGGGTGTTATTTACAAAGATATCGTGCCGTTACGTTGGCGTGATATCGCGCGTGAAGAGTTAGCGTTCTCGTATCTCAGTTTGCAAGATGCCAATGAAGAGGTCTTGCGCTTCATTACTACATTAGATGAGTTTCATGTCGACAATCAAGATGAGCTTGGAAGTAGTAGTGGCTCTGACTTGAGTCGGATCGAATTCAAATTAAACCTGTTGCTCGATATGGTAACGCAGTTGATTGAACGTGAAACTGCAATGCCTGACGCGGTACCTATTACGCTTGGTTCGGCAGGTGTCGAATGGGTATCGATGACCGCTCCACGTGAAGGTGCATTATTGAAATTGTCACTTTATCTGCATCATAAATATCCACGGCCCTTTGTTGTGATTGGAAAGGTGTTAAGTGTGTCTCCACTTGAAGAGAGTGTCGATTCCGCCGGTAAATTTTTGGTTCGCCTCGCTTATGAAACCATGAGTGCGCCAGTGCAGTCTGGGCTAGAAAAGCTTATTTTCCGTCAGCATCGCCGCAGCATTGCGCAGTCCCGCCGAGCCTCATCATCATAACATTGAGTTTTTTAGTCAGTTTTTGCTCTGTTTTAGGTGTGAGCCGGGATTGGTAATGAAAGCCTTATTATATCAGTGAGTTGTGGTGAGTTGACCCATTGTATTGTCTGTGATATGTTGAATGCGACAGTTTTTTGACGTCAAAGGCGGCGGTGGATTTTAGGCAGCATGCACTGAGTGATACGACTTGAAGGGGAGCGTGGAATGGAGTCAGTCCTAGTTATCGATCTTAATGAGGGGACTCATCAGGATTTAAAGGCGATCCTGGAATTTATTGATTGTACTGATATCACGTTAACCACGATAGATAGCTGGACTCCGGCGACACGCAAAGCGAATGATGTTGGGGTTGTTATTGTCGCGGCATCGATTGGTGACAAACTTCCTGAGTTATTATTGTCGATAAAGGAATGGGGCGAGCATGTGCCGGTTTTTCTTTTAATTGATAGTAATGACAAGCTTAAAATTTCAACCAATCTTACTACCGGTATTCTTGGTAAGATTAAATATCCTGTTAAATATCGTGATTTAACCGCGGCTATTCAGCAGGCGGAGGTTTTTCGTGAAAGTCATTCTAAGCGTCAGGGTGCTCATTCCCCAGAGCTATTTCGTAGTTTGGTTGGTAACAGTCGTGGCGTTCGCCAGGTTAGAAAGCAGATCGAACAGGTAGCCAGCTCTGATGCGACCGTTTTGATTCTTGGTGAGTCGGGCACAGGTAAAGAAGTAGTTGCCCGTAATGTTCACTACCATTCTGAGCGACGTGGTAAGCCTTTTGTACCGATCAACTGTGGTGCGATTCCTTCTGAGTTATTAGAAAGTGAGCTTTTTGGTCATGAAAAAGGGGCCTTTACTGGTGCAATTAGTGCGCGCCAGGGGCGTTTTGAATTGGCTGAGGGCGGCACGCTATTTCTTGATGAGATTGGCGATATGAGTATGCAGATGCAGGTTAAATTGCTGCGCGTGCTTCAGGAACGAACGTTTGAACGTGTTGGTAGTAATAAAACAATTCAATCAAATGTGCGAATTGTGGCGGCGACTCATCGAAATCTTGAGCAGGCGATTGGTGAGGATAAATTTAGAGAAGACCTTTTCTATCGTCTGAATGTATTTCCTATTGATATGCCGCCGCTGCGTGAGCGTGTTGAAGATATCCCATTGTTGGTTAACGAGCTGGTTAAACGGCTTGAGCACGAAAAGCGTGGCTCAGTGCGTCTGACACAGGCGGCAGTATTGGCGTTATGCCAGTACCACTGGCCGGGTAATGTTCGTGAGCTTGCCAATATGATTGAGCGAATGGTGATTATGCATCCGTATGGCGTGGTGGATGTGCACGACCTACCGCAAAAATTTCAGGTTGATAATGGTGCTGACACCAGTGCGTTGTCGGCGGCCATTCAGAAAAATGCTATTTATGATGATGCGCCAAGTGTGGCATCGGTCGATCTGCTTGATACCCCTCGATTGCCGCAGGATGGCATTGATCTGAAAGAGCATTTGAGTAATCTGGAATATAATCTGATTAAGCAGGCGCTGGATGATGCTGATGGGGTTGTGGCTCATGCCGCCAATCGCTTACGTCTACGTCGAACAACCTTGGTTGAAAAACTGCGGAAATATGGGTTGCAGCGCTCTGATGAAGCGACATAAATTTGACTTTTCTTTTTTACCTGCTCTATAACCAATTGAATAATAGGTAGTTAATAAATCCGGCACGGATATTGCTCTTTGTAATGTGAGGAATCTAATTTCTCGCGATATTTAAGAGGGTAGTATTTGTATGGGTCAGCAGAATGTAAGTAGTAGTAGCCGAGAGTTAAAAGACGCATTTAGTGTTTTTAATCAAGCCTCGGATCAATTAGCAGACAGCTATCGTATTCTCGAAGATCGTGTTAGTCAGTTAACTGGCGAACTTGCGATCGAACGCAGCCGCCGTTACGTCCGTGACAGTGATAATGAACAGGTCATTCGCCGCTTCGAAGGTCTGCTGGATGCTTTGCCAGCAGCCGTGATCGTGCTCGATGGTGATGGTTATGTGCAGCAGTGCAACCGCGCGGCAACTGAACTGATTGGTGAACCCCTTTTAAGCGTATTGTGGCGTGATGTGGTTGCACGTGCTTTTCAATCAACAGCATGTGGTGATGATGTCCCTTTAGTCGACGGCCGCATCGTTAATATCGCAACACGACCTGCCTGTGATGCGCCAGGGCAAATTATCTTATTAACGGATGTGACAGAAACACGCGCGATGCAGGCGCTGTTGAGTCGACATCAACGTTTATCCGCGATGGGTGAAATGGTCGCATCAATCGCTCATCAAATACGTACCCCTCTAGCATCTGGTCTACTTTATGCCTCACATCTGAAGCGCGATGATTTGGATCAAGGTCGTCGTAGTCGTTACGCAGAGCAGATCGTCTCGCGTCTTAAACATTTAGAGCATCTGGTGGATGACATGTTGGTCTTTGCGCGAGGTGGGAATTTCAGAGCGGATAAAATCAAACTGACGACCATATTGAGTGAACTGCAGCAGATGATGTTACCTCAGCTAGAAAGTAGAGCATGTGAGCTTGAAATCATTAATAGCGATGACGTCAATATTGCTGGTCACCATGAAGCACTGTCGGCGGTACTCCAGAACCTTGTTCTAAATGCGATCCAGGCCTGTGATAAAGATGCTGATACTGAGATTGATAAGCAGATATCAGGACATGTCATCGTTGAATGTCTCAATGTGACAGAAGAGACGATTGATATCTTTATTACGGATAACGGTCACGGTATTTCAGCCAGCATGCAAGAACGAATTTTTGAACCTTTTTATACAACAAAACCTCAGGGAACTGGCCTGGGGTTGGCCGTTGTGCAGGCAATTGTTCATGCACATGACGGTGCTATCTGGATTGAGTCATCATCGGTTAAACATAATGGCGGTACAACCTTTGCGATACGCCTACCACTACTGAAGAGCGTAGTTGGTCAATAATTTAAGTGATGTAGCTGAAAGCTACTCATCACGATTAATGTGTTATAGGAAGGAGTTTTTATGAGTTATTCCACAGTTCTAGTTGTTGAAGATGACATTTCATTACGCGAAGCATTATGCGATACCCTGGATTTAGCGGGTTATGATGTCGCAACTGCTGAAGATGGTAGCGCTGCACTCAACATTCTTTCTTCGCAAGAGATTGGGTTAGTCATTAGTGATGTGCAGATGAAGCCGATGGATGGCAATGCGCTGCTCAAAAAAATCAAATCAAATAACCCTGAATTACCAGTGCTGTTAATGACAGCCCATGGCAGTGTACAAAATGCGGTTGAAGCGATGCGCGAAGGGGCGTCAGATTATTTACTGAAGCCATTTGATGCAGACGCTTTGATTAAAATGGTGGAGCGTTATTTCTCGGTTGAGCATTCAGATTCAGAAGAATTCATTGCCGAAGATGAAAAGAGCCTGGCGTTAATTCAGATGGCAAGTCGTGTGGCGCAGAGCGATGCGACCGTGATGATTACCGGCGAGAGTGGTGTTGGAAAAGAGGTGCTTGCACGATACATACATCAACATTCAAGTCGGGCAGATAAACCATTTATCGCAATCAACTGCGCGGCAATCCCTGAAAACATGCTCGAAGCGACACTGTTTGGCTATGAAAAGGGTGCTTTTACTGGCGCTTATCAGGCCTCTCCTGGGAAATTTGAACAGGCGCAGGGCGGCACACTTTTATTGGATGAAATCTCTGAAATGGATCTTGGCCTGCAAGCTAAGTTACTACGTGTGTTGCAGGAGCGAGAAGTGGAGCGGCTGGGTGGTCGTAAAACCATTTCACTGGATGTTCGCGTGTTAGCCACATCAAATAGAAGAATGATGGAGGAGGTTGCTGCGCAGCGTTTTCGTGAAGATCTATTTTATCGCTTAAATGTTTTCCCTTTGTATCTAGCGCCTTTGCGTGATCGTCCCGCAGATATTTTGCCGCTACTTCAGCGCTTGATTGAAAATAGCAGTGGTCTGAATGGGTGTCTTCCTCCTGTGCTTTCTTTAGCTGCCAAAAACAAGCTGCTATCTCATTCATGGCCCGGCAACGTGCGTGAGTTAGATAATATTATGCAACGTGCATTGATTCTAAAATCAGGTCAGGAAATAGATGTGAATGACCTGCAGTTTGAAACGGATAACTCATCCGTAAACCATGCAGTCGCTAGTCATACTCAAGCAGTTGTTGAGCAGCCAGCTAATGTAGAAGCAACGACATCTAAAGAAAGTTTAAAGTCTCATGAGCAAAATATGATTTTAGAAACACTGCGCCTGATGAGTGGTAATCGAAAGCTAACGGCTGAAAAATTAGGTATCAGCCAAAGAACGCTACGATACAAACTAGCGAAAATGAGAGATTCAGGGGTTTTGGTTCAGGGTGCTTTCCAGAGTGGAATAGAAGCACTTTAAGGTTAAAGATAGGAGGATAAGTGATGAGTGACATCGATGTAAATTACTTGTTATCGCAACTACGTACAAACGCACTTGAAGCTAAAGGTGTTGATCGTACAAGTGGTGCATCTGCAAATCCAACCGGGCTAGATTTTTCTGAGTCCCTGAAAGATGCGATTAATCAGGTTAACTCAGTTCAAAAGGAATCTGGGAGATTGAAAAATGATTTTACGATGGGCGATAAGAACGTTGACCTGGTGGATGTGATGGTAGCGTCCCAAAAGGCAAGCGTCTCTTTTCAGGCGATGGTTCAAGTTCGTAATAAATTGATTTCTGCTTATCAGGATGTGATGAGTATGCCGATTTAACAGCTTTAGGTTAAATAGCATTAACGCTTTGATGTATTGAAAAAAGAGACAATTATGGCACTAGTAAAGACTGATGATGTAGTACTCCCTTCAAGAGGGTTTAACGGTTTATCGCTACTGCGACAGTTAGGTTTGATGGTTGGACTGGCTGCTAGTGTGGCGATAGGTGTTGCGATTGTACAGTGGTCACAAGACCCCAGTTTTCGAATGCTCTACAGCAATCTGTCAGAACAAGATTCAGCTGATATTGCTAATTCACTTCAATCAGCTGCCATTCCGTATAAGGTTGATCCCAACACGGGTGCCATTCTGGTTGCTGGGAATAGTGTTCATGAAGCGCGTCTCAAGCTTGCATCACAAGGGTTGCCCCGTGGTGGTGGTGTTGGTTTTGAGATGCTTGATAAGGATCAGGGGTTTGGCGTGAGTCAATTCATGGAAAGTGCGCGTTATCAACGTGCACTCGAAGGTGAGCTAGCGCGCACCATTGGTTCTTTGAATAGAGTGCGCGGTGCACGTGTTCATCTGGCTATTCCCAAGCAGACGGCATTTGCGCGTGCTCGCAAAAAGCCGAAGGCATCAGTCACGGTGGATTTGTTTGCCGGACGCATTTTAGAAGAGGGACAGATCACGGCGATTAGTCATATGGTTGCTGCTAGTATCCCGAGCCTTGAAGCGAATGATGTGACTGTGATCGACCAAAAAGGGCGCTTGTTGACCTCGGCTGATTCATCGGCTGATATGCGGGTTAGCTCAACGCAGTTTAACCATCGTAAGCGTCTTGAAGATTATTACATTAAAAGAATTGAAGGTATCTTAAGCCCTATCGTCGGCGAGGCTGGGGTGCGAGCTCAGGTCTCTGCAGACCTTGATTTTACAGTGACTGAGCAGACGCAGGAGAGTTTTAATCCTGATTTACCTGCCGTACGAAGTGAACAAACACTTGAAGAGCGTCGTACGGGTTCTCAGTCATTAAGCGGTGTACCTGGGAGTTTGACCAACCAGCCGTCCGATAATGCAACTACAGGAACGTCCGGCGGTGCTAGTGCTCCAATAAGCTCAACGATTCGAGCGACACGTAACTATGAACTGGATCGAACCATTAGCCATATTCGTAGTGGTGGTGGTGATATTAAGCGCCTTTCAGTCGCGGTAGTACTCGATGATAAGCAGTCAGTGAATGAGGATGGTGAGCCTGTGCGAACACCATTGACTGCAGAGGAGGTGACTCGAATCACGAGTCTGGTAAAAGAAGCAATTGGCTTTAATGGTCAGCGAGGAGATAGTGTCAATGTCATTAACTCATCATTTAAATTACCTGACGAAGTAGAGCCATTGCCTGAGCCCTCTTTTATGGATACCCCTGGTCTATGGGATACAGGTAAGCAGGTGTTAGCGGGTGCTGTGATCTTCTTTTTATTGTTTGGTGTGCTACGCCCCGTGTTGAGAGAGCTAGCTGCAAAAGGAGAGGCGATGCCTGCTCAGGTAATGATTCAGGGACAGTCTGGTGCTGTGATGCAGAACGATCAATTGACCTTGTCGGCTGATGGCGGAGGGAATCAACAGCAGCAAAATTATGAAAACAACTTGAATACGGCGCGAACGCTCGCGACGCAAGACCCTAAGCGAGTCGCGCAAGTGGTCAATAACTGGGTAGCGACTGATGGCGGATAAAAAAGATGAGTTAAGTGGCGTTGATAGAGCGGCTATTCTATTGATGAGTCTTGGTGAGCAGGAAGCGTCAGAGGTATTAAAATACATCGGCCCGAAAGAAGTTCATCGTGTTAGTGCCGCGATGGCGACGCTAAAAAATATTTCGCAAGACCAGGCTGGTGGTGTTTTAGGTGAGTTTTGTCAAACGGCTGATTCCGAGACGACACTCGGCGTAGGTTCTGATGAATACCTGAAAAATGTACTAGTCAAGGCGTTAGGTGAAGATAAAGCGGGCAGTGTGATCGATCGCGTTTTGATGGGTACCAACTCTTCTGGTCTGGAGCAACTTAAGTGGATGGATCCGCGTGCAGTGGTTGAGGTGATTCGACTTGAACACCCTCAAATTATATCAGTGGTGCTCTCGTATCTTGATGCCGAACAGGCCGCAGAGGTGATCGGTCTTTTACCCGAGAAAGTAAGGTTGGATGTGCTGCTTCGAGTTGCAACCCTTGATCGACTCCAGCCAACGGCGCTTGAAGAGTTAAACAATGTGATTGAGAAGCAGTTTGTTGGTAATAGTGCGGTTAAATCGTCCACTGTTGGCGGGGTTAAAACAGCCGCGAATATTCTCAACTTCATGGATAGTGCGGAAGAAGGGTTAATTATGGATCAGATTACTGAGTTTGATAATGAGCTTGGTGAAAGTATTCAGGATTTGATGTTTGTTTTTGCTGATCTATCTGAGATTGACGACCGTGGGATCCAGGCGTTGTTGAGAGAGGTTTCCTCTGAAACATTGGTATTGGCATTGAAGGGTTCCGAGCCAGAAATGCAGTCGAAGATATTTGATAATATGTCAAAACGAGCCGGTGAAATGTTGAAAGATGATCTGGATGCACGTGGTCCAGTGAAACTGAGCGATGTGGAAGCGGCACAGAAAGAGGTGCTTGCGATTGCAAGACGTATGGCTGAGTCTGGTGATATTCAGTTAGGTGGTAAGAGCTCGGAAGAGTATGTCTAATCGTATTATCCTTTCGGAGGATTCAGAGGATTGCCCACGCTGGAAAATACCTGAAGTGGGCGGTGGTGCTGCGAATAGTGCGCGCCAGGCGGCTAAGGAACCGACACAAAAGGATATTGAGGCACGTCGTCAGCAAGGTTATGACGAGGGCTTTGCCAAGGGTAAGCAGGAAGGTGTGGTTGCTGGCCAGACCAGGCTGAATCAAGAGGCGCAAAAGTTGGCGAAGGTTGCCGAGCAACTTTCAAAGCCATTGGCGGAGCTTGATGAAGATGTGGTCGATGAGTTGGTGACATTGGCGATGACGATTGCCAAACATATGGTGCGCCGTGAGATTAAAACGAATCCGGATGAAATTGTTGCCGTGGTGCGTGAGGCCGCGGCTCTGCTGCCATCGACATCCCGCACGATTAAAATATTTTTGCACCCAGAAGATGCTGCGTTACTTAAAGAATCACTATCGATCTCTGAACAAGGTGTTTGGGAGTTGGTGGATGATCCTGCGTTGACACGCGGTGGCTGTCGTTTAGTCACGGAGAGTGCTCAATTGGACGCCTCCATCGAAACACGGCTGGCAGCAGTCGTTGCTGAGTTGATGGGCGGAGAACGTAAGGGAGACGGTGATAATGCATCCTCGTAGTCATATCTGGAAAGATCGCGTTGCCAGTTATCGTGAGAAATTGGGTGAGCCACCAACTTTAGTGGTTGAGGGTAAGTTAACACGCATGGTGGGTTTGACGCTTGAAGCTGTCGGTTGTCAGGTTGCAGTTGGCGGGCGCTGTTTAATTAGTAGTATTAGTTCATCGCCGATTGAAGCAGAGGTGGTTGGTTTTTCCGGTGATAAAACCTTTTTGATGCCCAGTGGCGAAGTACAGGGCATCGTACCGAACGCAAAGGTAGTGCCTTCTGCGCAGGCCTATGAGGCATTGGTGGGTAAGCAGATGTTGGGTCGTGTGGTTGATGGGGCGGGACGGCCGTTGGATGATAAGGGGCCGATGCTAACGGATACGAGTGTACCGTTGAGTGCGCGCCCCATGAATCCGCTACGTCGCCCACCGATTCGTGAGCCGCTTGATGTTGGGGTGCGGGCGATTAATACCATGTTAACTGTCGGGCGCGGCCAACGTCTGGGTCTGTTTGCAGGTAGTGGTGTGGGTAAAAGTGTCTTGCTAGGCATGATGACACGTTATACCAATGCGGATGTGGTGGTGGTGGGGTTGATTGGTGAACGTGGTCGAGAGGTAAAGGAATTTACTGATAATATCCTTGGTCCACAGGGAATGGCGCGTGCTGTTGTTGTCGCGACACCGGCTGATAATCCACCTTTGATGAGAATGCATGGTGCGATGTTGGCAACGAGTATCGCTGAATACTTTCGGGACCAGGGCAAACGTGTTTTGTTGTTGATGGATTCTCTAACCCGTTATGCGCAGGCGCAACGTGAAATCGCATTGGCGATTGGAGAACCGCCTGCGACAAAGGGTTATCCACCGTCCGTGTTTGCCAAGTTACCGCAACTGGTAGAGCGTGCGGGTACGAAAGAAAACGGTGGTTCAATCACGGCTTTTTATACGGTACTCGCGGAGGGTGATGATCAACAAGACCCGATCGCTGATGCCGCGCGTGCAATTCTCGATGGGCATTTTGTGTTGTCGCGTAAACTTGCCGATGCGGGGCACTATCCTGCGATTGACATTGAGCAATCCATTAGCCGTGTGATGACAGAGATCATCACTGATTCGCATCAAAAAGAGGTGATGCGTTTTAAACAGCTCTACTCCTGTTATCAACAAAATAAAGATTTGATTAATGTGGGTGCCTACACGCGTGGCAGTGATCCTGAAATCGATGAGGCGATCGAATTCTATCCCTATCTGAGAGATTTTCTACAGCAAAATGTTTCAGAGTCGGTGAATCTACAAAGCGGTATGCAACAGTTAACGGCACTACTCAATCGTCCTATGCCTGTTGCCAATGCTGTGTTACCGCCGCAATAGTTGACGAGCTGAGCTGAATATAATTCATGTTGAAATCAAAACGCCTACAGCCAGTGATTAAAGTCGCTCAATCTCGTGAAGATGATGCCGTGCTGGCATTAAATGAGTATCGCAAAGTGATTGATCAGCATGAGGCGAAATTGATCGAACTGCGCCAGTATCACGCTGAATATACCCAGCGTTTAAATGATAGTGGACGTACTGGGCTCAATATTGCACAGATAAATGACTATCGAAACTTCATTGCGCGTCTCGCGGTGGCGGTTAAGCAACAGGAAGAACTGCTTGAATCGTGTGAAGTTGTGCTGAAAGAGAAGCATGATGCCTGGATGCTGACACGTGTACACCACCAGGCGCTTGATAAAGTGGTTGACCGCTATCAGGAACAAGAGCATCAGGAGAGTGAAAAACGTGAGCAAGCCGAAAGTGACGAGCGTGCACAGCGGATGGGGAGAGGTGGTCACTCGAAATAAAGATGCACTAGTCTCTCTGGCATAGTCTTTGCTCTGTATCTTATGTAAACGATCATTTTGAACAATACAGGAGACGCGAGAGAACTTTTATGCAGGGCTTAGTTACCAATTTAGCATCTGGCTTTAGTGCCACCGATAGCACACTACAGGCTGCAAATGGCCTGAATAGTGCTGTTAACGGCACCTCTGGTGATAAAAATTCTGCTTCTCCGCTGTTTTCTAATCTATTTTCTTCAGCTGCTCAGTCTGAGCAAGCGAAGTTCGAGTCCCAGGCAATGAATGCATTTGATGCACAAACGTTGCCGCTTGAGCGGCAATTATTGCCGCCCGGGGTCACCATGGGGCTGACTAATCGCAGCAGCAGTGGTTCACTGAATATTGCCGGTCAAGCTGATTCAGCGGCTCAGCAGGAGCTTGTGGGAGATGAAGCATTACTGGGTGATTTAGATGCCAGTAAGCAGGCATTTGTATCGCCGCTAGTGGTGGCTGAAAATATGATGAGACCTCAGGATCTCCCTGGGCAGATGGCGGGTTCTGGTGCTGTTGCTGCCCAATTGGGTGGTCACGGTCAGAATAAATTGCAACAAGATTTGATGATGAGGCAGTTAGCGGGAGCGCCGTTAGAAAATGCGGCTGGTGATCTCGCTGGTTCACGCCTTGTGCCACAATTAGAGAGCAGCGCGATGGTGGGCAGTGGGGCCCAGCTTTCAAATATGTTGCGTGATGCGATGTTGATGAAACAGCAATCAACCGGTGGTGAAGGCAAAATTGGCGACTCTTCTTTTAGTAGTGCACTAGGTAACCTGACGACATTGAGCGGTGAAGCCAAAGCCAGTGGTGAAGCTAAACCGTTAATGCAGGCATCGATCAATACCCCTTTTTCTCAGCAAGCTGCCTGGGGTGAAGAGGTCGGTAGCCGGGTCAAATGGATGGTGAGTAGTCAGGTGCAGTCAGCTGAGCTGAAGATGAATCCAGCAAACCTGGGGCCTGTTGAAGTGAAGATCAGTGTTCAAAATGATCAAACAACGATTCATTTTAGTGCTCAAAATGGCGCGGTACGTGAGGCATTAGATGCCGCGATGCCACGTTTACGTGAAATGCTGGGTGATAATGGGGTGAATCTGGCGGATGTGGATGTCTCTGACCAGTCATTCGCACAGCAGCAAAAGGCGTTTGAACAAGGCGCTGATGCGGCGGGCGATGAATATGCCGCTGGCGATGAGCCTGACGGTGGCGGTGAAGAAGGTGCACTGGAGAGCGATGAAGGTGAGATGCTGCTCTCTTCTAAAATGGTGGACTATTACGCCTGATCAAATTGGCTAGCGGAACAACACGCTGGTTTTTCTATTGTGATTTCAAAATCAACTTACATCTATGCGAGCGATGCGCTTGCGGTGTAAAATAGCGCGTTTTTATCCGGGGTCAGGTAATGAAGGTTGAAGACGAAAAAGTAGTCCAGTTTCTTTATGAGTTGAAAGATGAGCAGCAGAAGGTGCTTGAATCGACGGACGGGGAGCCGGTCGCTTACCTGCATGGTTTCAAAAATATGATGGCCGGGCTTGAGAACGCATTAGCGGGTAAAAGTGTTGGCGATAAATTTAGTGTGACGTTATCGCCTGAAGAGGGATACGGTGAGCGTGTAGAGGGTTCTGTTCAGCGAGTACCCGTTAAGCATCTGCAAGGCGCAAAGAAATGGAAGCCGGGTATGATTGCAACGGTCGAGACTGAGCAGGGTAGTCGCCAGGTTACTGTGATTAAGATGGGTAAGTTCATGGTGACGGTGGATAGTAATCACCCCTTCGCGGGTAAAACACTCACCTTTGATATTGAAGTCGTTGATATTCGTGATGCGACCGGCGAAGAAATCGCCCATGGCCACGCGCATGGTGCGGGCGGTCATCAACACTGATTAGCGGTTGATGACGTTGCGATATTAAATGCTAGCGCCTGGCATTTAATATCGCGCCAATTTCCTCATCAGTGAGGACTATCGGGTTGGTCTTCATGCTGCTACCGCGGGCATTTTTAATAATGCGTTCAAAGTCCGCTTCGTGAATGTGATAGGCCGACAGGCGTGGCAGTTTAAGTTGATCCACCCATTGTCGTAGCATCGTGATCAGTGCCGTGTGTGCATTGGCTTGTTCTGAAAACTGTTCACCGGTTAGCCACTCAGCGATCTCAGCATATTTCTTCAATGCAGGATTGTTGGGCTCTCGTTGTTGCATCGACTGAATGTTGACTGCTGTCGCTTCAGCAAGCAGGGTGCCGCACACCACGCCGTGAGGGATGGGGGAAAAAGCGCCGAGCGGCGATGCCAGACCATGCACCGAACCGAGTCCAGCCTGGGCAAGAGTGATGCCCGAAAGCCAGGCCGCATAGGCCATTTCGCCATGGGCTTTAGTGGCGGTTGCGCCATTGTTATACCACTCAAATAACGCATCTTTAGCAAGTAACAGTCCACTGCGAGCCAGTGAGTCGGTGAATGGGTTTGCTTTGGTGGAGGTGTATGACTCCATTAGCTGGGTAATGGCGTCCATGCCGTTGGCGGCGATCAGCGTTGGTGGGCAGCTGGCTAGCAGGCGTGGGTCAAGTATGGTGTATTCAGCAACCAGTTTGTCATCACGAAAGGATTTCTTAAAACCATTGTCTCCAGATTGGCTCAGCACCGCATTTTTTGTCGCTTCACTACCTGTTCCCGCCGTTGTGGGGATCGCGATAAAGGGGGTAGAAGGGCCCTGATAAGAAAGCTCGGGGCCGACACCTTCAAGAAAATCCATCACCGAATGGTCTACTTTCAGCAGGCCGGCAATTGCCTTGGCACCGTCCAGCGCGCTGCCGCCACCGAAGCCAACGACACAATCGATACTGTCGTGGCGATGTTTGGCACTGATCTGGTCGACTAATTGTGGAGATGGTTCGTGGTTGATTGAGGCGAAATGACAATCGATATTTTTACGCTCTAATTGTGTCAGCAGCGTCTGCCACAGTGGCGATTGATGCAGTGATTGCTTGCCGGTGATGAACAGTACACGCTGGCCAAATGTCTGGATTATCGCGGGTAGTTTATCGAGGGACCCTTCGCCAAATTCAACACGTGGCAGTCGTGCAATGGAAAATTGCATTGATTATTTTACCTTTGGAAAGCGTCTTAATTGAGGTTCTCTTCTGCGTGGTGATGCCATCTAGTTGGGTGCTGTCTCATGAACAAGCGTGATGTGCATGGTCATTTCCCCTTCGCTAAAAAATCACTCGACAGAGTGTAGCAGTTTTACCTTTACCTGTTTAAGTGACGATAATAAAAAGGGGCGATAAATCGCCCCTTGTTCAGTCGGATTTAAGCGGTTTAATGGCCGCTTACGTTAACAGCAGCCCCCGCCAGGTTTGGTGCCTTCGATGCTGGCTGAGACAACGTAATCGGTGACGTTGTGGTCAGGTGCCCAGTCACGGATGAACTCCTTTGATTCATCTTTGGGCTCAATGCGGACGCCGCAGAACCCAGCGTCTTTGATCATCGCTTCAAGCTCACTGACCAAAGAGGCGTTACCCATGCAGCCTGCGATCAATGCAGGGTCATTGCGCATCGCTTCAGGTAGTTCAACGGTGGCAACCACATCTGAAATGGCTAAGCGACCACCCGGTTTAAGTACGCGAAACGCATCTTTGAACACCTGAGCTTTGTTGGGTGATAAGTTGATCACACAGTTTGAGATGATGACATCAATGGTTGCATCCTGGATTGGCAGGTGTTCGATTTCGCCAAGGCGGAATTCGACATTTTTGAATTGTCCTTTTTCGGCATTATTACGAGCCTTGCTGAGCATGTCGGGTGTCATATCGATGCCGATTACATGGCCTGTTTCACCTACTTCATGGGCGGCAAGAAAACAGTCGAAGCCACCACCGGCACCCAGATCAACAACGGTCTCTCCTGCTTTGAGTGATGCGATCGCGCGAGGGTTGCCACAGCCGAGTCCCATATCGGCGCCACTAGGTGCTTTGGCCAGGTCTTCTTCGCTATAACCTATGCGAGTGGAAATCAGGGTATTGATTGCGCTGTCATCAGAGACACCACAGCAACTGCTTTCAATGCCGATTGATTCATTGTTGTTTTCTGCGCGAGCAACTTGTCCGTACGCATCACGAACGCTTTGACGGTGTGCATCCTGATCGGCATGAGTGGTATCACTTTTTGGGCCACAACAGCTTGAATTGGTCATGATTATTTCCTCTGATATTAATATTTAGTAATGCGTTGTTGGTTATTCAGTTGGGGTTGGTTGAAAGAATGTGCTTAACTTTTCTAGCTTGGTTGCGTCGACCCAGCATTCGACATTTTTTCCTTTTCGTTCCATTTCAACGAGTCCAGCACGATTGAGTTCTTTTAGGTGGTGAGAGAGCGTTGAAGGTGCGATATCAAGGCCTTCGCCAAGCTCGCCAACACAGTAGCGAACAGCGGCAGCAGGACTGCATTTTGTGCCAGGGGCACAGCAACTCATAAGGCGATTAAAGAGCGCGAGTCTGTTGGGGTTGCTAAGTGCTTTGAACGCCTCAGCTAGCCATGGACTTTCTTTTTTATAGTTCGACATATTTCGAATTATCGGCCTGTTGATTGTTCATGTCAAGCCTGATCATCATGAATGAGTCAATTTTAAGCAATGGAAAGAGCCGCAGGCTGGTTACAATAGTGACACTGGCAGTGTTGAAGGCTGGGGGGGTAGAGGAGGGGCTATTTAATAAGTTCTTTAGGTTGCCCGAAATGGTAGCCCTGAGCATAGTCCACACCCAGTATTTTGAGTTTTTTAAGTACCTCATCACTCTCAACAAATTCGGCGATGGTTTTCATGCCGACAACATGGCCGATGTCATTGATCGAGCGCACCAGTGCAAGATCCATGGGGTCGTGGGTAATGTCTTTTACAAAGCCACCATCGATTTTAAGAAAGTCAACGGGCAGGTTTTTTAAGTATAAAAATGAGGACATCCCTGAGCCGAAGTCATCAAGGGCAAAGCGGCAACCTTTTTTCTTCAGCGCGCGGATAAATCGTGTCGCACTTGTTAAGTTGACGATTGTCGCCGTTTCAGTGATTTCAAAGCAAATTTTACTGGGCTCAATATTGTATTTTTCAAATAGATTGATGGTGTATTGCAGGAATTTGTCATCGCCAACAGAATGACCAGAGAGGTTGATGGAGCACATTTCAAGATCGGCCTGGGAGTCGTTGGTATCACTCAACCATTCAAAAATAGTCTTAGTGACCCAGCGGTCAAGCTTGGGCATCAAGTTGTATCGTTCGGCAGCTGGCAAAAAAGAGTTCGGCATGGCAAGTGCGCCTTCTTCATCTTTCATGCGAATCAGTACTTCGTAGTGCTCACCTGACGCTAAGTTTTTACCTATTGGCACGATGTCCTGTCGGTAAAGCGTGAAGTTATTGTCTTCAAGGCCTTGCGTAATGCGAGAGACCCAGCGCATTTCTCCGTGCCGCTGTGCCACGGTGGTGTCGTCTTCAACGTAGCTGTGTATGCGATTACGCCCAGCCTCTTTTGCGGCATAGCACGCGCTGTCAGCAATGCTCATTACAACGCCCAGGCTACCGCTACTCTTGCTGATGGGGACAAGCCCAATACTCACACCAACAACAAAATTGTTACCTTCCCATGTGAAACGGTATGCTTCGACCGCATCACATAACCCCTGGGCGACATTACGCGCTTCATCTGGGGCGCAGTATTCGAGTAGTACTGCAAACTCATCACCACCAAGCCTTGCGAGTGTGTCGTGTTTACGCATCTGTGACTGTAACAGTGAGGTGATTTGGCGGAGTAGCTCATCACCGGCGGCATGACCACAGGTGTCGTTGACAACCTTGAATTGATCAAGATCCATGTAGAGCAGGGCATGGTCATATTGATTGATGCGTGCCTGCTCGATCGAATGATCTAGTCGTTCTTCAAATTCGCGCCGGTTAATGAGTCCAGTCAATGCGTCATGACGAGCCTGGTAGATTAGCTGTTGCGACAATTTGCGTGACTCGGTGACATCATGGAATACCATTACAACACCGATAAGCTCGCCAGCCTGATTTCTGATGGGGGCAGCTGAATCTTCAATGGCGATTTCACTACCATCTTTGCGGATAAGAACGGTGTGATTGGCCAGTTCAACAATGCGTCCTTCATTGATGCAGCGCTCAACTGGGTTGACTGATTTTTCACGCGTTATTTCGTTTATGATTCTGAATACATGTTCAACAGAATGGCCTCTGGCTTCTTCATGGCTCCAGCCAGTAAGATTCTCAGCAACGGCATTAACATAGTCTATTTTTCCATAAATATCGGTGGTGATGACAGCGTCACCGATCGATTCAAGGGTAACCTGTGCGCGTTCTTTTTCTTCAAATAGTTCATTTAGTGCTTTATCTCGCTCTAGCTTTCGCTCCGAGATAATGTCAATCATGTTATTAAAATCATCATACAGAGTGCCGATCTCATCATTGCTCTGTTTTTCAGGTCGGAAGGTGTAGTTGTCATCTTGAGCAATTTTATATGTGGCTTCCGTCAGCTTGATGATTGGGCCAGAGATAATGGTCTCTAGGCGGCTTGCGAGGTAGTATGAAATCGCAATGAGCCCAAGCATGATATAGAGGATGGTTAACAGGTAGGTGTTAATTTTTTTATCAAGCGCATGGGTTGAGACGCGAAGATAGATATAGCCGTAGAGCTCATCTCGATAGGTAATGGGTTGATGAACGTGTAGCCACTTGCCTTCGTATTTGACGAGCGCTGTTTTTATTAGCTTAGGCGACGATATCATTTCGCTGCTATCTTTGTCGTAGGTTGCGAATAGCGTATCGTTATGGTCGTAAATGATGGCGTTCATTACGGACGGAATCGAATTGAATCGCTGTAATATTTCCTGAGCGCCTTCTGGGTCAGAGAAGGCCAATGGGCTGACGCTTTCATCGCCAACAAGGCGGGCATTAATGATGCTGTTATTGCTAACATCAAGTTTAAATTCATTGATGTCATTGTAGATAATGACGCTAAAACCGATTGTCATTACCGTGCTGGTTGCGATGAGGATAATAGCGATTAATTTTTTTCTAATAGAGAGGTTGTGTAGCATTTTCATCAGCTATTCCTCCCCAACTATTTTAGCGACTGAGAGTAGTTTGTAGCTAATGTACAGCTCGGACTCTTTGACGGCGAGTTCGTTTATTTCAAAGCGAATCTTCTGCTTTCTAGACATGAAAAAATTGATCATGACGCCTTTCTCAGCAAAGCCTTCTGCATCTGAGACGGTGAGAGTGGGTGTGTTTCGTGTCTGCTCAAGGATACTATTAAGTACTTTATCTGTGGTGTGAGAAATAAACAATAAATGGGGTTTTTGTATTTCACCCGGGTTGTTTATGTCTTGAATGATTACCCTTTTCCCCTGGATTTTCTGTGTCTGATAGACATTCCGGAGTAACTCTGAAAATTCAGGGTTGCCAATCACGTTAATAACGAATGATTCTGCTGTGTTTTTTTGTGATGTATCTTCAGGCCAGTCGATAAAACGGGTGAAGCGTTCGAGAAATACTGCTTTTAGTGTGTACTCACGAACATCGAAAGTGGCGGCGTAACTTGCGTTACTTAATAGCAATGTGGCAATAAGCAGTATTAATTTTGAATAGCGTCTCACCACGGCAGAGATGGTGACCGGTGACGATACATGAGCATTGGCATCGTAATCTATAAACTTCAATGGGCGCATTTTTTTGTATTGTTTGTTGCTAGTAGTCTAAATAGGCACGGGGAGTGTCACTGACTTATTGGCTGTTTAGATATAAATACTATCGATCCTGCGATTATTTTCTTTAATCATGCATGTTACAGGTCAGCCATAAATCAGTAAATCTCTAATGTTAATTATTATTCGTTTTGAGCATGGGTAATTTATTTTTATTGATACGCTTAATCTTTGGACTATGTTTGTATCTCTTCTTGCCTATAGGTGATTGTGCGTGATGGCAGACATAAACATGTAATAGTAATATTTATTTTAAGCGGGGTGAGCAGTGTTAGCGTTATTTATAGTTTTTGTTCGGCCAGGACTACCCTTATGCTTTATATTAAAGATGTGTTAGAAATTGCAGCTATTCCTTAATAGTACCTTAAGGCTTTGTAGTCAGCGTAAAAAAGAGCAACAAGGGATGGAATTAACGATAGCAGACTGGAGTGGTTAAGCATGGTCAGAAGTTAGGTGGCGGTGAGCCCATTGGCCTTCAACTACCGCATGTCGATTGTGTTGCAATGGCAACATCAGTTGATGCGCAAGGTTATGTGATCAATAATACCATTGAGCTACTAGAATTTGACTGTGAGAAATTTTATTTGCATGAAGGGCCCTGTTTGCTAGCTATTCATATTGGTGGTGACGAGGTATCGCCTATGAGTGTTAGGATGAAGACGCTTGATCGATAAGGATGTTGAGGAGGAGATTGTGACAGAGACTGTAAAAGATCGACACCATCAAAAAGTGACGTTGCGTAACGATGTCTTTGCCGAAAAAATTTCAACGCGTATCTGGGAAGAGATTCCCTCTGCTGAAAACCCCTATATCGCTGAAAGTAACCGCTGCCATGGTTATGACTTAATTGAGTTAATGCAGCAGAAAAGCTATGTCGATGTGTTTTATCTGCTTTTCAGGGGTAATCTTCCTTCACCAGATGAACGCCAACTATTAGAACAGTTGATGATTGGCTTGATTAACCCTGGGCCGCGTCATCCTGCCACTCGGGCGGCGATGAATGCTGGCGTGGGCAAGAGTGACCCTCAAAATGTTTTGCCGATTAGTTTAACGATCATGGGCGGTGAGCATCTGGGGGCTGGTGAGGTTGAGGGGGCGATGCGTTTCTTGCGAAAGCATCGGAAAGCGGACCCTGTTCAAACCGCTGAATCGCTGCTTGTTGAGTTGGCCGACACACGTCCTGAACAGGGTGATTGGCATATTGTTCCTGGCTTTGGCAGCCGTTTTGGTGGGGTTGATCTCACGCCATCTAAATTAGCCGAAACACTCGTTGAATGCTCAGGTAGTGGCGCATTGCTTGGCTGGGGTTGTGAATTCTCATCTGCCCTGAATAAAGAGGGGATGGGGTGGCTAAGCGTTGGGGTTGCTGCTGCCGTTTTTGCCGACCTCGGCTTTCATCCTCGTTATGGGGCTGGGTTATTTCAGTTGCTATCGGCACCAGGACTGCTTGCGCATGGTATGGAGCAGGCTAACAAGCCGATTACCGCCATGCCATTTGTGAGTGATAACGCGTATGTCATCGATTATGAATAAACAGGACACCTCGCTGTGGGATCAGCAGCGCAATAAGATTATTAGTAAAAAGGGTGGCTGGTTTGCAGGCGATGGTGTCTATTGCCACGGCTTTGACATGATGAAGGAGCTCGTGGGGAAGGTCTCCTACATGCAAGTGGTGATGTTAAATGCGACTGGCAGATTGCCAGAACGGCGTGTTGCTGATTGGTTTGAAGCGGCGCACATCTGTCTGAGTTGGCCCGATTCGCGCATCTGGTGTAATCATATTGGTGCGTTAGGTGGCACCATGCACGCCTCGGCTGTGGCTGCGACGACCGCAGGTGTATTGGCGACTGATTCGAGATCGTATGGCCCCAAGACATTAAAAGAAGGCGTTGCCTTTATTCAAATGGCGATGAGTTCACTGAAGCGTGGCTTGTCAGTGGCTGATATCGTAACAACTGAATGCGATAAACATGGTGGTAAACCCTTTATTATGGGCTATGCAAGGCCCATTGCTAAAGGGGATGAGCGTGTACCTGCAATGGAACTTGTAGCCGATAATTTAGCGTTTGCACAGGGGGAGCACCTGAAGTTAGCTTGTGAAGTGGATAGAGAGCTAATGGAGCGTTTTGATGAAGGAATAAATATTAATGGTTATGTGTCTGCCTTCTTATCTGACCAGGGCTATACCCCGGAAGAGGTTTATCGCTTGTCTGCGATGGTCGTTGCTAGCGGAGTGAATGCCTGTTATGTCGATATGCGTGATCGTCCGGCAGAGGCATTTTTGCCGTTAAGGTGTGATGACATTGATTTTAAAGGAAAGCCATCTCGAAACTTGTGAGTACTGAAAATTTCTTACCCTGCGAACTATTTTTGAGGATGTTTAGGTTACTTAAGTTTTATATTCAATAGCTAATGCTAGTTTCTTTAAGAGTAAAGGTTGTTGAAATAAGTTGAGATATGTAGGAATATTGCTATCGCTTGATGTGGGTATTTAGTGTAAGGGCCCTTTGAAGCGCCAAAGTATCTGATTGCAGATAAAGGATAGTGGCGAAAATGAGTATAGAGCGTAATACGTTTGTTGTAACTTGTGGATTAGTTGCCGCATTGACGTTTTCATCGGTAGCGAGGAGTGACATATCAACCGATGATATGTTTGATTTCTCCATGGATGAGCTGCTTGATATTGAAATTGAGATAGCGACTGGCAAACTCCAAAAACTATCGCGTGCGCCTGCGGTTGCAAATGTCATTACTGCTGCTGATATTAAGGCAATGGGTGTGACTGAGTTTAGGCAGGTGTTAGATATGATACCTGGCGTCCACCACTATCCTGATCCACTTGGACGACTTGATCCCCATTTTTCAATTCGAGGGATTCACACTGCTGATAACTCTCAGGTCTTGGTACTTATAGATGGGCATGATATTACTCAGGCTACGACCGGCTCTTCTCCCTATGGTTTCCGAATGTCTGTCGCTAATATAGCAAGGGTAGAGGTGATGCGAAGCCCTGGTTCGGCACTTTATGGTGCCGATGCGTTCGCCGGTGTGATTAATGTGATTACCAAGAGTGCCTCTGATCTTAGTGGTACACAATTTGGCTGGCGCCGTGGCTCATTCAATACTCAGGATGTGTGGTTGCAGAATGCAGCGCGCTTAAATAATGAATGGGATCTTAACTTTAGTCTTGAAAGCAGTAGTAGCGATGGAGATGATGGCAGGGTTATTGAGTATAACGATGAAGCTTTTGGATTCACAGGGCGAGCACCGCTAGAGACAAACTACGATTACACAAATGCTCAGGTATCTCTGAAAAATAATGAGTGGACATTCAAATTATGGAACTGGAATCTTAAGGAGGCAGGGACTGGACAAGGTACTGCATTTATTCCTAGTGCAACCGATTTTGATAAAACTGAGCTGAATTTATTAGATATCCAAAATCAAAAACAAAATGTGTTGCCCGGTCTGGATATTGACACGCGTTTTAGCTACGAAATATTAAAGACTGATACTCAGTTTTTAATATTTCCGGCTTTTGGCCCATTTGTTGATGGTGTGAGAGGGACTCCTGGGGGAACGCAACTTAAAAGTATCTTTTCAATTCGTGCTGATTATACCGCTTTTAAAGGGCACCGTCTTTTAGTGGGTGTTGGCTCGGAATGGGTTGAGATGGATCCGCGAGAAGTCAAAAATTTTAATCCAAGCTTTGTGCCATTTGGATCAATGGTCGATGTGACCGGTGACCCGGCAAATGTTTTTATGCTGAAACAAGCAAGAACAGTGAATCATCTATTACTCCAGGATGAGTGGGAAGTGAATGATGCATGGGCAGTAACGGCAGGGATTCGTTATGATAATTACTCTGATTTCGGTAATACGACTAATCCCCGGTTAGCGCTTGTATGGCGCGCGCATCAAAAGCTCACCACAAAACTACTTTATGGCCGTGCTTTTCGTGCCCCATCATTTAGCGAACTCTATTTTATCAATAATCCTAGCGCTCTTGGTGATGTGAATGTAAGTGCTGAGAGTATCGATACTTATGAAGCGGTGATCGATTATCGACCCACGAGAACATTTAATCTGGTGTTAAGCATCTTTGACTACCGGATCGAAGACTTAATCGATAGAGCACCTGGTGTGCCTGCTCATAATATTGGTAAGCAGGATGGACGTGGTTTTGAGCTTGAGGCTAACTGGCATGTGAGTTCGAAACTGCAACTACGAGGCTTTTATGCGTTTCAGAATTCGGAGGATGGCATAACAGGAGCTGATGTGCCAAATGCACCTCAACAGCAGTTTTATGCCAACCTTCATTGGAGTTTTAAGCCTCAGTGGTCGTTAGGCACGCAGTTAAAATGGATTGCAGACCGGAAGCGGGCTGTGGGTGACCCTAGAGCTGATATTTCAGATTTTACTGTGGTGGATGCAACATTAAGGCGGCGTGATGTGCTGCCCAATATGGATGTTTCGTTTTCAGTCAGAAATGTATTTGATGAAGATGTTAGAGAGCCTTCAATCTACGATGCCAGTAATTCTCAGGGAGCCACAGTTGCCAATGACTTCCCAATGGCGGGACGGAACGCTTATGCTGAGGCAACTTTTGGCTTTTAGGAAATCTCTGATTAATTGCCTTATCTGTCATTGCGAGCGACGCGCGGCAATCTCGACGCTATATGAATCATTGAGTTAAGAGATTACTTCGTCGCTTCACTCCTCGTAATGACAATTAATCAGAGGTTCCTTAGTTAGGTATCGTGTCAATGTTAGCTTATTAGCAATAGGCAAGACGAACCTGGGTTAGTTTTTAGGATGCTGTATCATCCGAATGACAAAACAGCATCCCATTTAGGATTGTTTAGATAACCCGCTCATTGCCGCCATCAAGTGGGACGTTGGCACCGGTAGTTTTTGAAAAGAGCGTGTCACACATCGCGGCCGCGAGGTCTGCCACATCACCTGAATTGATTTCAACTTTAAGCAGGTTTTTCTTTTTGTAATTATCAACGCTCATGTTGTAGTGGCTAGCACGGGATTCAAGCACTTCATCGCTCCAGATAGCGGTGTCAAAAACGGCATCAGGGTGGATGCTGTTAATGCGAATGTTATCAGCACTCCATTCTAATGCGGCCACCCGTGCTAACTGCCCAAGTGCTGCTTTAGATGCTGAATAGGCTGCGGCGCCTGGCCCGGGAGCAGCAATATTTTTAGAACCGATGATCACAACACGCCCGCCTTTGTAAGAGCGTGCCAGCAGTGGGTGGCACTGACGCATAAGACGAAGATTGGCATCCAGGTTGACTGACATTACGGTTGACCAGAGTTCATCGCTAAGCGATTCAATTCTATTGCTCGCGGGAAAGATACCTGCGTTGAGGACTAACATATCGATGCCACCAAAACGGCTAACGCCTTTTTCGATGGCGTCAGTTAGTTGTTTTGCAGAGGTGATGTCGCATGTAATACCGATAAAGTTTGCGCTTGTGTGAAGTGTCGTAATAGCGTCATTGATATCAAGCGCAATAACAGCGGCACCTTGTTTAATAAATTGCGCTACGCAGGCCTTACCAATCCCCGAGGCAGCACCCGTGATGAGCACCACTTCACCTGCAAAAGCAGGTGCCGAACCCGATTTTTGTAATTTAGCCTGTTCGAGGCTCCAGTATTCAACATCAAAAATATCATTCGCTGGTAGTGCCTGGTAGTCGCCTAATTTTTCAGCACGTAAAATAATGTCGATCGTGTGACGATAAATGTCAGCAACGATATCACTCTCTTTACCGCTTTTACCTAACGTACATAGCCCTAGCTCAGCGTCGATGATCACACGCGGACAACTGTCGAGAATGGTTTTGGGTTCTTTGGCTAGCGGTGCCTGTTGATTGAAATAGCTGGTATAGGCCGCGCTATATTGCTCAATATCTTTTCCCAGTTGAGGCAGGCGCTTGGTTCGGATGACGTGATCTGGGGTGGCAGGTCCTGACTGACTGATACTCTCCAGATCATCTCTTTGCGAAAAGGCAGTGGCGCTACTTTCAGTGTGGCTGCTAAGTAACATCGATGTACCTGCTGCGATAGACGCATTTTGGCGTAGCTGAGAGAGGGTATCGATATCTGTTTTCGGTGGCACTGCTGTCTGTTGGCTGTCATTTACTTGCCAGGCATTATGCTGATGCAGATATTCTTTAGCGCGTGACACAAGGTCTATCATACGATCATATGAGATTTTGGCGGTCTCACCAAATGAGAAGACGCCATGATTGAGTAAAATCATACCGATGGTTTTATCCGTTGCTTCTTCACGAAAACGTTCCGCACATAAGCGGGCGAGATCAAAGCCGGGCATCACATAAGGGATAACCACGACGTCATCACCGTAAATTTCACGGATACGCGCTTCACCATCTTGAGTGTTGGTGATTGAGATGACGTCATTGGCATGGGTATGATCCACAAATTTATGTGGAATAGTGGCGTGTAAGATCGCTTCAACAGACGGTGTCGGTGCCGATGCTCGCGTCATGTGAGTGCGCAGTTCATTAACCATATCGATATCGGAGAGATGTTCAAGGTTTGCCAGTTTAATCAGGTGCTGTAACCGAACAGGTGAAAACCCTGGTGCCTCAATTGTCTCAAGGTCCCAGCCACTGCCTTTTACATAGAGAATCTCTTCACGTTCGCCGGTAATACTGGTCTCTTCAATCTTTACCGAGGTGTTACCGCCACCGTGCAGCACTAATGTTTTATCTTGTCCTAATAAGCGTGATGTGTAGACGCGAAGCGATAGATCATCCGTTAATTTTACGGCTTCATCATTATTCCAGCGATTGGTTATCTTGGTAGAGTCCATGGTTAATCTTGATCCTGGCTAGTGATAGCTTCTTATAACATTATGATTTACATAAGAAACATTATTGAATATCGAGTATTTAAGAATTATATCGCAAAATCATGGTGTTATCTCTAATGAGCTTAAAATAAATGCCGATATGGAGTACGTATCTATTCGAATAATTTGAATGGTATCAGGAGGAATGCTTGCGGGATCAGGTTCGCATTCGGAATTCGTTATTATCTAAGCCCGCATGTATTTTAACAAGTTAATTGAGATTTCATTATTTAGGCTTGATGATTAAAGTGAAAAGAGTCGGACAAGGATGCGTTATCGTCTGTAGTGTCATTGTTATATTAATTATGACCTGGCAGCATAATCAGCAATTATCAGCGCTGAATAGTATTTCTCAGCATGAAGAAAAAGTCCACGCAGCACATATCATGACTTTGGTAGAAAGAGAGATCGAAGTTATTGAGGTGAAAATTGAAGCAGTGCTGGCTCATCTTGCTCAATACCCCACAAACAACAACACAATTAATGCGGTGTCCCTGGCGGATAGTGCCAAACGAGATGCAGAGTTGTTAACGTTGCTGGCGCGTATGCAGGAATCTGTTTCACTTGACGCGTTAATGTTGACTCAAAATGCTGAAGTGTATCCACTCCTGGCTTTAAATGAAGAAACAGCCAATAAAATTCATCTTCAAAAGCATTACGAGTGGTTGTCTCAGGATAATGCTAGCCCTGAGGTGAATAAGAGGTCTGTCATTATTAGCAGTAGAACAGATAAAAAATCGAGCCATTTCTATTACTCTCTTTTTTTACATGGTCAAGCAGATAGCCTTACGCCTGTGATGGCAACATTTATCGTGGATATCCAGCAGCTACAGAGAATCTTGTTGGAGGGTAATTATCTTCTACTGGATGGGGTTAAATATTTGCCGACGAGTCACTATTCTCGTCTTCGTCAATTAACTAACAGTAGTCCTCAGGTAACGCGCGAGTTTTACGATACGATTGGGGATCGTAAACTTTGGGGGAAGTGGGCTGTCGGTAGTGATTATGAAAATCGCGGACGAGAAGATCTACTTTTTGCTGTTAATAGAAATTACCAGATCAATATTCTAATAGTGATTATGCTGGTCTTATTTCTAATTACTGTTATTGAGCTCGCGATACGATCAAATAAAGTAAAAAACAGCCTTAATCAAAAGTTAATCGAGAAGATTACGCTACGTGAATCTGAGCTAAATAAAGCAATTGCGAGTAGCGAGGCTGTTTGTGCAGACTTATTCGGATGTGAGGTCAAATTACGTAGCATTATTGATTCCTCAATCGATGGCATTATTATATGTGATTCAAATAGCGTTATCAGCGATGTGAATCATGCCGTGAAAAGGTTATTTGGTTATGAGAAAAATGATGTGATCGGGAAAAGTGTCGATTTTCTCTTTCCTCACTATGTTGACCAGGTAGGAAGTGGTGACTCAATCATTGATTACGATGGGGAAAGTTTTTTAGAGAAATTTATTGAAACAAATGCAATATCAAAAGACAACCGCTTTATCGAAGTCAAAATATGCATTAATCACGCTAAAATAGGGAATCGAGAAATATTCATTGTCATGGTGCGTGATATTTCTGATCGAGTGAAAAATCAAAATGAAATACGAGACGTTCAGCAAAATCTTAGGGCGGTGATTGATAACATAGCAGAAGGTATCATCACCTCAGACGAGGTTGGTAATATTATGACCTTTAATCCAGCAGCTGAGGTGATATTTGGTTGGGATGAAAGTGATATAGTGGGACAGAACATCTCCGTATTGATGGGGGATAATGATCGGGAGAATCATGATGGTTACATCAAACAATATAAGAAATCACGTACTCGAAATGTGCTAGGGAAAGGCCCAAGAGAAGTGGTTGGCGTTAGAAAAAATGGTGAACTATTTCATATGGAGCTTGCGACCAGTGAGATGATTAATGCTGATAAGCGTATCTTTATTGCGATTTTTCGTGATGTCACTGAAAGGAAAGTAGTGGAGAAGAATATGCACACGTCATATTCTGAGCTTGAGTCCGTGGTTGATTCTCATACTGACGACCTGACAAAAGTGAATAAAGAGCTGGTTACGGCCAGGGATGATGCGTTAGTCGCTGCTCGCAGTAAATCTGAGTTTCTGGCAATGATGAGTCATGAGATCAGAACACCTATTAATGGCGTGCTAGGGATGTTAAGCCTTGTGCGTGATACGGATCTTAATGAAGTCCAGCATGACTATATAGAGTCAGCGTATTCATCGGGAGAGATATTGCTCGCGTTACTCAATGATGTGCTGGATCTATCTAAGATCGATGCGGGTCATATGGAACTTGATTGTAGAGATTTTGATATCTATCAGGCTGTCGAAAAGTCAGTTCATATTACCTCTAAAACACTGCATGATCATGATATAGAGATAGCCTGCTTTATTTCTAAAGATGTACCTCGCTTTCTTAATGGTGATGCTGGGCGTTTACGCCAGGTTTTATCCAATCTGATTAGTAACGCAGTTAAGTTCACAAAGAAGGGGGGCGTTTCTGTTTCCATTTCAATGAAATCAATGACTGAAAACAGTTGCGAGATTGATTTTGAAGTGCTTGATACGGGTATTGGTATTGAGGAAATGGACCTAGATAGAATATTTAATGAGTTCTCTCAGGCGGATAATTCTGAAAGACGAAACTATGGTGGCACTGGGTTGGGGCTATCTATCTGCAAACGATTTGTTTCCATGATGGAAGGTGAAATTTCGGTTGAATCAGTGCCCGGGCAGGGTAGCTGTTTTTCATTTACGGCTAATTTTAATAAGTGTGGGGAATCCTCTCTCAGCGTAGATTTTAATTCATCTAAAGTTTTACTTTTGTCAGATCACGACGTGATTAAAAGTAATTTCTTTACGCAGTTAAATGACTGGGGGTGCGAGCTTCAGCTTATCTGCTCGGATGATATATTAAATAATTTTGAGTCTATCGCGTTAAATGGCGATGAAGTTGTTGTGCTTGAGTTCGCCCCAGAATTGTATGAAGACTTTTTGGGGCACCTGAGTGCAATTATGACGGTGCTTAAGACGTCTGCTATTAAGACTATCATCGTTGAGAATGAAGGTGTCAGTTTAAGGCCGTTCATTGACGAGGGTGATGATGGCCAGGTGCTGGCCCTTAGCAGGCCGGTATTGCCCGCTGAATTGCTCTCTAAGATAGATGCGCTTATTGGGACTAAAAACATGAGCTGTATGGATAGTGATGGAGCGCTTAACCATAAAGAGAACAAGACGGATAATTTAGCTGGCATTTCAGTATTGGTAGCCGAAGATAACATCGTTAATCAAAAGGTGATTAGCGCTATGTTGAAAAAAATTGGGGTTATAGCGGACATTGTGAATAACGGTAGCGAAGCCATCGCGGCTTTATCCAATCCAGATCATGCGTATCAACTGGTATTAATGGACTGCCAAATGCCTGAAGTCGATGGCTATGTCGCTACACGACAACTGCGTCGCCTGGAAAAAGAGAGTGAGCAGGCGACTCGAATTCCTGTTATCGCAATGACAGCGCATGCGCTACCGGGTGATCGTGAGAAATGCATGGATGCTGGCATGGATGACTATATTACGAAGCCCATTAACCTCAATGTCGTCAAGACAGTCATTGAAAACTGGTTGTGATAAAGAGCGTAATGCGCGGTATTTCTGTTGGCCTCGTCAGCGCTATATTGAATCAGCAAGCTTTGTTATACTGCCCAGCTTAATAGGGCCCCGATAGCTCAGCTGGATAGAGCGTCCCCCTCCTAAGGGGAAGGCCAGAGGTTCGAATCCTCTTCGGGGCACCAGCAGTTACCCATCTTTCAATAATCTATAGAGCAGAGGGGGTGATTTCGACTTGCCCTTTTTTATTTATGTGTAACAGGAATCACCATCAAGTAAACAAAAAGTCGTGCGATAAATGGGGTTGCCCGAGCTTTGAATAACCGGTTGTAGAAACAGGTGATGGCTACCATGCACCGGATGGTGAAGGTGGTAGCTACGTTCTTCCAGCGTAACGTCACTGCTGTTGGTGAAATAGAGGTGAAACTGATCCAGTCGGGGTGCCTTTGTGCCTTCTCGTAGCTCGCTCAGTTTGAGTTGCGTTAACTGCCTGCCCGATTCCGCTACGATAAAACTTTCTCCCAGCAGTGGTTGCCACTGGTGATACCAGACTGCTTCCGGAGTATTTTTTTCGATGGCAGGTGCGGCTAGCGATAACGTAGGCAGCAACGAACTGGCAGCGCCCGCGACCCCGGTTAATAAAAATACGCGTCTATCAATCATGATTGGTACCTATTCATCGATTCAGGGCAGTAAAATTTTTCATGCTGGTTTACGTTTCATATGGCGATAGACACCCTGATCTTCATTTATCTCAAAACCAAAACGCTGGTATAGATTTTGAGCGGGGTTATCGCACGCGACATGTAGTGCCAGCACCTTTCCTGTTTTATCGGCTTCACGGCAGCGTTCGGCCAGCAGGTGAGTGCCGATCTCACGTCTGCACCAGGTGGGGAACAGAATCATATCGATAATATGAATTACCTGTGGTTGACGATCAACCAGCAGTCGGCCAACGCTTTCTCCACCCACTTCAATAATGGTGTGATCGGCCTGCGGGTAGCGGTCGTGAAACTGCTGTTCGCGCATAATGAACTGAGGCTGAAGATAAGTGCGGCACTGCGCCGCATTCCAGCCTGCCAACAGTAACGGTGCCTGATAGTGCTCAATGAACAGCGCCTCACACAGCGTGCTATCTGCCTTAGTTGCCGCACGCCGTATGATGTCACCCGATGGCACAGGAACGATTTCACGCGCTATAGCAGCGTCTTGATCAACAAAAACCGGATTAGCGCTCATTATCTCAACCAATAGTTCTAACTAGCTACGAGCGGGGAGGAAAAATCCCCTGTAATGCAATAATAAAGTGTAGCGACAGATAAGGCTGCATGTTATTTACCGCCTGATTGGCCCCAGTCCCAGCTGTCGTCCCTCCACCCGCAATCGCGGGACCCTGATCGCTATAACTGCGGGCATCGGTCTGCGCCAGCAGGCGTCCGGCCGGGTCATTGGAATCTCCTTCTGCGGCGGTGGCCAGATTCAGCGTATGGGTATGCGCAGGCAGGTTATTCACTGTCAGTTGCGTTGTTTCTGCGCCACCCCTCTGCCCAAGCGGGTGCGGACTAAGCCCCGGCCCGGTTCCCACACCAAGCGGAACCCGCCCCCGCAGGTCAGGCAGCCCAAAAGTTGTCCGGCCGTCCCCACCATAATTAGTTCCCAAAAGGGAAAAGAGGGCCTGGTATTGATTGATAGGAAGCAGTTGCCCGGAACAAAAGGCCCAGCCGCGTGGCGCAAAATTCGGCGCCCAGATTTTTATTTCGCCAATGAAAGGATCAGCCATTATCTATTTCCTCTAAATTTAACGTCATACTATCAAGATCGAACTACCCACCTAGAACACAGGCAACGGACAACCACTCGGAGAACCATTAATAGATCCGGCAGTAAGGCTTATCGACTGCGAACCCAATGCCAGATCAAACACCCCGGAAATTGCCTCAACAACATAATCCGCTATCGGACTATTTCCGCGCAGGTCGAGACAGGTCTGACTGGTGCTATGGTAATTGCTCGCCCGCATCGCCAGATTCGGGAAGGCGATATTTTGCAGTACATTGTCTGTGACGGTGGTATTTAGCGTGGTGGTGTTGGCACCTGTCAGATCCCGAACTGCAAACCGGAATCCGGTGTTGAACTGATCCAGGCTATTGTCACGCGACGCCATGTTTAGCTCAGCGCCATCAAATAGTCGAACGCGCAGGGCACTTAAGGTTGAGGCCGCGTTGCCATTTAAGATGTTATTGTCGATGCGCGCTTCGCTGTGAATGCCCGCGTCATGCTGGAGATCGATTGCGCTGCTGATAACAGCCACTGCATTTGAAGTCACACTGTTATTGCTGACCGTTAATTGAGAGGCATCATCAAGGCCGCGAAACTGGATGCCTTCGTGAACTGATGTGATGACGTTGTTCTCGATCACGATGCTATTAATGCGTGACTGGGATGGCTCTCCGTCGCTCATAATTGCAATGCCGCGAAAGCCGATACCGGAGAGCAGGTTGCCATCTGCTGCACTCGGGCCACCGATTAATAGATCGAGCTGTCCATTCTCGTTATCGACCTTGATCGCATCCTGATTGATGTTATCGATGTTCACCCCCTGCACGGTGAGCATCATATCAACGACACTGTTTTTGTCGGGGTTTAACAGTGTAATACCATCGCCAAGATTGCCGGGTACGCCACGTATTTCGCCGCCTTGCATATTCAGCGTAACACTGGTGCTTGCTTGCAGCAGGATCGCATCATCTGAGACTGTTGCATCAGCCAGGTCAATACCATCGATCATCACGTTGTTTAGCGTGAGTCCTATCGTTGCGCCATCACCTTCGATTGCACTCTCACCACTATTAAGGATGGTGATACCTTCGAGTACAACACCCAGTGAATTGTGTATCGCGACACCATCACCACTGCTGCCATCGATGGTTAAACCAGCAACGTAGCTATTGGCAGCGTTATTGAGACTCAGTGCATCACCTGAGGTATGGGTGATCACCGGTACGGTACCGGCAGCAGCCAGGTTTTTGCCATCGACGACCAGCGGAATCCCCGACCCAATCAACCTGATGTCGGACTGGGTGAGTGTTAAACCTTGATCGCGGCCGGTAACGGTTGCATCACCGGTGATATAAAGGGTATCGCCAGTCGCAACTGCATTCTGCGCATCTATCAAGGTTGAAAATGGCGAGACTGCGGTACCGAGTGAACCACCCGCAGTATTGTCGACATACCACACACGCTCATTAAAGGTGATGGTAACCGTCGCAGTCAGTGTATTGCTACCGTCGGTTGCTTCATAGCTGAAGCTATCGCTGCCGAGCTGGCCGGGCGCGGGTAGATAATAGAAGGTACCATCAGGATTGATCGTCACCGCACCGCTTCCCGGTGTAGCGCCATTCACCGTGATAGCGTTCTCCGTCGTAGTGCTGTCGTTATCCAGCACGCTACCCGACACCATTACGGCAATGGTGCCCGCAGGGGTGACGCCCACTTCCAGTGGCGTATTGCCGATGGCACTGTAACTATCATCAGTGAGTTGTAGCGTTTGTGGCGGTGGCGGCGGTTGTCCGGTGTTGCCGTCATTACCCTCGTCGTTATCACTGCAGCCGACCACAATGGTTAGCAGTGTCAGTACAACGACTATTCTGAGTACGATAGTAACGGGCTGAGTGAAACTAAACGAGCGGAAGCTATTCCTATTGATTGTTGCTGTGTTGTTTAACGCCACGATCACATCCCCAGAAACTAGTTTTAACGGTACTTTAATTTTAATTAGTATATTTAAATTCTAGCATAAAGTGAGTTCGCTTCAAGTATTCGGCTTCGTTAGCGTGACGCGATTATCTAATTTGCTGTTTTGCATAGCCAATTATTGATGGCACCTCAATCGGTGGGCCGCAGTAGTGACATAGCGAGTACAGATATGGTTGAGTAACAGAGGGATTACCCCTGTGGGTTTTAAGTGAAATTTTGACTTCCATTACAATGACTCACTCATATTTTCTCATCATCAAGGCATCGGTTAGTCGAATAAGTGCATGCAGTAATCTGCATTCAACCTGAATAATAAGGTGTCGATAACTATTATTAATTAATTGAATAATAGGCTGATTTTTGGTGCAGGCAAATATCGATCAACTCTGGCTTATTTTATGTATTGGGTTAGTGTTTCTTATGCAGGCGGGCTTTCTAGCACTTGAAAGTGGTCTGACGCGTTCAAAAAAACAGTGTCAATGTTGCGATTAAAAACATCACTGACTTCTGTCTCTCGTTTGCGCTTTTCTGGCTGACTGGTTATACGCTTATGTTTGGTGCAAGCTTGGGTGGTTTGTTAGGCATAGAGCCCCCTGTGTTTTCTTCGCTGTCAGATGCTGAACAGATGACGTTCTTTATGTTTCAGGCGATGTTCTGCGGTACTGCTGCGACGATCGTTTCTGGAGCCGTTGCTGAGCGTATGAGCTTTCGTGGTTACGTCATCATTACCATGACTATTTCAATTGTTATTTATCCCATTTTTGGGCATTGGGCATGGAACGGGATTAGTCATGGTGCTGGGCAGGGGTGGTTGTTGGAACTCGGTTTTATTGATTTTGCTGGTACCAGCGTGGTGCATGGTACGGGTGCATGGGTTGCATTGGCGGCAATCATCGTGCTTGGCCCGCGCCTGGGGCGCTTTAATGACAATGGTACGCACAATCCAATCTCTGGTAATAACTTGCCATTGGCTATGCTTGGCGTCTTGTTGTTATGGATTGGCTGGATTGGCTTCAATGGTGGCAGTGCAGGAGGTTTTACAGAACAAGTTCCGACCATTATTTTAAACACTTTTCTTGCAGGTTGTGCTGGCTTTATCACCACGCTGGTAGTTTCGTGGAAACTAAAAAAACATGTGCATTGTGGCTTGTTGATAAATGGGGCGTTAGCTGGCCTGGTCTCAATCACAGCTGCCTGCAATATTGTGACCGCACGAGATGCCGTTATCATTGGCGCAATTGGTAGTATCGTGATGTTGATGGTCGAATATGCGTTGTTAAAGCTAAAGTTAGATGATGTGATCGGTGCGATCGGGGTGCATGGCGGCGCGGGTGTCTGGGGAACCATGGCAGTGGCATTCTTTGCCGATAGTGGTTCGTTATCAACTGGCCTAAGCTTCAGTGAACAGTTGTTGATACAGGCCACGGGTGTCCTGGTTAATTTTGTATGGGGTTTTGGCGTCGCTTATCTTTTATTTCGAATGATAAACCATTTTTATCCATTCCGAGTGAGCGTTGAGGAGGAGGTTGCTGGGTTAAACATTTCGGTGCATAACGCACCAAACGAGATTCAGACGCTGGTTGATATTCTTGATCTTCAGGCCTGGAGTAAAAATATCGATTTGCGTGTTCCGGTTGATCCATTTACTGAGGCAGGTCAAATTGCGCTGCGCTACAACAAGGTGCTGGATATGTTGCAAGAAGCGCTTGTTGAGTCTAATGCCGCGAATAAAGCAAAATCTGAATTTTTGGCAAATATGTCGCATGAGATCAGAACACCAATGAATGCGATACTCGGACTGAGTGATTTGTTGAAAGAGTCATCGCTTAATCCAGAGGATAAAAATCATGTTGATCTGATAAACAAGTCTGGCAATAAGTTGCTTCGCCTGGTCAATAGCATTCTGGATCTCTCAAAAGTCGAAACGGGTAATTTAGTACTGAAACATGAGCCGGTGAATCTCCATCAGATAGTCGATGAGATTGGCCAGGTGTTATCGTACAGCGCGCACAAAAAGGGCTTAATGTTAAGCGTCCGTTATGCGCCATCACTGCCTGACTGGTTTATGGGCGATGCCGACGGCTGCCATAAAATCATAATGAATCTGGTAGGGAACGCGATCAAATTTACCCATGAAGGGGGTATCTACCTCAATGTCTCTGGTGAACAAACGGGTGATCAAGCATCACTGACTATCAGCGTAAGCGATTCTGGTATTGGAATGAGCGAGGAGCAAAGTCATATAATATTTGATCAGTTTACGCAGGTCGATGGTTCAACGACACGTAAACATGAAGGTACTGGTTTAGGGCTTGCGATTACTAAATCACTGGTGGAGTTGATGGGGGGCAGTATCGCTGTTAACAGTTCCGTTGGACAAGGTTCTGAGTTTATCGTTTCACTTAAACTATCACATCATCAGCCTGATGTGCATAGCAACGTTGCATCGCTAAAGGGGCGGAGAATCCTGCATATCTGTGATGATGAAACCGGCCGTTTCATCGTGCAAGAGATACTTGAATATCATCATGCAGAGTATGTCTGTACGGAATCGAGTAACGCAGCACTGATATTGCTTGCTATTCAAAATAGCGATTCAAAAAATTACGATGCCATTTTGGTTGACGATGACACTATTCAAAAAGAATTGTTACCTGCGATTACTGAAATTCACAGTAATACCGATGCTGCGTTCATTCGGTTAACTTCAGATAGCCATTCATCTGGTTTTAATGGGGAGAAAGCAATCAGCTATCGATCTACAATCAATAAGCCTGTCTGTAGTCATGCCCTGATTGAAGCGCTAACGAACATCCTATTGGGTAAGGTTGAAAAGGATGCTTCAAATAAAATTGGTAGACAGCAACAGGGAAAAATGCAATTTGATCTTTCCGTACTTGTTGTGGACGATGATAAAACCAATCGGTTGGTGGCAAAAAGCCTGCTGTCAAAAATGGGCTGCAAGGTAGATCTGGCCGTTAATGGCGATGAGGCAGTACAGAAATCACAGGAAAAGAGTTACGACATAATCTTTATGGACTGCATGATGCCTGATATGAGTGGTTATGATGCGACTGGGAAAATTAGAGAAATAGAAGGTGCCAGTGAAGCGAACTTGCATCGAGTCATTATTGCCATGACTGCTAATAATATGAAGGGTGACCGGGAGCGATGTCTTGCGGCTGGAATGGATGATTTTATCCCCAAGCCTATCAGGATTGATGCGCTGGGTGAGGTGCTTGATAAACATCAGCAGGGTGCTTTGTCGCATCAATAAAATTTATGCCAGTCATCAGCTTTCGGTATTGTGTTATTCAGTGACACAGTGGGCTATATCCTGCGTATAATTGCTACATTGTGTTAATTATCTCCCATAATGTCTCTATACCTGTTGATGAAATCGAACTAAGTGCGATTCGTGCGCAGGGCGCTGGCGGACAGAATGTGAATAAGACCTCATCTGCGATTCACTTGCGGTTTGATATCAATGCATCGTCATTGCCTGATTTCTATAAAGCACGTCTCTTAAATTTGAAAGATCGCCGTATTGCGAAAGAGGGCGTGATTGTGATTAAGGCGCAGCAATACCGCACGCAGGAGAAGAATCGGCATGATGCGCTGGAACGGTTGTGCGAGCTGATCAAGTCGGTATCGGTGGTTCAAAAAACACGGCGGGCGACTCGCCCAACCAAGGGATCGCAAACCCGGCGGCTTGATGGCAAGACGCGGCGCAGTAAGACAAAAGAATTACGTGGAAAGGTGACAGAGTAGTGATGGTACCCGAGATGACTATTCGTTAAGCGTGTTGAGCTGGAATGAGATGAAGGAGTGAGATGAAAATGAATATTGAAACAAACCAAATTTCGAATAATACGGGCACTATCTGGAAGCGTGGCCTCTATATGCTGCTGTTTGCCTTTTTAATTGGTGTTGCGAAATTTATAACGTTCTCAGTGGTGGCGTTGCAGTTCTTTTTGATACTCATTAATGGCACGCCGAATAATCTGCTATTGGCCTTTGGAAAATCCTTGAGTGTTTATACTTATCAAATCATGCTATTTCTTACATTTAATAGTGAAGTACAACCTTATCCCTTTAGTGAATGGCCATCAAAAAACAGCTCGCTAGATGAATAAAGCGCTGGCCCTGAAGCAGATTATAGTCGCACTTCAGCGTGACTTGGACGGATTACAAGCGGCGGTGAAGGTGGCGCATGAGAGTGCGACTCACGGTGAGAGTGTCGCGGAGAATAAATATGATACGCGTGGTTTGGAGGCGTCATACCTCGCACACGGACAGGCAATGCGTGCTGCGGAGATTGAGGCGTCCTTACGTGTGTTTGAGGCAATTAACCCGGCGTCTCTGAAGCTCACGCCCTCGACGGTTACGATTTCATCGTTGGTCAAATTAGAAGATCAGGACGGCGTGGTGCGCTGGGTATGGCTCGGCAGTGATGCGGGTGGGGTGAAATTTGAGTTTGAAGGTAATGAAATAACCATCATTACACCGCACTCACCACTGGGCACGGCACTGATGGGACGTGCTGTCGATGATGTCTTTGATCTACGCCCTAAAGGTACTTCATCTGGTCGTTTGCAAAATGACCGTGCAATGGAATATGAAATCATCGCGCTTTATTAATGAATCAATAACGGCGGTGCATACTGATGATGGCACCGCCAGTTGCCATGTCAATGATGATTTTTATGAAGCACGGCTCCGCTTAAATCGACTGCGTAGGAATATCGCTGCGCAGACCATGTTGACCAGCGCGGTGTTCACTTCGGGCCAGCTGCGGGTTTTGAGGCCGCAGTCTGGGTTGATCCAGAGTCGTTCAACAGGGATATGTAGCAATGCTTTATTCATCAGTGATGTAATGCTTTCGACTGCCGGTACGTTTGGCGAGTGGATGTCATACACGCCGGGGCCAATGTCATTGGGGTATGATAAGTCTTCAAAGGCTTCAAGCAATTCCATATCAGAGCGAGAGGTTTCAATGGTGATCACGTCGGCATCCATCGCTGCGATCGCAGGCATGATGTCATTGAATTCTGAATAGCACATGTGGGTGTGAATTTGTGTTTCATCTTTAACACCTGAGGCAGTGATTTTGAAGGCATTTACCGCCCATTCGAGATAATGCTTCCAGTCGTTGGTGCGCAGTGGCAGGCCTTCTCTGAGGGCCGCTTCATCGATCTGAATAATTGCGATGCCAGCAGCTTCGAGGTCACACACCTCATCGCGCAGTGCCAGTGCAATCTGTTGGCATGTGATGGACCTTGGTTGGTCATCTCGAACAAATGACCAGTTGAGAATGGTGACGGGGCCGGTCAGCATTCCTTTCATTGGCTTTTCTGTTTTTGACTGTGCATAGCGACTCCACGCAACCGTCATCGGTTTTTCACGACTGACATCACCATAGATAATCGGTGGTTTCACACAGCGTGACCCGTATGACTGTACCCAGCCGAATTGGCTAAAAACAAACCCTTCTAATTGTTCACCAAAGTATTCAACCATGTCGTTACGTTCCGGTTCGCCATGTACCAATACGTCGATGCCAATTTTTTCCTGTTTATCGATGACGTCATCGATCTCTTTGCGCATTAATACCTGGTATTCGGTTTCGGATAGTTGTCCTGATTTATACTGCTGCCTGGCCTGGCGAATCTCTTTTGTTTGCGGGAATGAGCCAATGGTGGTGGTGGGCAGTAGTGGCAGTTTAAGTCTAGCCTGTTGTTTCGCAGCTCTAGCGGTAAACGCATTTTCTCTTGTTGCCATTGATGGTGTGATTTCGCTGCAGCGCTGTTTGACGGCAGGTTTATGAATGCGGGTTGAAGTATGGCGTGAATCAATTGCCAGTCGCGAATTAAGCAGCGCTTGTTGGCAGGTTTGATCTTCACCATGCAGTGATTGTTGTAATAGTTTTAGTTCATCAAGTTTTTGTACGGCAAAAGCAAGCCAATTTCGAACGTCACTATCGAGCTGCTGTTCCTGATTAAGATCAACCGGTACATGCAGTAGAGAGCAAGAGGCGGCAAGCCATAGCCGATCCCCGAGTCGTTGTTGTAGCGGGCGTAATTGTTCAAGCAGTGCATCGAGATCGCTACGCCAGATGTTACGGCCGTCAATGATGCCAAGCGATAATGTTTTATAGACGGGCAACCAAGAGAGTACGGTATCAATTTCATCAGCACCGCGCACCGCATCGATGTGTAGTGCATCAACAGGTAGTGCGCATGCTAGCTTGAGGTTCTCTTTCAATGGGCCAAAATAGACTGCCATCATAGTCTTAAGTCCTTTGACTGGCAGGCGGGTATAGACTGATTCAAAGGCTTGTTGCCATTCTAATGGCAGGTCTAGTGCTAGGATAGGTTCATCGATCTGTACCCACTCAACCCCCTGAGATTTTAGGCGGTTTAATATCTCGCCGTAAGCAGGTAGCAGGTTTTCTATTAGATCGAGTTTATTAAATTCACTGCCTTTTGTTTTGCCTAGCCATAGATAACTAAGTGGCCCGAGTAACACGGGTTTAGTTTTGTGGCCAAGTTGAATGGCCTCTGCAACTTCGTTAAAGAGTTTGTCGCTGCTTAATGAAAAATCTTGTTGTGCTGTAAATTCAGGTACTAGATAGTGATAGTTGGTATCAAACCATTTAGTCATTTCACAGGCGGCAGCGGGCACGCCAGTGGGGGCGCGGCCTCGTGCCATGCGGAAGTAGGTGTCCAGTGTGACTTGTTGGTCTGTATGTTTAAACCGTTCTGGTACTACGCCAAGTAATGCAGAGAGATCTAGCACTTGGTCGTACCATGAGAAGTCACCGACGGGTAGCCACTCAATGCCCGCATCGGCTTGTTGTTGCCAGTGACGTTTGCGAAGTACTCGCCCGATGCTGAGTAATTCAGTCTGCGCAATATCGCCTTTCCAGTAAGCCTCTTGTGCTTTTTTGAGTTCTCGTTGTGCGCCAATTCGTGGAAAGCCGAGATTGTGTAGGGTGCTCATGGTCAACTCCTGTTAATTAATTTTTATCTTGAATGGAGTTTGAATTGGTTCGATAGATGAGTAAACTTCATGTTTTTCATAACTAACATGAGAGTTATTTGTATGTTGCTTGAGTTGCGTCACCTTCGAAGTTTGCGGGCCATTGATCAGGCGGGTAGTTTGGCGCGTGCTGCTGAACAGTTACACCTGACTCAGTCGGCACTGTCACATCAGATCAAATCGTTGGAAAATTATTATCAGACGCCGCTTTATCTGCGTAGTACAAAACCGCTTACGCTGACGCCGGTCGGCTTAAAATTATTGGCATTAGCGCAACAGGTATTGCCAGAGGTGGATGCGACTGATCGCCAGTTGCGGAGTTATGCGCAGGGGCAGAGTGGTCGGCTCTATATAGCGATCGAGTGCCATGCTTGTTTTGAGTGGCTCATTCCAGTGTTAGATCAGTATCGCCAGGATTGGCCGGAGGTTGAAATTGATATTCGACTGGGGCTTAACTTTGAGCCTATTGCGGCATTGCAAAAAGGTGAGGTGGACCTGGTGATTAGCTCTGATCCGCAGGCGCATAAGGACCTTAGCTTTGAACCGTTGTTTGAGTACGAAGGCTTGCTTGCGTTGGCGCATGACCATCCGTTGACCGCGAAGGAATATATTGTGCCGACCGATCTTGCTGATCAAACACTGGTGACCTATCCGGTTGAGCGCAAGCGCCTCGACGTGTTTACGCACTTTCTGCAACCGGCAGGGGTTGAACCGGCCAATGTGAGGCAGGGTGAGCTGACTGCGATTATTCTACTACTGGTAACCACCTTAAAAGGCGTGGCTGTATTGCCGGATTGGGTGTTGCGTGAGTCGATGAGTCATAACCGTTTAACGACACGGCCACTGGGTGAAAACGGCATGCATGGGACGCTACATGCGGCAGTGAGGCGTAATGAATGCGACGCCGCGTTTATACAGGGCTTTATTGCACTGGGTAAAAGGGCGATGGGTGATTGATCATTACTATCTGATTACTGGGGCTTGAATTTTAGCTTGTTATCCTCTATCTTGTAATTCGATTCCGGCGAGATCACTAGATATTGTGATTCTTATTAACAGGGAACCCGGTGTGAATCCGGGACTGTCGCGCAGCGGTATTGGGGAACGAACGCTACATGAGCATCGCTCAGGCACTGTCCGAAAGGGTGAGAAGCCGTAGCCTAGACCGACTAGATGTTTATTTCTGGTCACGCCCCTAAGTCCGAATACCTACCGGAATGGTGAATCTTGCCACGTTTTAGTGCGCAGATTTTTTAACCGGGCCTCGCGTTAAGGTCACAGGTTGCGTGCAACTGTTGCCGACTTCCGCCGCCACATTGCCTGCTCTCCTGTTGTCTCTGCGTCTGGTCCGATCATTCGAATTTGATGAGGACTATCATGCAGACTAACGCGCCATTAGCTGTTTCTACTGAAACCAACGAATATTCCCAGCAACAGGTGATTCGCCGTAATGGCAAGTTGACCCGCTTTGATCCCTCTAAGATTCAGATCGCGGTGACCAAGGCGTTTTTGGCTGTCGAAGGCGGCCATGCAAGTGATTCCCACCGAATTCGAGATATTGCTGAGCAACTGACTGCGCAGGTGGTCGACGCGTTGTTTCGTCGCTTAACGGGTGGCGGCATGATCCACATCGAAGACATTCAGGACCAGGTTGAACTGGCGTTGATGCGGTGCGGCTACCATAAAATTGCGCGTGCCTATGTGCTCTACCGTGAAGCGCATAATCAGCAACGTCAGGCAGAAATTGAGGCCGATGTTGAACAGGAGGACGAAGGCTCGCGTATTCATATTGTGATGAACGATGGCACGCGGCAGTTGGTGCAAGAACCAGTATTAAAAGCGATTGTGAATGAGGCCTGTGCCGAACTGGATGGGGTTGATCCGGCGCTGATTCTAAAGGATGCGCTGCGCAATATTTATGACGGTATTGCAGAAAAGGATGTTGCGACTGTGTTGGTGATGAGCGCTCGTACCTTGATTGATCAAGAGCCTAACTATGCACAAGTATCCGCACGGTTGCTGCTTGATAGCCTGCGCCAGGAAGTGCTGGGGTTTTTGAATGAAGGCCCGCAAGCGCATATTAATCAACAAGGAATGACGCAGTGCTATGCCGTATATTTTGCAGATTACATACGCAAGGCAGCTGAGCTTGAGTTGCTTGATACAGAACTGACGCGTTTTAATCTTGTTCGACTGGGCGAGGCAATTCAACCAGAACGTGATCTCAAATTTACCTATTTGGGTTTGCAAACCCTTTATGATCGTTACTTTATTCATAGTGATCACCAGCGTCTTGAACTGCCGCAGGCATTTTTTATGCGGGTGGCAATGGGGCTGGCAATTAATGAGATTGACCGTGAAGCGCGTGCGATTGAATTTTACCAGCTGTTATCCTCATTCGATTTTATGAGTTCAACGCCGACCCTGTTTAACTCGGGCACCTTACGTCCGCAGCTGTCGTCCTGTTATTTAAGCACCGTGCCGGATGAGCTGGAAGGGATCTATAACGCAATTAAAGACAATGCGCTGCTATCAAAGTTTGCCGGTGGATTGGGCAACGACTGGACGCCGGTACGAGGCCTTGGTGCAAAAATTAAAGGGACGAATGGCGAGTCGCAGGGCGTTGTGCCTTTTTTGAAGGTGGCGAATGATACCGCGGTGGCGGTTAATCAGGGTGGTAAACGTAAGGGGGCGGTGTGTGCTTACCTTGAGACATGGCACCTTGATATCGAAGAATTTTTAGAGCTACGAAAAAATACCGGTGATGAACGTCGTCGTACTCACGACATGAATAGCGCTAACTGGGTGCCGGATCTCTTCATGGAGCGCGTCGCTGATGAAAAAGAGTGGACGCTTTTTTCACCCGATGAAACCCCCGAGTTGCATGAGTTAGTCGGCCAGGCTTTTCGCGAAAAGTATGAGGCGTATGAAGCGGCGGCTGACCGCGGTGAGATCCGGGCCTTTAAGCGACTTTCAGCGGTGACGCTATGGCGTAAGATGCTTGGCCAATTATTTGAGACCGGGCATCCGTGGATTACCTTTAAGGACCCGTGCAATATTCGTTACACCAATCAACATGCTGGCGTGGTGCATAGCTCTAACCTTTGTACAGAGATTACCTTGCATACTTCTGAAAAAGAGATCGCGGTGTGTAATCTGGGTTCAGTCAATTTGGCGGCGCACGTTTCAGAAGAGGGTATTGATATCGAGCGGCTGAAGCGCACGATCAATACGGCGATGCGGATGTTAGATAACGTGATCGAATATAACTATTACGCGGTACCGCAGGCGCGCAATTCAAACCTCCGCCACCGCCCAGTGGGACTTGGGCTGATGGGTTTTCAGGAGGCGTTGTATACCTTAAACCTACCTTACGCATCGGCTGAAGCGGTTGAGTTTGCGGATAACTCGATGGAGTTGATTTCCTATCATGCAATCACTGCCTCCACCAACCTAGCAGAAGAACGTGGTCGTTATGCCAGTTTTGAGGGCTCGTTATGGAGCCAAGGCGTGTTGCCTTATGACTCGCTAAACAAGCTCAAAAAAGAGCGCGGTCGTTTTATTGATGTTGATGAAACCATGGCGCTTGATTGGGACAGTTTACGTCAGCGAGTTAAACAGGTGGGCATGCGTAATTCAAACTGCATGGCGATTGCACCGACCGCGACCATCTCGAATATTTGCGGCGTATCTCAGTCAATCGAACCGACTTATCAAAACCTGTTTGTAAAATCGAACCTCTCAGGTGAATTTACCGTGGTGAATACACATCTGGTGAATGACCTGAAGGCATTGGGTTTATGGGATGAGGTGATGGTTAATGATCTGAAGTATTTCGATGGATCAGTGCAGCCGATAGAGCGTATTCCCGAGCAGTTGAAACAGAAATATGCCACCGCATTCGAGATCGATTCACGTTGGTTGATTGAAGCGGCAAGCCGTCGTCAGAAATGGCTGGATCAGGCGCAATCATTAAACCTCTACCTGGTTGAGCCAGATGGCAAGGCGCTGGATAGTCTCTATAAACTGGCGTGGGTGCGGGGGCTTAAGACCACCTATTATCTGCGTACCTTAGGTGCCACCCATGTTGAGAAGAGTGCAACCCACGTGGTGAAAGATGCTGCGCCGAAGCTCTGCTCAATCGATGATCCAGAATGTGAAGCGTGCCAATAAAAGGGAATTAACGATGTTGAACTGGGATGATCCATTAAGGTCGGCGGCAGTGGCGAAGATATCGGATGATGCGGTGGTTGCGCCTGAAGTGCAGCGTGTTATTGATGAGTTTGATCACCATGAGCTGCGTAACTTGCCACCGGTACGTGCAGAGGATAAGCGAGTAGTGAATGGGCAGGCTGATATCAACCAGCTAGCACCGTTCAAATACCCGTGGGCGTGGAAGTATTTTTTGAATGCCAATAAAAATCACTGGACGCCGCTTGATATCAATATGACACAGGATGTGCAGGACTACCACAATAAATTAAGCGACAACGAACGCCATGTTTATGAAAATGTATTAGCCTATTTAACCACCTCAGATATTATGGCTATGCGTAATGTGGGGCTCGCTGTGATGGAGAAGATGAGTGCGCCTGAGTTGCAGATTTATCAGGCAAGGCAAGTCTATGAAGAGGCGTTACACACTTGGACGTATCAACACTGCATTGAAACCATCGGTATTGAGCAGGGGGAAATCTATAATCGTTATCGAGTGGTGCCGGAAATTCATGCCAAGATTAATATCGCTAATCGAAGGCTTAACTCAGTATTGCGCCCGGATATTGATCTGACCAATCGTGATGACCTACACGATTTTTTGATGTCATATATTTTCTTTGCGGCAGTGTTTGAGGGGTGCTGGTTTTTCAATGGCTTTAGTCCGATCTTTGCGTTGCAGCGTCGCGGTCTGATGAAGGGAACAGCGGAGCAGTTGCAGTACATTATGCGTGACGAAGTGATGCATTGTGGTTTTGGCATCCGTACGGTGAAGCAGCTGATGTTTGAAGAAAATATCCAGCCAGACCCGGCAGCATTGCGTCATATGTGGGATGAGGCGGAGGCCGCTGAAGCGGCCTATGCCAGTTACATTTTACGTGAGCCGATGTTGGGGTATGACGCAGAGCAGCATCTGGAGCAGTTTCGTTATATTGCCAATCGTCGTGCGCGCCAACTCGATTTTGAGGAGCCGTTTCCAGGCGCGGAATGCGCCTTGCCGTGGCTGGATGAGCAGTCAAATATCCGCAAAGAGAAGAATTTCTTTGAGACTCGCGTGACTGAATATCAGACTGGCGGTGGGCTGAACTGGTAGATCGCTGGCATAACTCATCGGCAGGCGCTAAATAGCGTATAATCACCCAATTCTTTTTTCCTTTGGCCTGTGACATGGGCCGCTATTGAGTGTTGATTACCGATGAGTTTTGCTGAGCTGGGTCTATCTGATTGTCTGTTACGTGCGGTTGAAGCGGAGGGTTACGACACCCCGACGCCGGTGCAGGAGAAAGCGATTCCGGCGGTACTGTCTCGCCGCGATGTAATGGCGGCGGCGCAGACCGGGACCGGCAAGACCGCGGCCTTCACGCTGCCGCTGTTGCAGAACCTGGCGACAGGTGAGCCTGCGAAGTCAAATGCCGTACGTGCACTGATATTAACGCCAACCCGTGAACTCGCCGCGCAAGTAGCGGAGAGCGTTGCGACCTATGGTGAGCATCTTTCGCTGCGTTCAACGGTGGTTTATGGTGGCGTGAAGATCAGCCCGCAGATGAAAAGGCTGCGTGGTGGGGTGGATGTTTTAGTCGCGACACCGGGGCGTTTAATCGATCTCTATAATCAACGTGCGATACGTTTATCAGAAGTAGAAATACTGGTGCTGGATGAGGCCGATCGGATGCTCGATCTGGGTTTCAGCGAAGAGATCACCCGGATTCTGTCGTTGCTGCCTAAGCGTCGTCAAAACCTGTTGTTCTCAGCGACCTTTTCGCATGACATACGCCGGCTGTCGGGTGGCCTGTTACATAATCCGGTACAGATCGAAGTGAGCCCCCGTAACGCAGCCGCGAAGAGTATTAAGCAGTCGGTCTTCGAGGTTGATAAGGCTAAAAAAGCCGCGTTACTCAGTCATTTGATTCGTCGCGGTGGTTGGGATCAGGCGTTGGTCTTTACCCTGACCAAACGCGGTGCCGATCTTCTTACCTCGCAACTGGAGGAGGATGGCATTACCGCGATCGCTATTCATGGCGATAAGAGTCAGGGTGCACGCACGCGTGCGTTGGCTAAATTCAAGGCTGGCGAGGTGCGGATTCTGGTGGCGACCGATGTGGCCGCACGTGGACTTGATATTGAACAACTGCCGTATGTGGTTAACTTTGATCTACCCAAAGTGGCCACTGATTATGTACATCGCATTGGTCGTACGGGTCGTGCTGGTTTGCAAGGCGAAGCACTTTCGCTGGTGACGGCTGATGATGCAAAACAGCTGGCCGCAATCGAGACGGTGATTCAACAACGGATTACCCGTGAGCAGGAGGTGGGGTTTGTGCCGA